>Ga0075522_10001415_pt1 | contig 18122 bp, 13 predicted proteins | sample NGEPerA_FD_74796 | JGI IMG/M metagenome (GOLD analysis project Ga0075522, IMG submission 74796) | Arctic peat soil microbial communities from the Barrow Environmental Observatory site, Barrow, Alaska, USA - NGEE PermafrostL2-A | ecosystem: Environmental > Terrestrial > Soil > Wetlands > Peat ... | reverse complement strand
TAATTTTATATGGCTAAGAATCGGGGAACGATAATCGTCTGGCAAAAAAACGACGAGCGCTGGGAGGCAACGAACCCCCGGCCACTGGCGATGGCCGATGATTAGGAGCAATATTATGCTAGCGTAGCAGGCGGACTTAGGCAAGTCACGCTTACGTAAAAATAACTATAATATTGTCAATAACTTATGAGTTTGAAGGGTTAATTAACCGCTTCAAGCTCTCGGCGTTGTACTTCAGTTGACCTTGCTGCTCGAGCCGCGTTTTGAGCGCGTCGCGGAACAATTCGTATGCGGTTTGCTTTTTTTCCTGCAAAACTTGCGCTTCGATTTTTGACTTCTGCTTTTCGAAGTCGTCTTGATTGACGGGATCGTGTTGCGCCACGTGATAGACCGACCAATTCTGCCCCATGGCGACCGGATCACCGGTCTGTCCCACGGGAAGCGCGAATGCGGCGGCGAATTGCTTGGCGCTACCCAAATCGGGGATAGAGCCCGTGCGGGAGATTGGTTCGGACGTCTTTACTTCCAGCCCCAGTGCCTTGGCCGCAGTGGTAAAGTTCTCGCCGCCTTTGGCGCGTTTTGCCAATTCATCGGCGCGCGCTTTTGCCAATTCCACAGCTTTCTCCATGCGAAGGTCGCTGGTGACGCGGTCACGTACCTCCGCGAGGGTGGCTGGGTGCATCGGTTGAATATCTTTCACGGAAACGACGACGTAGCCGGCATCCGTGTGGATGGGTGCGCTCAAATCGCCTACGCGCTGGCGGAATACGGTGTCCATCAAGCCCGGGGCATTACCAAGCTCCGGCAGCGGCTGAGTGGCTTCCACAAGCTTTGCCTCTCCCGTAGTCATGTTGAACTTTTTAGCCAAATCATCGATGGGTATTTTGCCGCCGCGGCGGATTTCGTCGGCGATTTGCGTGGAGACGGTTTCTCCCAACTGCTCCGCCTTCTGCTCCTGCAACTGATTGAAAATGCTTGCCTTGACTTCATCCAGCGTCTGGGTGCGCGCCTGTTCGCGATCTATCACCTTGATAATGTGGAAGCCGTACTGTGTTTTTACGAGGTCTGAAATCGAGCCCTTCGGAAGACTGAAGGCGGCCGCTTCAAATTCGGGCACGGTTTGTCCACGAACGATCCAGCCCAGGTCTCCGCCCTTGTCCTTGGACGTGTCCTCGGAATATTGCTTGGCGAGATCAGCGAAATTTCCGCCGTGCTTGGCCTTATTCAGAACGTCCTCGGCTTTTTTCTTTACCTCGGCGGCCTCGGCGTCGGTCATTCCAACTGTTTTGAACAGGATGTGCGCGATGTGCGCGCGGTCTTCCAATTTGTATTTATCGATGTTGTTCTGGTAATAGATTTTTACGTCATCGTCTGAAACCTGCGCCCGCTGGCGAAGCTGCGCGAGGCTCAAAATTGCGTAGTCGACCGTGCGGCGCTCAGGAACTACATACTTGGCTTTGTTTTTTTCAAAATAGGCGGCGATATCCGCGTCGGAAACTTCCACCTTGGACTGCAGATCCGAGGGCTTAATGGTCACGTAATCGAGCTTGATCTTTTCATTTTCGCGGCGGTACTCGGCTTGCACCTCGTCCGGGCTAACAGTAATGCCGTCGGTCACGAGTTGCTGAAATTTCTGTTGTAGCAGCGCTTTTTTTACTTCGCTTTCAAATTCGGGAACCGTCATCTGAAACCGCGCCTGAACTTCCGCGCTATAGCGGTCCATTCCAATAAAGCTGTCGCCGGTAAAAGCAGTGGGCACGAGTTTCTTAAGGAAATCGGCATGCTCTTCGTCCGAGACGGTCAGGCCCATGCGCTGGGCCTCCAGCTCCAGCATTTTTTCATCGACGAGTTGATCGAGCGCCTGCTGCGTGTAAATTCCCACTAGTGCCGGAGGAATCTGGCTGCCGCGCGTGCTCTTGGCCAGTTGGTTTTGTACATCGATCACGGAAATCGATTGATCGCCAACCGTGGCAACCGTGTCCGCAGCGCTGATATCGTTCGTGCCCTGGGGCACAAGGTACAGCAACATGCCAATCCCCAGAACCCCGACAACGAGTCCGAGCATGATGCGTACGCCTATCTTTTTTTCACGAAGAGCATCCCACACGTCCGAAAATCCTCCCGCACAGCTTTTCCGCAATCCGGAAGTCAGGAATGCTGGAAACAGCCGCACCCATAGCGAAGCTGGACATTATAGTGTAGTTACACACCTACACTCAATGTTTAATCTCTGTTTAATCTTTGACTGCGCAATCTTGAACCGTAATTGTGAATGCATCTGGAACATTTTATTCCAGCAGCATTTCAGTGGCGCGGGCTTCAGCCTGCGGGGTTTAGTCCTTGCAAGGCCCAACCCTCCGCAGGCTGAAGCCCGCGCTACCTAAATCACTTGCGCGGCGCATACTCCTTGCTGAATCCGTTTCGGGAATTGGTCAAGGTGAAACTGCCATCGGGCCGCGCGGACAACTTGATGTAATTCGCCGGCGATTCGTCCGGCACGCCTGAATCCTTTGTTCCGGCAGTGCCTAGATTGGCAAGAAACTGTTCGGGCGAATTGCGCTTCTCTGCTTCCACGCCGTAGTGCAGCTGCCAGAGGTCTTCCAGGCCCGGCGAACTTTTCAGCGTTACAAACGTCGGAATCTCCGCGCCCTTATTCGCGCCATTATTCATCACCGCGACGCGCGGGCGCATGGCATGGATCATGATAGGCAGGCTGGACGTTTCCTTGCCGTGATGGGACACCACGTACAAATCGACCGTGCCGATCAGATTATTCGGGCAAGCGAGATCGTGTTCCTTGTTCCAGGTCAAATCTCCGAAGTCGGACATGCGAAACTTTCCTACCGAAATGACCATGCCCACCGAATTTTTGTTTTCACCGCCCACCATGGGATCTTTCGTTTCATCCTTCGGCTGAAAATCAGCGCAGAGCGGATTCGGAGCGCCAGCTCCGGGCAAAGGCTCCGTAATCGTTTTAGACGCAGCAGAAACAATTTGGACATCCATACCGGTGATCGGAATTTTGTCGCCGGGCTTTGCGAGAATGTGCTGCCCTTTTTCGCGCACCTTGAGATAGGCCGCGTAATATTGGGGAACATTCACGAGCGGATCGTTCGTGGGGCCGTGATCCACAAAATTCTTGATGGCGATTCGGGAGGCGAGTTCTGGTACGCCTCCGGCATGGTCGATGTGATAGTGCGTCAGGACCAGATAATCGATCTGCGTAATTCCGGCCTGCTTCACCGCCGCCATGATTCGGTCCGCGTCGCGTGTGCCCGGCCAACCTGCATCGATCAGCAAGGATTGTCCTGACGGGGAAACCAAAAGCGTCGATTGCCCGCCCTCCACGTCGATAAAATAGACGGTGAGAGCTTTGCCGGATTGAGCCTGGGCACTGCACTGCAACAGCGATAGAAAGATTGCTGCGAAAATTAGTGGCGCGAATAATTTGCGCATTTGGTCTCCTCGAGATAAATGAACCAGTCGAAACAATCGGACGGAGTGTGTAGCACAGCCGCTCCCGGCTGAGTGCACTTTGCAAAATCCGCACAGGCAAGAGTGCCTGTGCGACTCAAGCACTCGCCGAACCATTTTTTTTGCGCGTCCTGTAGCGATATTGGAGTCTATCAATGCGCCGGATGAGGAGCAAGGCGGCAAAGGAAAGCATCACCAAAATGTCGCATAAATTTGTTTGAGCATGCTAATCTAGGAGAGCATTTTTGAGGATTTGAGGATATGGATGAGTAACCAGACAACGCAAACAGCACAGGCAGGCAAGAGTCTTATACGCGTTCGGCCGCGGGGTTTTTGCGCCGGCGTAGTGCGCGCGGTGGATATCGTGGAGCTGGCGCTGCAAGCCTACGGGCCACCCGTTTACGTGCATCATGAAATCGTGCACAACCGCTACGTAGTGGAGCAACTGCGGAAGAACGGCGCGATTTTCGTTGAAACCGTGGAAGAAGTTCCTCTGGGCGCGGTGCTCGTGTTCAGCGCGCACGGAGTTCCTCCCACCACGCGCGAGGAAGCGCGATTGCGGGAATTGCGCGTGATTGACGCGACCTGCCCACTCGTGACCAAGGTCCATCTGGAAGCGCTGAAATTTGCGCGAGAGAATCGCACCATCATTCTGATCGGCCATCGCGATCACCAGGAAATTGTGGGAACTTCCGGCGAGGCCCCCAAACAAACCGTCGTCGTGGACAGCGTGGAAGCGGTGAACGCGCTCGAAGTCTTGGATCCGGATCGCCTGTCGTTCCTGACGCAGACAACACTGAGCTTGTACGACACGCAGGAAATTGTCGCCCGCTTGCGGGAACGATTCCCCAAGATTGAAGGCCCCGCTTCGGATGATATTTGCTATGCCACGCAAAATCGTCAGGAAGCCGTGGAACAGCTGGCGCGCGAAGTCGAGCTTATTCTGGTGGTCGGCTCACCCAATAGCTCCAACTCGAACCGGCTGGTGGAAGTCGCCAAGCGTTCGGGAGTGCTCGCGGAATTAATCGACTCGGCGAGCGATATTGACCCGAGATGGCTGGAAGGCATCGGCGCGGTAGGTTTGACGGCAGGCGCATCGGCACCGGAAATTCTGGTGGAGCAAGTCAGCGAGCGCCTTGCGGGCTTGGGCTATACCAACCAGCGCGATCTCGATCTGATTCGCGAAGATGTGCGATTCACGTTGCCGTCCGAACTGACAAACATCGTCCCGGCGGCAAAATAGGGCGGTCACCGTATAGCAAAGTAGTCGTACCGGCTGCCATCTTTTAAACGGAAGGCAACGCCAGCGTCAGGAGAGCTACTTTGGCGGTCAAAATTACCCGTCAGCCGAAGAATATAGTTCTACTGGGAGCTGCCACCAGCGCAGCGGCACTTCGCCCCGGCTCTGAGCGCGCGCCCGAAGCTTTGCGTGCCGCGGGCATTGCGGACCGGTTGAAGGCCGCCGGCTTTCACGTTTTCGATCACGGCAATACCTCCACCTATGTTTCTCAGCAGGACGACGAACATCCACGCGCGAAAAACGTAAACGCGATTTTGAAATTACTGAACGAACTGCGTCCACGTGTCGAAGTCGCCGTAAAATCCGGCGGGCTTCCCGTGATCCTTTCCGGCGATTGCGTCTCCGTGCTGGCCACGATTGCCGGAACGCGGCGTTATTTTCGCAACGTGAGCTTAATTTATATGGACCGCGACGCGGACCTGAATGTGCCTGCCACCACTGCGTCCGGCTGCATTGACGGCATGGTGATCTCGCAGGTAATCGGGCGAGGCGCGCCGGAACTGGTGCGCTTCTGGGGCGAGCCTCCTCTGGTTCGCGAACCTGATGTAGCGCTGTTCGGCTTCGAGCGCCTGGATCCTCCCGAGGAGCAATATCTCCTGGCGTCTCCCTTGCGACGGCACCCATACCTGGAAGTGGTGACTGTCAGGGCGGCCGCTGCCGCGCGACTCGCGCTTGAACGCGTTCACGCCGCGAACCATGAATTCGTCCTGCACTTTGATGTGGACCTGATTAACGGCGAAGAATTTCCGTGGACAAATTTTCCGGCTGCCGGCGGGCTTAGCCTAAATGAAGTGCGCGATGCGCTGTGCGTCTTCGCGAGCCAGCCCAATCTGGCTGCCTTCGAAGTCGCGGGATACAATCCCGAACTTGATCCGGACGGCAAGGGCGCGCAGACATTAATCGAGCTGCTGGCCGCGGTCCTTTCCAAACGCCTGGAAGTGTTGGCGGGCACTACGGACGAGCGCGCGGGAGCCGCCAATTCTGCGTCTGCCGCTGCCGCCGCAGGTTCTGGAACCGTTTCCGCTGCAATGCCTCAGCCTGATAGCTCCAACTCGCTTTCCAATCCTGCTGCAGCTGAATTTTCGGGTTCATCAGAACCCGATGCCCACAATTCCTGATCTGTAATTATCATCTTCTTAAATTTTACGTCGCATTACGAGTGGTGCCTTAAGTCTTACCTGAACGGGACATTCGTACGTTGCGCATCTATTCTGGATGCGCTAACGTTTTCAGCAGCTGCGGAGGATTCCAGTTTATGAGCGGAAAAGTTAAGGCGATGACCATCGCGCTCTTCATTTCGATAGCCGGGGCGGGGCTGATGCAACTGTATCCGGCGTTTGGCGCGGAGGCGAATTCGCAGGATCAAATGAACATGTCGGGCCCGACCGACCTTGGAATTCCCTCCTATCACGCCTATGCTCTGAAGCCCCCGTTCCCGGCAACGCTCGATCCCAAGCAATTTCCTGACGCGCTGAATCGCAATGTTTACGCGCTCGCTGCGAAAATCCGCCCTGTTTTGTATCAGCAGCCCTGCTATTGCTATTGCGACAGGCATAATGGCCACAAGAGTCTCCTGGATTGCTTTGTGGGAACGCATGGCGCGGAATGCGATATCTGCCAGAAAGAAGCGGTCTTGGCCTATCAACTCACGCAAAAGGGAAAAACTCCGGCTCAGATTCGAGCCGCAATTATTCGAGGCGATTGGCGGTCTCTGAATCTGAGTCCCTATATGGCGGACGCGAGCTCTCGCTAGCAGCCGATTTGCGCAGCCTTCGTAGCGCCCGCCTTCAGGCGGCATATCCGCGCACCCCACAATGCCCGCCTGACCATGTGGCATAGGCTTTAGCCTGTGGGGTTCAGTCCTTGCAAGGCCTAAATTCCACAGGCTGAAGCCTATGCCACGAAGACCCGCTGGAGTCGACGTTAATCCTCCGCGAAATATTAAATTGATTATGGCGCGGGGTAAACTATTGCCGGAGGTGACACGACTGACCTGACACGCGTATATTTCAATATGCAATTGCGCTTCACGAAAATTCTCTAAATGGGCGACCTCGTACAGCCGCAGCCAAAATCCCCACAGGCAGCAAATCACGGAACGTTGAAAGAGTTGGCGTTTTTTTTCCTTCGCCTGGGCCTGACGGCGTTCGGCGGACCTGCCGCGCACATTGCCATGATGGAGGACGAACTTGTCCGCCGCCGGAAATGGCTTACCCGCGAAAAATTTCTGGACGTGCTCGGCGCCAGCAGTTTAATTCCCGGCCCCAGTTCCAGTGAACTGGCGATACACATTGGATATTTGCGCGCGGGATGGGCCGGGTTGGTGCTGGGCGGCATCTGTTTCATTCTGCCCGCGGCGATTCTGGTGGGAACGATTGCGTGGGGCTATGTTCGCTTCGGACATTTGCCCGCCGTGGCGGCGCTTCTTTACGGCGTAAAGCCTGTGGTGATCGGCGTAATTCTGCAAGCGCTGTGGGGCCTTGGTCGCACTGCGGTGAAAAGCTGGACACTGGCGATCGCGGGCGCGGTGTGCGTCGTTCTGAGCACGGCAAGTGTGAATGCCATGCTCCTGTTGCTCGTAACGGGCGCCGTTCTTGCCTGCGTTCATGCGCTTTTCACACGGCGTGGAGAAAATCAAAACCTGGCAGCCACGGCAACATTTATTTCTTTCGCGAGACAAACGCGCACGGCGCTCGCGCGAATATTTCCGTGGGCGAGTGCGGCCGTTGCCGTCACGGTGGTTCCGGGAATTTGGGCGCTCTTTCTGGTCTTCCTCAAGGTTGGGTCAATCGTGTTTGGCAGCGGCTATGTTTTGTTGGCATTTTTGCGCGCGGACCTCGTGGTGCACCGCGCATGGGTCACGGACGCTCAACTGGTGGACGCTGTGGCCATCGGCCAGATCACGCCCGGTCCGGTATTCACCACAGCCACTTTTCTGGGCTACTTGTTGCGAGGTCCTGTTGGCGCGCTTGCGGCCACAGTTGGAATTTTCCTGCCTGCGTTTATTCTTGTGGCGATCAGCGGCCCATTTATTCCGCTGATCAGGAAATCCGCGACAGCGGGAGCGTTTTTAGATGGGGTAAATGTCGCGTCGCTCGCGCTGATGGCGGCTGTCAGCTATCAACTTGCGCGCGCGACGATCGTGGACGGGTTAACCGCGGGCCTGACGCTTGCCAGCCTCGTGCTGCTCCTGCGCTTCCGGATAAATTCGGCGTGGCTCGTGCTGGGGGGAGCAGCGGTTGGAATCGCCGTGATGGTCGTGCGCGCACACAGCTGAGCGGCTAGACTGACTTTCTTAAGCCTGGGAGCGCCAATCTCCCGATTGGCGCCATGACGCACGCCAATCAGGAGATTGGCGTTCCCAGGAAACAAACCGAAAATCGCGTGAGGAAAGAGGGCTAGAGCATTCCAAACCATGACGCGTCGAATTGCCGCGGCTTGATCCAGAAATCGATGCCCAGCCAAAAACTGTAGGCGTGGCGGACGAATAAGAGGGACAGGCAGACGGCGAAGCCGATCCATAACGTAATCTTAAAGTTGGTAGAAAACGTCGTAAAATCGCGAAACAGCAATGAAACAAGAAAAATCATCACGACCACTGCCGTCGTCGCGGCGTAGTTAATGATCATCGCGCCGACGTAATAGCCCTGCTCCGGAAAATAAGACAGCCCGCACTCCGAACAGTTCATGCGCATGCGAAACACGCCGCGGAATAACCGGCCGCGCCCGCAATTCGGGCAACGCCAGTGCGCCGCGCGACGAACAATCAACTGAAAAGGTGGTCGAACCATGTAGCCGCCGTGCGCTTAGTGTCACATGAACGCACGATCACGGTCAGTTGAATTTTTCGTGACGGGAAATCCCGCGCGGCAGGCGCAGGCAATGCGCAGAGAATTTGGAGAGGCTTCGTTTACCGGAAAAGTTTTCTAAGTAAATCTTTTCCTTCGTCCTTGCTCAACACGTTTTTCTGCATCAGGGTCATGATCAAGTCGCTGAGGACCGCGTTCTTGAGCGTTTGCGAGTTGTCTTGCGGCGCCGTTTCGGATGCTTCCTGGGAATACTCTCCCGGCACACCCTGGCCGCTGAGTTCCAATAGCCATTTTTGAAAAATTTTAAATCGTTTGGGTTGAGCGGACACAAAAACCAGTCCCATGCCCATCCCGACCGAAGAGAAAATGACTTTGACTTGAGCTTCGAAGGTTTCGCTTCCCTTTTGAATTCGCAGCATGGCGTCCGTGCCGATGGGAAACGGACTGAGCGTATCCACGTAGCAGCCACCCAGACTCAAATCGCTGGTCCGTCCGGTCACTTTTGTTCCAGATTTTTTTTCAATCGCTTCCACTGTGGCCGTGAATGGGAATCGCAAATTGTGGCGACGCTCGGGAGAGCTCTCCGGAGCGGGCAGGGTTGATTCTTCAGTCTTGGTGGAGGACATAATCCGAACCTCGATGGCTTTAAAACTCTCTGAGCGCCACAAGCTGGGAATCGTGCCTCATTGAGCCGCTGACAAATACTTGCCCAATTCATTGCACAAGGCAAGGTACGGCTGGACGTGAGTTGTCTGGTAAGTACTTGGAAAGTCTGGGCGAACTCTGAACTACGGCGTCTCCATCACCACTATTTAAGAAACTTGCGGGCGAAATTGGATTGCCCCGTTCTGGCACATCCACCTACCATGGATGTTGGACATCCGCGACTTTCTTCCATTTTACGTCCCAATAAGGAAGCTAACTATGCCGGCCAACACTTCTGGTGCACAGCAACAGCCGAAGGAACTCGAACGCCTCGAACGCAAGGAAAATGAGATCTGGCGCCTGGCAATGCTCATGCTGGTTATCTTATCGGTTGGCGTTGGGGTCCTGGCCAAACAGGCGCTGGAAGCTGCCCCTTGGCATCTGGAAGCGCTGCCTGTGGGGGCGGCCGTCCTGATCCTCCTTTTTGGCATTTACATCTGGACCAGGAAGCACAAAATCGATGAATTGCGAGGCTTGGTTCGTGGCTTCCAGACACCCAAGGATCAGCCCTCTGATCCGGATGAACTGGAAAAACTGGCTGGCGTAATCTCCGCTTCCAGGCAAGGCTACCGGGACCTGATCGACAGCCTCGACCAATTAATCTTTACTGTATCCCTAAACGGCGAGTTGCGTGCAGTAAACCAACGAGTCGCCGAGACATTAGAGTTGCCCTATTCGGACCTGGTGGGGCACAAGCTGGACGAATTTTTCGACGAACCGCGAATAGAAAACCTGAGTGACGCGATCGAGCGATTCAAGGAACGCAGACATTGGAGCGGCACGGTGCGGGTGCGCCAAAAGGGCACAGGGAAAGTGCGTTATCTGGATTGTGTTTTGCAGGCGATCGTAAAAGACGGCAAAGTCGTCGGCGCCAGCGGCCTGGCAAGGGACATCACGGCACAGCGGGAAAATGAAACGCGTTTTACGGACTTATTTGAAACCTTGCAGGAAGGCGTTTACTTCTGCGATTCCGAGGGAAAACTGCTGGACGTAAATCCGGCAATGGTCCATATGCTCGGCTATTCACATCGCGAGGAACTGGTGGGAGCCACCATCGGCAACCTGTATTTCGAGAGGCCAGTCGATCTGTTTCCCATACGCCAGCGAACCCCTTTCTCCAGTTCGGTTACGCGGGAAATTACGCTGCGCCGAAAAGATGGGAAGCCGGTTACGTGCATCGACAATTCCAACACGGTGGGCGATCCGTCCGGGCACATGATCCGGCACCAGGGAACATTGGTGGACATCACGATACGGAAACAAGCCGAAGTGGAGCTGCAAAAGGCCAAGGAAGCTGCCGAAGCCGCTAACGTTGCAAAAAGCGCCTTTCTCGCTCATATCAGTCATGAAATCCGCACGCCCATGAATGCTGTGTTGGGAATGACCGAATTAGCGCTGGATACGACACTGACCCAAGAGCAACGGGAATATTTGACGATGGTGCGCGATTCGGGCAAGACCCTGCTGGCGCTGATTAATGACATTCTTGATTTTTCAAAAATTGAGGCGGGAAAACTGGACCTCGAAATCAGGGACTTTTCCCTTCGCGAGAACATCAGCGAGATGGTAAAAATTTTTGGAGTCCGCGCAAAGCAAAACGGCCTGGAACTTTCCAGCTCCATTGCGTCGGACGTTCCCGACGCCCTGCTTGGCGACCCAGGCCGTCTCCGGCAAATTCTCTCCAATCTCGCGGACAATGCCATTAAATTTACGAAGCAGGGCGGCGTTACCATCCGCATCGAAACAGATTTAAAGGCAGGCGACGAAGTTTGCGTCCACTTCGCCGTGGAAGACTCCGGCATCGGGATTCCCCAAGATAAACAGGACCTCATTTTCGAGGCTTTCTCACAAGCCGATAACTCGACGACGAGAAAGTACGGCGGAACAGGGCTGGGTCTCTCCATCTCCTCGCGATTGGTCGCGATGATGGGAGGAAAAATCTGGGTGGAGAGTGAAGCGGGCGAAGGCAGTGTTTTCCACTTCACGGCCCGATTCAACCTGCAAAAACAGAGGCCGGGAAGAGTAAACCGCCGTGCGGCCAGTTCCAGGTCCAGTGCTCATTATGGTGATCGTGATCGGAGACGAAAATTGCACCTGCTCCTGGTGGAAGACAACCCCATCAACCAACTACTGGCGCAACGATTAATTGACAAGCGAGGGGACACACTGGTGGTCGCCAGTTCGGGGCGCGAGGCCCTGGAGTTGCTCGCAACTCAGCAATTCGATCTGATCTTGATGGATATTCAGATGCCTGAAATGAGCGGCATCGAAGTCACCGCGGCCATTCGCGAAAAGGAAAAAGGGACGGACCAGCATATCCCGATCATCGCAACAACCGCTTCCGCAATGAAAGAAGACAAGGACCGCTGCCTGGAGGTGGGAATGGACGCCTATCTTGCCAAGCCGATCGACAGGACTGCCTTATTCGAGGCCATGGACATGTTGACGGGGGCCTCGCAGGCCGCCAAAAATCACAGTGAGCGCATGCATCCTGCGAACCACGTATTCAATCCGGCAATCGCTTTGGAATCGCTCGACGGCGACTTCGATCTGCTGCGGGAAATTATCGGAATCTCCCTGACGCAGCTTACAAAACACATGCAAAACATCCGAGATGGAGTCGCAAAGGAAGACGCGAAACTTCTCGAGCGCGCTGCGCACGCTTTAAAGGGGACGGCTGCGAATTTGCTCGCCACGGGAGTCATGGATGCCTCTTCCCGCGTGGAAGAAATGGGGCGAGCCGGCTCTATTGCGGAATCGAAGGAAGCTTTGCAATCGCTGGAATTGGAAATTTCAAAACTTCAACAGGCCTTGGGAGAATTTGAGAAGGAATTCGCCCAGCCCTGATGAGGATTGGGCAGTTCTTCTGAATTATTTTTGAGAAAAAAGCTGCGCAGTGCGGAACTAGGCGGAGATTGGCAAGAGCATGTTCACCATATTCACCAGCTTCTCCACTTTCAACGGCTTCACCATATAAATCACCGCCCCAAGGTCATGCCCGGTCTTGAAATCCTCGGGCGCTCCGCGTGACGTCAGGAAAATGACCGGGACGCTTTGAAGCCGTTTATCGCGCTTCACGACGTGGCAGAGGTCGTATCCGGAAATTCCCTCCATCATTACATCCAGGATCAACACCGATGGCGTAAGGGTTTTCAGTATTTCCAGCGCCTCGCCGCCACTCGTGGCGGTCTTCACCATGAAATCGTGGCGAGTCAATTGCGATTCAATGATCCGCAGCACCGCGGGATCATCGTCCACTGCCAGAACAACCGGCATTGCTTTATTTTCAATTTGCAGCTTCTCTGGAATTTTGGCCATGAATCGTTTGGGAAAAATGAGCCGTGCACGAAAGGGGTTACGACTGCACTCTTCCACCTTCACTTTCTAAAAATTGGTGGCAAGTCCAGTGTGCACGCCACTTTCTGTAAACGTCAAGCACATCCGAGGCGGCAATTTCTCAGGCCCAAACATCCAGATTGGCGCAACGTTCGACTTTAACGTATCTCAATAAATAACTGGATGCACCGATCCGAAAAGTGCTCAATCGGTCTTTACAAAATCCAGGTCTTCCGGCACTGAAAGCGCCGTCGGATGCCAGCCCAGGGCAACGCCCTGGGTTCAGCAACCATTCGATTCTTGAGCGTCCTGAACGGGCGTAGATCCCTCCCGCCCTTCAGCGCGGCCACGGTGGTTAGCCATGGTTAGCGGGACGCTGCCCCGTGCTGGCATCCTTCGCGCCGTTGGCGCGAGACGGAAGCCTAACGTTCACCCTGTGAACCAAGAACAGCTATACATGAGATGGGTTCTAGCCCGGATTTCTCACGGGATTATATGTTTCCTGGGAACGCCAATCTCCCGATTGGCGTTTTGCCACGCGCCAATCGGGAGATTGGCGTTCCCAGTTTTGCCGCAACGCGATTCATGCAAACCGTGCCTTGCGATTTGAAAGCGATTCCGGTTGGGTCACATGGCCAGGAAGCATCGTTAGACCACGGTTACGGCACGGTCCCGTTCGCGTGGTGAGAAAGCCAAGCTAGTGATTTGATTTCTTAGAGGTGACGCGAACGCCGCTTTAGGAAGAGACTTGCGCGCGACCCGAATAAAGGTCGCGCGCAAATCAGAGGCGGGAGTCGGCGGACGTTACATTTGGAAGTTAACCTCAACTCTCAGGTCAACCGGTGTGGGCTCTCCATCGAGGATCGTTGGTTCATATTTTCTTTGCGAAACGGCTTTCATCGCCGCTTGCAGCAACAATGGGTGTCCGCTGACAACTTTTTCCTGGACGACGTTTCCGTGTTCATCAATCACCGCGTCGATCACTACCATACCGTGGACATGACTTTGTGCCGCCAAGGTTGGATACACAGCCGGAGGACCAAAAATTAATCGCGGCGGCTTTACGAGTCCGCCCACTCGCACCGGGCCCTTTGGCTTTTCTGCAACCGGAGTGGGCACCACGGGAGCTGCAACGCTCGGCATTCCACCAGTGATGCCGCCAATCTGCCCCCCGGGGACGCCGCCGGGCACGCCTCCCATCGAGGAATTAAACGCCTCTTCGGGCGGAGCCGCTTCGGTGGACGCCGTTGGAACAACCTTGGGAATAAAAGTGGGAGCCGTAATTTTGCCCGGCGTGAAAACTTTTGGAGTGACGTGCACGGTATGGGGAACAGCCGCGACGGCAGGAGGAGGCGGCGCAGGAGCCATGGGCGGCATGGGCGCAACCAGCAGGGTGGTCTCCAGCCGTTTCATGTCGATTCCTTGCGAAAAATAAAGCGGTACGAACAGCAATAAAATCAGGATGGCAAAATGAACTAGAAAAGAAATGGCCCAGTCCATGGGGCTTCGGCGCTGGCGCGTCGACGAATTTTCCAACAACGCTTCGGAAAAAACATGGCTCGGGTATTCAACTTTTGGAGGAGGAAGGTTCACGCCCGCTTTCGACCTCCCGCCGGCGTACACCTCTTCCAGAAGCAAATTTTGCTGACTTAACATGAATCCTCCTGAATATATAAATTCTTCGCCAAAAATGGCGGACGTATAACGAGAGCCGCACGATGTGCTGGCTACTCAATGCCTATAATTTTTGCTTGCCGGGACACTGCGAGGTGTCTGCTACGAGCGTTTTATGCAGTAACTTCCGGGGGCATTCCCATTCCTCATGGAAGAGAAAGATTTTTTGTAGCTGCTATTTTAAAATCTTTTCCTCCTGATCCATCCTGCCTTTTTGTCATGGAAAAAGCCAATTCAAATAACGAATGTTTCGCTTCCAATCTGTCGATTCAAGCTGTTCAGCTCGTTGCGGCACAAATCGCCGAAATGGCCTTTTGCAGCTCCTGCCTCGAGCCGGCCATTTGTCGATGCGCGCGAATGCCCGCCTGAAGGGGGGCGCTACAGGAAATGATTTGCTTTGGTACGCAAGCGGATGTTTCCGGACGCTCGTCGCCATGCTTGACTCTCGAACTTTGCTGGCATATCGTTTCGCGTAAGACGCATTCTCTTACCGCAAAAAAATTCTGTGCGAGCTTGATGAAAGCCAATATGCGAAAACCTAAAAAAATCGCGATCGACCGGCGGAATTTCCTGAAAGGCGCGGCCGCCGGGGCCGCTGCACTCGCCGCGATTCCCACAGCAACGGGCGCGCAACCGGTCGAGGCTTCACGCACAGCAACCGCACAGCCCATGCCCAAAGAGCCGGAAACCGCCGCGCCCACCGAACTCGAAGTCTTAACTGAAAACCGCTCCGGGTCCGACTTCATGGTGGACGTTTTAAAATCGTTGGGCATTGAATACGTCGCGTCCAATCCCGGTTCCAGCTTTCGCGGGCTGCACGAATCGGTGATCAATTACGGCGGCAATAAAAATCCCGAATTCATCACCTGCTGCCATGAAGAATCGGCTGTGGCCATGGCCCACGGGTATTCCAAGATCGAAGGCAAGCCCATGGCGGTTTTTCTACACAGCGACGTGGGTTTGCAGCATGGCTCGATGGCCATTTACAACGCGTTTTGCGATCGCGTGCCGATTTACCTGATTGCGGGCAACGCTCTAGACATTAACTCGCGGCGGCCGGGAGTGGAATGGGACCACAGCGTTCAGGATGCCGCGGCCATCGTGCGCGATTGCCTGAAGTGGGACGACGTGCCCATATCGCTCGACCACTTTGCGGAATCCGCCGTGCGCGCGTACAAAATCGCGATGACGCCGCCCATGGCGCCGGTGCTCCTCATTGCCGACGGCGAATTGCAGGAAGGGGCAATCGACGACGACGCGAAAATAAATATTCCCAAACTCACACGCGCAATGCCGCCGCAAGGCGATTCGGGATCCGTTGCCGAAGCCGCACGTATGCTGGTGGCTGCGGAAAATCCGGTAATTTTACTCGAGCGCACGGCACGCACGCCTGATGGATTGAAATACGCCGTGGAACTGGCGGAAACTTTGCAGGCGCCCGTGGTGGATCTTGGTGCGCGCATGAATTTCCCTTCGCAGCATCCGTTGAATCAGACGGAACGCACACGCGCCGTGATTGCGGGAGCGGACGTCATCCTGGGACTCGAAGCGCTGAATTTCTGGGGCACGATTCATTCGTATCGGGACCAGCTGCATCGCAGTTCGGAGCCGATTACAAAAAAAGATGTGAAGCTGATCAGCATCAGCGCCAGCGATTTGTACATGAAGAGCAATTACCAGGATTTCCAGCGCTACACCGAAGTGGATCTGGCCATGGCGGCCGACGCGGAAGAGACGATGCCGTCGCTGATCGAGGCCATCAAGCTCTTGCTGACCGATGACCGAAAACGAATGTTTGCGGATCGCGGAAAAAAGCTCGCCGCGCAGCATGACGAAGCGTTGCGGCGTTCGCGCGACGAAGCGGCATTCGCGTGGGACGCCAGCCCGATCACCACAGCGCGGCTGTGTGCGGAAATTTACGGCGCGATTCGAAATGAAGACTGGTCGCTCGTGTGCGAAGTTTCGCCGTGGGTCAATCGCTGGCCCTTGCGCCTGTGGAATTTTGACAAGCATTACCAGTACATCGGAAATTCCGGCGGATTTGGAGTGGGCTATGGAGCGCCCGCTTCGCTGGGCGCCGCGCTCGCCAATAAAAAGCACGGACGCCTGACCGTTACGATTCAGAATGATGGCGACTTGATGTACGCTCCAGGAGTTCTGTGGACTTCGGCGCATCATCGCATTCCGCTGCTCAGCGTGATGCACAACAATCGCGCGTATCATCAGGAGTTGATGCACGTGCAGCGAATGGCCGACCGCCACAGCCGCGGCGTCGATCGCGCATCGATTGGCACAACGCTGACGGACCCGAACATTAATTTTGCAATGGTTGCAAAAGGAATGGGCGTCTATTCCGAGGGACCAATTGAAGATCCAAAGGACCTAGGCCCGGCAATCCAGCGCGCGGTGGAAGTGGTGAAGCGCGGGGAGCCGGCGCTGGTGGAAGCGCTGACGCAGCCACGTTAATTTTATTTGCCCGCCAGGAGTCGATCACGAGTTTGGTGGCGCCGGCATCTCGCCGACGCCACTATTCAACTAATTCAAGAGCGGAATATCTTTTCCCAGCGTACCCTTCGGGCGCGATTGCAGGTACGCAAAAATGTCCGCCAGCTCCTGATCGGAAATTACTTTGCTCGTGTAGGGCGGCATCTGCCCGGAGGGCTGCCGGACGTATTTTATGAGCGCATCCTGCGACAATAGCGGAGGGCCGATGCGCGGACCCGCTCCCTGTGCAGCGCCCTGCCCTTCACGGCCGTGGCATTCGTAGCAGCCATCTTTCGTAAAAATCTTTTTCCCGGCTTCCGCGTTCCCGGCTAAAACCGCTTCCACTTTTTCCTTTGGCGGCGCGGGAGTTTGCGCGCGCGCCAAGGCGATTCCCAGCAGCTCTGGTACAATAATCACGGCGATCGCCACGAGTACACAGCGCCCGAACGTGGGAAAATAAAAACGCTCATTCGCACTGGAATTCGGAAATAGTTTATTCACGGGATCCCCTTTTGCGCAATTGTGCCATAAGTTTCATTGCTGCTGAAACGCATTCCAAATACCCGCACGTGAAAGCGATCGATCAGGATCCTCAAATTCATATTTCTTGATGACGGAGTTTATTCAAAATACTTGTTCCGAACCTAAAAAATGCCTAAATCCAAAACAACACCCAGAAAGCAAACCGATCTGATCCAGAATTGGGAACTCTCGCCCATCGGGCGCCGCATTCTTCGCGAAGGGCGTCAGTTCGCTACCGTAAAACGCATTGTAGTCGCCGCTCGAAAAGTATTCGCGCATCGCGGCCTGGCAGGCGCGCGCATGGACGAAATTGCACGCGTCGCCGGCGTCAACAAAGCTCTTCCCTACTATTATTTTCGCGACAAGGAGGAGTTGCATCGCTTCGTGCTCGAAACCATGATCGCGCAAATTTCCGGGCACATGGAGTCTCCCGCCGTTCTCGCCATGGACCCGCCGGAACGCGTGAAGGCGCTGGTGAATTTAACTTTTGATTTTGTGATGCGCAATCCGGCATATCCCCGACTGATTCAACGTGAAATGATGGCGGACCGGCGTCCTCTGCACTGGATGGTGGTGGCCCATCACCGGCCGCTGCACCAGCGCGCTGTAAAAACAATTCGCGAAGGAATCGCAAGGAAACAATTTCGAGCCGTCGATCCGGATCAGATGGTTTTTACTATTTTTGGAATGATTATGTATTACTTTGCGACCGGCCAACTGGCGAGCCAGATCTGGAATCGCGACATCTGGAACCCCAAGAATGTGGAGCAGCGGCGGCGAGCCGTGCTGGATTTCCTAAAGCACGGACTTTTTCTGAA
>Ga0075522_10001412_pt1 | contig 18134 bp, 17 predicted proteins | sample NGEPerA_FD_74796 | JGI IMG/M metagenome (GOLD analysis project Ga0075522, IMG submission 74796) | Arctic peat soil microbial communities from the Barrow Environmental Observatory site, Barrow, Alaska, USA - NGEE PermafrostL2-A | ecosystem: Environmental > Terrestrial > Soil > Wetlands > Peat ... | reverse complement strand
ATAGCCCACCGCGCCGACGCCGCAATGTGAGGATCGGCGACACCGGGCTCGGCGTCGGCGCGGTGGGCTATGGCGTCGTGGTCGGCGGCACCTCGGGCTCGGGCGTGATCCTGTTGTCGCTGTTGATGGCGGCGGGACTGGAGGGCGCTGCCGTGATCGCCACCGACGCGGTGATCTCGGTTGCCACCAGCGTCATCAAGATTTCCGTATTTGGGCTGGCCGGCGTCGTCACCGCGCAGGTACTTGCCTTTGCGCTCCTGATCGGCGGGGTGGCGCTACCCGGTGCGTTCTTCGCGCGCGCCTTCGTCGAGCGCATGCCGGTGCATATCCACACCGCGATCCTCGATGTCGCCGTCATCGCCGGCGGGCTGGTGATGATATCGTCGGCGCTTCGGCACCTGCTGTAGCCGTCGGCGAACGCCGCTATCCGCATCCAGCCGGCAGCAACTCCGTCAGCGAATGGATGACCTGGTCCAGTTTGACGCTGGTTCCCGCCGGCGGCCTTCGCCATGCACGTCTTGACCCGGAGCGGAAACGGCCGAGGCAGCGCGAGCCTGGTCTGATCGGGGTCCTGCTTCCCAAGACGGCCGAGGGCCGCAGGCCTCTCACTTTCCTCATACGGCGTTTTCGGCAGAAGCGGATGCCTGCTCCTGTGCCTTGGCGGCCTTAGTAGCTTCCTCGCGAAGCTTCTGAAGTCGATTGAGCTCCGCATTGACGAAGGCTGTTCTGATCGGGTCGCGCACGAACGCATCGCCCAGCCTGTATTTCCCCGTCCGCGCTGCGTGACGAATCTCGACGGCGCTGGGTAAAACCATGCGCCGGTTTGGAGCAGGCATGGTGAGCATCACACCCGTTCGTCCGCTGGGAGTAAATGCCGGAATCTCCGTCAGAGAGGCTGGTCCAGGCCTCAAAGCCTGGCGACGCTTATTGAAAGTCGCCAGCGTTTCCTGAACCTTAGCAGCTGATGCGAAATACAGGTTTTCGTGGGCGTTGAAGCACTGTGCGAGGTTCAATTCTACCGCATCGCCGACCTTCGTAATGGTGGCGATCTGCCGACCATCTTTTGGGGCTTTGTAAACCTCAGGGTCGCTCAGGAGGAAGAGATAGCGGGGTGAAAGCGGTAGAAGGATGAGAAGGCCCCTCGACGCGAATCCGACATTTGCACCAAACGGTGACGCCTGCGCAGGCAAGTTGTTGCAGAGAGCGACGGGATGGTCGCTCGTTAGAAAATCTTCCTTGCTGTGATTTTCGAACAAGGTAACGTCAAGATCGCCAATTAGAAGGTACATCGCAAGATGCTGGCCGATGGCATCGATCACTCCGTCGGTCATCGAGATGTTCACGCGATCGAGATATTCGAGCATTTCCTTGTTACCATCTCGCTCAAAGCTCTTGCGCATGATGGCCTTGCCAAATTGATTGGCGAGATGATCCTGATGCGCGGCAGTTGTCTCAGTTCTGCCAGCCTGAAACATGATGAGAGCCAGCAGGGTGTGATGGTCCGGGGTCTCAAGCTGCGGCACATATGCCTCATCAACGATCTTTTTTAGCAGTTGCTTATGCAGGCCCTCGATCTCTGCGAACTGGTTCTCGAAAATTGGATTCTTCGTATAGAAATAGTCGCGTGAACACTGCGACTTGATAGGCGCTGTTTCAACGATCAAGCCCGATTTGAGGTTATATAGGCCAACCTGTTTGTCGCTGGCGGATCTGAAGCGAACGAGGTAGCTTCGTGGAACGAAGTGGTTGTTCTTTTTCTTTTCCTTTTTGGACAATCCGCCGGTCCTTCCGCTAGGCAATATTTTGCACCCGGAGCGCGCGCAAAATTAGCTATTCCGCGGGCCCTTGTTTTTCAAGCGGTGAATCCGAGGTCGGCCGCCATCATAGTGGAGATCTGGATTGCCAATGGACGCGCTTTAGTCGAAGGGCAAGAACGGGGATGCCGATCAGTACCAAGGACCCGAATCTGCCGTTGATTTGCCCGACGTGTCAAATGTAGTCGCTGGCATCGCACCTGCCAGCGACTGCCATGCTACTTTGCATGGGGTTGTCTTCGATATTTTTGGTCGGGAGTGAGAACCGGGCCGAGCTTCGGCGCGGCGAAAGCTTCATGCTGCTTTTGCCGGCAGCAACTCCGTCAGCGAACGGATGACGCGATCGGGCTTGACGGAAGATTCCGCGGGCAGGCCCTGGCCGTGGACGTCGATCCAGATTGCATAGATGCCAAGCCGCTGCGGCACCACGACTTCCCATTCCAGATTGTCGCCGACCATCCAGGTCTCGGATGCGCCAACCCCGAGCGCCTGCATGGCGTGGCGATAGGCGCGTTCGTCCGGCTTGCCGAAACCATGCTCGCCTTCGATCTGGATATGATCGAAGCGGTGCGTCAGCATGAAACGCTCGACCTTGGCGCGCTGGGTGTCGGCCGCGCCGTTGGTGACCAGCGCGAGCTTGACGCCGAGCGCCTTCAGCGCGTCGATCGCCTCATGGGCGCCGGGGAAGACGAACATCTCCTCCTCGCGATAGGCCGTGAAACGGTCGGCGATGCGGATCGCGAGATCGTCGGGCAGGGGAGGATGGCCGTTCGCGGCCAGCGCGGCAAAGCCGCCCTTCACTGACACGCGCCGCGCTTCCTCGAGCTTCAATCGCCACGCCGGTTCGGCCGTTGCCCAGAAATTTCGTGCGAAGGTCAGGATCGCGGCGGCGGCCTGTTGCGGCGAGACCTGTGCAAGCTCATCGGTAAATTCGCCGGTGATCCTGTTCCACGCGATCTCGGGACGGCCATAGGCCGACAGGATGGTGTCGTCCATGTCGATCAGCATCGCGCGCGGCAATCGCAATGTCGTCACGGCCATTTCACTTCCGGCGGCATCGAGGACAGGATCGAATCGACATTGCCGCCGGTCTTGAGGCCGAAGATGGTGCCGCGATCGTACAGCAGGTTGAATTCGACATAGCGCCCGCGCCGGATCAATTGCTCTTCGCGGTCTTCAGCGGTCCATGGCGTATTGAAATTCCGCCGCACCAGCTCGGGATAGATTTTCAGGAAGGCGCGGCCGACATCCTGGGTAAAGGCGAGGTCGGCGTCCCAATCGCCGCTGTCGTGCCAGTCGTAGAAGATGCCGCCGACGCCGCGCGCCTCTTTTCGGTGTGGCAAATAGAAATAGTCGTCGCACCATTTCTTGTATTTTGGATAGCTGGCGACTGCGGCGTGCGCATCGCAGGCGGCCTGCATCGCGGCATGAAAATCGACCGTGTCGGCGTCCTGCTGGCTGCGCCGCCGCTCCAGCACCGGCGTCAAATCGGAGCCGCCGCCGAACCAGGCTTTTGTGGTGACGACAAAGCGGGTGTTCATGTGCACCGCCGGGACGTTGGGGTTTCGCATATGCGCGATCAGCGAGATGCCGGAGGCCCAAAAATGCGGATCCTCGTCGGCGCCCGGAATCTGCGCGCGGAATTCGGGGGCGAATTCCCCGTGCACCGTCGAGCAGTGCACGCCCACTTTCTCGAACAGCCGTCCGCGCATGACCGACATTACGCCTCCGCCGCCAGCCTCGCCGGTATGGTCGGTGCGATTCCACGGCGTGCGCGCAAAACGCCCGGCACTGCCGGGATAGAGCGAAGCCGATGCGTTGTCCTCGAGCGTCTCGAAGGCTGCGCAGATGTCGTCACGGACGCGCTCGAACCAGGCCCGTGCGCGCGTCTTGTGGTCTTCGATCGCGGAGGCGTCCATCTCTCGGCCTATGCCTCTGGCCCGTAATAGGTGCAGCTTTCGCCCAGGCTGTCCCGAAAAATGCTGACCCGTGCGATCTGGCCGACGGGCTGCAGACGCTTCCAGACGAAGCGCGACAGGTTTTCCAGCGTCGGCGGCCCAAGCTCTGCGACCTTGTTGAGCAGCTTGTGGTCGAGCATTTTCTGTACCTCCGCGATCCGCTGCTCGAGCAGGCCGAGATCGAGCACCATGCCGGTCGCGGGATCGGGCGTGCCGCGCACGGTGACCTCGGCGCGAAACGAGTGGCCGTGGATCTCCTCGCTCTCCGCGCCCAGCGTCGTTCCGGGCAGCGCGTGCGCCGCCTCGAAGCGGAACGATTTTGTCAATTCCCACATGCCGTTTTCCAGATCCTATCTGTGCCAGATCCTATCTGATACCAAGCGTCTTGTGTGTCTGCAGGCTTAGCCGCCATTGCGGATGGCTCAGGCAATAATCAACCGCGCGCGCGGTGTTCTCGATCACGTTGGGCCCATCCATCGGCTGCAGCGAGAAGCGCTCGAAGGCGAGATCTGTGAAACTCTCAGGCGCCGCATCGGCTTGCGGATAAACCAGCTTCAGTTCATGTCCGTGCCGCACCACGAGGTCGGCTCCGGCTTTCGGGCTGACGCAAATCCAGTCCATGCCCTCGGGTGGGATGATCGTACCATTGGTCTCGACGCCGATCGCAAAGCCGCGCGCATGCAATGCCCCGACCAGCGCCGCATCCACCTGCAGCAGCGGCTCGCCGCCGGTCAATACCGTGTAGCGGTTTTCGCCAGTTGCCGTCCATTGCGCCGCGATGGTGTCGGCAAGCTCGTCCGCCGAGGCGTAGCGCCCGCCCAGCGTGCCGTCGGTGCCGACGAAATCGGTGTCGCAGAACTGACAGGTCGCGGTGGCGCGATCCTGCTCGCGACCGCTCCAGAGATTGCAGCCCGAAAACCGGCAAAACACCGCCGCGCGGCCGACATGCGCGCCTTCGCCCTGCAGGGTCAGAAAGATTTCCTTGACCGCGTAGCTCAACCTGTCGCCTCCCTGGCTACCGAACCGGTTTGCCGCAACGCCTCGCCCAATGCCATCGCCGCGGCCATCGCAACATTGAGGGAGCGCAGGCCGGGCTTGATCGGGATCACCAGCCGCGCATCGGCCGCGCCTGCAACGTCGTCGGGAACGCCCGCCGATTCCCGCCCGAACAGCAGGATGTCGGACGCGCCATAGCGAAAATCAAGATAGGAATGAACTCCCTTGGTCGTGAACAGAATCAGCCGGTAATCCCCGGCCTTTCGCCATTGTTCAAATCGCGGCCAGGAGTCACGGCGCATGATGTTCACCTGGTCGAGATAGTCCATTCCCGCCCGGCGAAAATGCCGGTCGGAAACCGGGAAGCCGGCGGGTTCGATGATATGGGCTGACACATCAAGGCATGCGCAGAGGCGCAGAATCGTCCCGGTATTCTGGGGAATGTCGGGCTGGAAAAGCGCGATCTGCATTTGGTCCTGATCTCTCGATTCCGTCCGTGAATGACTGAAAAATTCAACGCCACCGGCGGAATTAGTGCATTGCACGCTGGTCAGCCGATAGCGGGCTTGCGCTCGTCCGGCAAGGGTGCCAATAGAACGATTCTGGACTGCTATTCCGCCCGCCTGGGTCAGGGAAAGGGTCCTTCTGCCGCCGCGGGGGTCGCGGGCGCCGGCAGGCCCCCCGGGTTGTCAATGCGTTGCCTGGGGCGGTTCCACCGGCTGCAGCTTGGGAAAGGGTTTGGAATCGTGACGACAGCGTCTTCGGCGGATCATTCATCACGCCGTGATTTCCTCTTTGTTGCAACGGGAGCTGCTGCCACGGTCGGCGGATTGGCCACGCTCTGGCCGTTCGTTTCCCAGATGAATCCGGACTCCTCGACGATCGCGGCCGGCGCGCCGATCGAGGTTGATCTGACGCCGATCGCCTCCGGTCAGGACATCAAGGTGTTCTGGCGCGGAAAGCCGATCTACATCATGAACCGCACCAAGAAGCAGGTCGACGAGGCCCGTCAGGTGCCGGTCGCGAGCCTTCCCGATCCCGCAACCGACCAATCGCGCGTCAAGGACGGCCATGACCAGTGGCTGGTGGTGATCGGCATCTGCACCCATCTCGGCTGCATCCCGATTGCGCATGAGGGCAATTACGACGGCTTCTTCTGCCCCTGCCACGGTTCGCAATACGACTCCTCCGGTCGCATTCGCCAGGGGCCGGCGCCCGCCAATCTGGCGGTGCCGCCCTATCAATTCGTCTCCGATACCAAAATCCAGATCGGCTGAGCCTCGGAGCCGATTTCCGAGCGCGTTTGCCTTTCACGTCGTCTTATTTCCCAGGGATCGCATCATGAGCGGACCATCCGACTACCAGCCGACCAATCCAACCTTGAAATGGATCGAACGGCGTCTGCCAATTCTCGGTCTCGTCCATTCTTCTTTCGTGGCCTATCCGACGCCGCGCAACCTGAACTACTGGTGGACCTTCGGCGCCATCCTGTCGTTCATGCTCGCCGTGCAGATCGTGACCGGCGTCATCCTCGCGATGCACTACACGCCGGAAGCCACCATGGCCTTCCATTCGGTCGAAAGCATCGTGCGCGACGTCAATTACGGCTGGCTGTTGCGCAACATGCACGCCGCTGGCGCCTCGATGTTCTTCTTCGCCGTCTACATCCACATGTTCCGCGGCCTTTATTACGGGTCGTACAAGGAGCCCCGCGAGATCCTGTGGATCCTCGGCGTCATCATCTACCTCCTGATGATGGCGACCGGCTTCATGGGCTACGTGCTGCCGTGGGGCCAGATGAGCTTCTGGGGCGCCACCGTCATCACCAATCTGTTCTCCGCCATTCCCTATTTCGGCGAGAGCATCGTGACGCTGTTGTGGGGCGGCTATTCCGTCGGCAATCCGACCCTGAACCGCTTCTTCTCGCTGCACTACCTGCTGCCGTTCGTGATCGCGGGCGTGGTGGTGCTGCACGTCTGGGCGCTGCATGTCGCGGGTCAGAACAATCCGGCCGGCGTCGAGGTGAAGACCGAAAAGGACACCGTGCGGTTCACGCCCTACGCCACCATCAAGGACATGTTCGGCGTCTCCTGCTTCCTGATCTTCTTCGCCTGGTTCATTTTCTACATGCCGAATTATCTCGGCGACGCCGACAACTACATTCCAGCCAATCCCGGCGTGACGCCGGCGCACATCGTGCCCGAGTGGTACTACCTGCCGTTCTACGCGATCCTGCGCTCGATCCCGAACAAGCTCGCCGGCGTGACCGCGATGTTCTCGGCGATCCTCGTGCTTGCATTCCTGCCCTGGCTCGATACCGCCAGGACCCGGTCGTCGAAATATCGCCCGCTGGCAAAGCAGTTCTTCTGGATCTTCGTGGTGGTCTGCGTGCTGCTCGGCTATCTCGGCGCGCAGCCGCCGGAAGGCATCTATGTGATCGCCGGCCGCATCCTGACCTTCTGCTACTTCGCCTATTTCCTGATCATGCTGCCGCTCTTGAGCCGGATCGAAACGCCGCGCCCGGTGCCGAATTCGATCTCCGACGACGTGCTGGCGAAGACCGGCAGCAGGACGACGCCGATGGTGTCGACCGTGATCGCGCTCGCGGTCGCGGGCACGCTGTTCGCGGGAAGTGCGCGGGACGCTCGCGCCGACGAACAGTTGACCCCGCCGTCGCAGCAATGGTCGTTCGCTGGTCCCTTCGGCAAGTACGACCGCGGTGCGTTGCAGCGCGGGTTGAAGGTCTACAAGGAAGTCTGCTCCGCCTGTCATTCGCTGAACTACATCGCCTTCCGCAATCTCGCCGACTCCGGCGGTCCCGGCTATTCGACGGCGCAGGTGGCAGCGCTTGCGGCCGAATACAAGATCAAGGATGGTCCCAACGACCAGGGCGAAATGTTCGAGCGGCCGGGCCGGGCGGCGGATTATTTTCCGGCGCCGTTCCCCAACGAGCAGGCGGCGCGCGCGGCCAATAGCGGGGGCCTGCCGCCCGATCTGTCGCTGATCACCAAAGCCCGCTCCTATGAGCGCGGCTTCCCCTGGTTCATCGTCGACTTCTTCACCCAGTTTCAGGAGCAGGGCCCGAACTATGTCGACGCGATCTTGCAGGGTTTTGAGGACAAGCCGCCGGCCGGCGTCACCATCCCCGATGGTACCTACTACAACAAATATTTCCCCGGTCACGCCATCAAGATGCCGAAGCCGCTTTCCGACGGTCAGGTGACGTTCGACGACGGCTCGCCGGCAACGGTCGCCGAATACGCCAGGGACGTCACCACCTTCCTGATGTGGGCCGCCGAGCCGCATATGGAAGCCCGCAAGCGGCTCGGATTGCAGGTGTTCGTATTCCTGATCCTGTTCGCCGGCCTGATGTATTTCACCAAGAAGAAGGTCTGGGCCGACGCGCACTGAGTTTTTGCGACGGTGATGTGAAAGTGGAAAAGCCCCTGCGGGGGCTTTTTTGTTGCGCCGGTCGTGCAGCGTGCGCCGCCGGCATCCGGATGAGCGCGTTTGCGCTCACTCGGGGATGACGACGTTGTACCGATTGCGTCCGACCCTCACAGCGGACAAACTAGGCCCCAACCGACCCCCTTCAAGAAACTCACGGAGGATCCCCATGGGCACCCACATCACCTTCAAGCGACCGGACGGCAAGGACGCTACCGGCTATCTCACCAACGCCAAGCGCGGCGATGCGCCGGGCGTGGTCGTGATTCAGGAATGGTGGGGGTTGTCCGAGCAGATCAAGGGGATGTGCGACCGCTTCGCGCTGGCCGGCTTCGATGCACTGGCGCCCGATCTCTACAAGGGCAAGGTGGTGCCCTATCACGACACAGATGCTGCCGGCAAAGAGATGAACTCGCTGGATTTCATCGACGCCACCACGCAGACCGTGCGCGGCGCCGCGCAATATCTGGCGCGCAACGGCGCCAAGGTCGGCCTGACCGGCTTCTGCCTCGGCGGCGCGGTCACCATCATCGGCGCCACCAAAATCCCGGAGCTCGCCGCCGGCGTGGTGTTCTACGGCATTCCGCCGGAGCAGGCGGCCAAGCCCGCGGACATGAAAATCCCGCTGCAGGCGCACTTTGCCAACAAGGACGACTGGTGCACGCCCGCCGCGGTCGATGCCTTCGAGAAGGCCATGAAGGCCGCCGGCAAGTCGCTCGAACTGTTTCGTTATGACGCCGAGCACGCCTTCGTCAACGAACAGCGCATGTCGGTGCACGATCGCCAATGCGCCGAACTCGCCTGGGGAAGGGCGACGGCGTTTTTCGGGAAGCATTTGGGGTAATAGCGTTTCCGTCACTGCGAGGAGCGAAGCGACGAAGCAAATCCATTTTCGAATGCATCGGAAGTATGGATTGCTTCGCTTCGCTGGCAATGACGGATCAATGCAGAGCGACGCACTAATCCGATTTACTTACCCCGTCCCACCACGGGCAGGTCCCCGGCATCAGCTTGTAATTGCCCTCCATCACCTGCACCGGCGCGCGCAGGCCTTCGCGCGCTGCGTTCAGGCGCATCTCGCGCGCGACTTCGCGGTCTTCCGGCGGCAGCCAGACGCGCTCGTGTCCCCACAGGCTCGGACCGTGATGCATTTCGACGGACTTCCAGGTCGCTGGATCGATCTCGCGGCCGCCCCAGCCGCATTCCATCATGAAGGACGACGGCGTCTTGGCGTAGAACGAGGTCATGAGGTCGTTGGTGTGCCGGCCGAGCGTGACGTTGACGCGATCGGGTTGCGACAAGGCTATGTCGTAGCACTGGCCGACATCGTCGAGCGAAAACAGTTCCACCATCAGATGATGCATGCCGCTTTTACCGGTCTCGATCAGCGCCAGAGAGTGATGCCGTCCGTTGACGTGAAAGAAATAAGCGCGGAACGGCTTCAGGATATAATCCGAAAGACCGAAGCCGAGCACGTCGACATAGAACGACATCATGGGATCGATGTTTTCGACCGTCAGCACGGCGTGGCCGAGGCCGAGCGGACCGGTGCGGAAGCCCGAGATCGAGCGGCCCGGCAGGAACGGCGTGTCGTCGATCTCGGCGCCGTAAAATGCCTCCAGCCGGTTGCCCGCCGGGTCATGAAAGGAAATCAGGGCGCGAACCCGCCGCGCGTCGGCGAACGTGCGCGGTTCGGCCGTCACTTCTACTCCGGCCGCGTCGAGCTTGGTCCCGAGCGCATCCAGCGCGGCGGCGTCCGCCACTTCCCAGCCGAAGAAGCGCGCACCCTCCGGCAGCGCGCGGTCGATCACGATGCGCTGCTTGCGGTCGTCCATCCGGAACGAGAGCAGCGAATTGCCGCGCTCCACCGCCTGGAGGCCGACGAGGCCGGTTCCGAATTGCCGCCAGTCGTCGAGCGCGGCCGATCCGAAGCCGGCATATCCAAGGGCCTGCACCGCCATCTCAGCGTCTCCCGTGTGCTTCAAATCCAAGGCTGAATCCTACGCATTTTTTCCGGATCGCGCGAGGGGCATGGAGCGGTTGCCGCCCCGGAGCCGCACCTGGCATGCCCTTGACGCCGCCCCGCCGCCATGGTGTTTTGCTGCCCATGAGCACCGTCGCCCGCAAAACCCCTCTGTGGTGGCGCACCTCCTAACGAGGTGGCCGGTGCGATTTTATTGTTTCCAATCGTTCGAGGCCGTCATCGCAGCGCGACGGCCTTTTCGTTTGTCCTGTGTGGCGTTCCCTCGGCAAGTTTCGTAAGAGGATCACATGAACAGGACAGCCTTTTCCCTGCCGGCGAGGTACGAATACCGCACCCTTGGCGGCCTTTCGGTGACGCGCTCGGTGGAGCAATTTTCCGGCGGCGCCTCCAGGCTCGACGACCTGATCGACCTGCTCGACCGCCGGGCCGGGGTGGTGCTGTCGTCGGGCACCACGGTGCCGGGCCGCTATGAGAGTTTCGACCTCGGCTTCTCCGATCCACCGCTGCGGCTGCAAACCAAAGGCTCCGATTTCACGCTGGATGCGCTGAACGCGCGTGGCGAGGTGCTGATCGCCTTCATCGGCGACGTCTTGCGCGAGCCCTGCGTCGTCGTCACCGAAAAGAGCGCGAGCCGTCTCAAAGGCCATATCGTGCGCGGCGCTGCCCCCGTCGACGAGGACCAGCGCACCCGCCGCGCCAGCGTCATGTCGCTGGTGCGCGATCTCGTGGCGGCATTCGGCGCCCATGACGATCCCTTGCTCGGCCTGTTCGGGGCCTTCGCCTACGACCTCGTGTTCCAGATCGAAGACCTCGTCGAAAAGCGCCCGCGCGAACAGGACCAGCGCGACATCGTGCTCTACGTGCCCGATCGTCTGCTTGCCTATGACCGCGCCACCGGCCGCGGCGTGGTGTTAAGCTACGATTTCGCCTGGAAGGGCAAATCGTCCGAGGGACTGCCGCGCGAGACAGCCGAAAGCGTCTACGCCAGGACCCCGCGGCAGGGATTTTCCGATCACGCGCCGGGCGAATATCAGGCAACCGTGGAGACGGCGCGCGCGGCGTTCGCGCGCGGCGACCTGTTCGAGGCGGTGCCGGGCCAGTTATTCGCCGAGCGCTGCGAGCGCACGCCCGCGGAAGTGTTTCAAAGGCTGTGCCGGATCAACCCGTCGCCCTATGGCGCGCTGATGAATCTCGGTGACGGCGAATTCCTGGTCTCGGCTTCGCCCGAAATGTTCGTGCGCTCCGATGGAAGGCGGGTCGAGACCTGTCCGATTTCGGGCACGATCGCGCGCGGTGTCGATGCGATCGGCGACGCCGAACAGATCCGGCAGCTCCTGAATTCGGAGAAGGACGAGTTCGAGCTCAACATGTGCACCGACGTCGACCGCAACGACAAGGCGCGGGTCTGCGTGCCCGGCACCATAAAAGTTCTCGCGCGGCGGCAGATCGAGACCTATTCAAAGCTGTTTCACACCGTCGATCATGTCGAGGGCATGCTGCGGCCGGGTTTTGACTCGCTGGATGCGTTCCTGACCCATGCCTGGGCGGTGACGGTGACCGGCGCGCCGAAATTGTGGGCAATGCAGTTCGTCGAGGACCATGAGCGCTCGCCGCGGCGCTGGTATGCCGGCGCGATCGGCGCGGTCAATTTCGACGGCAGCATCAACACCGGGCTCACCATCCGCACCATCCGGATGAAGGACGGGCTCGCGGAAGTGCGGGTCGGCGCCACCTGTCTTTTCGATTCCGACCCCGCGGCCGAGGATCGCGAGTGCCAGGTCAAGGCGGCGGCGCTATTCCAGGCGTTGCGCGGCGATCCGCCGAAACCGCTGTCGGCATTCGCGCCGGACGCCACCGGCAGCGGCAAGCAGGTGCTCCTGATCGACCATGACGACAGTTTCGTGCACATGCTGGCGGATTATTTCCGTCAGGTCGGCGCTACCGTCACCGTGGTCCGGCACATTCACGCGCTGGATATGATGAAGCAGAAGAACTGGGACCTCCTGGTGCTGTCGCCGGGGCCGGGACGGCCGGAGGATTTTGCCATCGCCAAGACCATCGACGCCGCGCTCGGCAAAAAGCTGCCGATCTTCGGGGTCTGTCTCGGCGTACAGGCGATCGGCGAATATTTCGGCGGCCAACTCGGCCAGCTCGGCCAGCCCGCGCATGGACGGCCGTCGCCGGTGCAGGTCAATGGCGGGCGACTGATGCAGAACCTGCCCGACGAGATCGTGATCGGCCGCTATCATTCGCTCTATGTCGAGAGCGACAGCATGCCCGAGGTGCTGGAGGTGACCGCCAGCACCGACGACGGTGTCGTGATGGCGCTCGAGCACAAGACCTTGCCGGTCGGCGGCGTTCAGTTTCACCCGGAATCGCTGATGTCGCTCGGCGGCGAGGTGGGATTGCGGATTGTGGAGAACGCGTTTCGGTTGGCTGCGCCGGCGAATTATTGATGGGGCGTCATTGCGAGGAGCCCTTGCGACGAAGCAATCCATGCTTCCTTGATGCCGCATGGATTGCTTCGCGGCGCTCGCAATGACGAAGGGAGAGAAGAGACACCAATGAATTTTGAAAGCGACCTGAAAGCCTCCGTCCGCACCATTCCGGACTACCCCAAACCGGGCATCCTGTTTCGCGATATCACCACGCTGCTCGGCGACGCCCGCGCCTTTCGCCGCGCGGTCGACGAACTGGTGCAGCCCTGGGCCGGCAACAAGATCGACAAGGTCGCCGGCATCGAGGCGCGCGGCTTCATCCTCGGCGGCGCGGTGGCGCATCAGGTCTCCGCCGGCTTCGTGCCGATCCGCAAACGGGGCAAGCTGCCGCACACCACGGTGCGGATCGCCTATTCGCTGGAATACGGCCTCGACGAAATGGAGATGCACGCCGACGCCGTCCATCCCGGCGAGCGCGTGATCCTGGTCGACGATCTGATCGCAACCGGGGGCACCGCGGAGGGCGCGGTGAAACTGCTGCGTCAGATCGGCGCCAATGTGGTCGCGGCCTGTTTCATCATCGACCTGCCGGATTTAGGCGGCGCCGCCAAACTGCGCGCGATGGACGTGCCGGTGCGCACGCTGATCACGTTCGAGGGGCATTGAATTTTCTGCTGTCGTCCCTGCGAAAGCAGGGACGACAATTCTTACGACCGCTGCAGAATCAAACTCAATTCCAGCTCCCGGAAGCTGAGATAATTCCTCCGAATCCACTGATGCAGCTCGGTCGATGAATCTTTTTCGCTGCGCAGGTAGCCGGTGAACGAAAACGTCAGCCGATCGACATAGGTCCTCAGGAAAACCGGCAGTGCGGCGACGCGCAGGATGCGGCCGCGCGACATCGCTGCCGGCAATTCGCCGCGCACCACGTGTTCGTTGTCGATGGCGATCAGCGCGATTCTCGAAATCTGCTCCTGCAGCACTGGAAAGGCGCGCGCCGAGGCGCGGTCGGTGTCGGCGACGAACAGGATGACGGGCGCGACCTTGCGGCGCGCCGCCTCCTTCATGAAGCCGATCTCGTCGGTCATCTTGAAGAATTCGTCGAAGGCGTGGAAGCCGAGATCGATCACCTTGGCAATGCCGTCATTGACGATCAGGCGGTCCATCAGCGCCATCTTGCCGAAGGTATCGTCGACCTCGGCGGTCTCGGTGACATCAGGCAGGTAATCGAGCAGCGACGGCTCTTTCAGATTGATGTCGAAAGCCGCGACCTCACCGTTCTTCAGCAGCAGGAATTCGCAGAGCTGCCGCGCCAGCAGCGTCTTGCCAACCAGCGGGCGGGGCGAACAGATGATGTAGACGGGCGTGGTTTGCATCACGGCCTATATCAGGCGAAAACCCAGCCCAATCCAACCCGTCGCCCTTCGAATACGCAACTATTTTTCGCCGCCGCGCTTGCCGGGGCTGGAGCCGACCAGCTCGGTCAGCTTGATGCGATCGAACTCGCTCCAGACAGCGGCCAGCCAGTGGCGGACATAGCCGCGCAGCACGAAGGAGTAGTTCGCGGCCTCGTCATGGAGGCCCTTGTTGGCGACGAATCTCAGGAAGGGGACCGAGGCGACCTCGACCTGCTCGTAAGCCAACTCGTTGAGCTTCGGAATTGTGAGCTCGGTGGCGTCCTTGATGCGGTGGAAGTAGGAATTGTAGGTCGCCTGGTCCCACTGGAAGAACTGGGTATCGTTGATGAAGTTCTTCACCAGGAAATACTTCGCGCCGCCCATGAAATTGGCGGTCTCGGCGATCTCGTCCAGCGAGGCGATCGAGGGACCCAGGATATGGAACACGGCAAAGGTGATCTGCCCGGACTTGGCGGCATCGAGAAAGCCGATGTCGCGTAGCGAGGCCAGCGCCGGCGACAGCAGTCCGGCGCGGACGTCGATTACGGTGACGGAGGTGCCCGAATTCAGCGTATCGAAGATCTTCATCTGGTCCGAGGTCGTCGTCATGTCGACGATTTCAGTCAGGTCGGGGTGGAAGCGCTTCAGTGTGCCGCGCGGAGATTCGGTGTCGAAGGCGCGGGCCGGCACATTGTTGGCGCTGAAATAATCCAGCAGGGTGCGCGAGACGGTGGTCTTGCCGACCCCGCCCTTGTCGGCACCCACCACGATCACTACCGGCTTCGCCATGAACTTCCCTTACCCGCGATTTCTGATGAAGGCATGATGCCCGGAATAAATGGGGCCGATTGCTCCCCGGGAATGACCGGAACCGGCCCGCGGATCATGCCCTTTAGTCCCCTTGACCGATAGCTCCCCCATCGGCGCGACTGCAAGCCTGCTTTGGGCGCGAACATGGCAGAAACAAGGGAGAATTCAAATTCAATAGAGGGCCGGCATGGCCCGATCCTTCCGGTGTCGTTAACGCGCTCCGGGGCCGGCAATCCTAATGCGGGCCCCAGGGGCCAGGGGGCGGGCTGCTGCCCCAAGGGCTTGGCGACGGGCCCGGAGAGGTCTCCGGCGCGGCACCGGCGGGAGCTTTGACGCCGCCCCAGGGTCCGGCCGGCAAGGGCGGCGGGGTCTGGCCATCCGCGGGACCGGGGAGCCGGTCGTCGGGCGGTTCGTCCGACGGCAGGGCCAGCGGTCCCGGATCGTGCCCGCCGGCATATTTCACCAGCGCCTGCACCCTGGCGTCGACCGACGGGTGGGTCGCAAATAGGTCATGAAATCCCTCGCGCGGATTGTCGAGGCATAATTCCATCACCGCCGAGGTGGCGCCGGGCAACTCGCCGCGGCCCTCGATCTTGCGCAGCGCCGAGATCATGGCGTCGGGGTTTTTGGTCAGCTCGACCGATCCGGCATCGGCCAGTAGTTCGCGCTTTCGCGACAGCGCAAGCCGTACCAGTTGCGACAACAGCCAGGCCAGTGCGATCAGCACCACCGCGATGATGATGACCACGATCGCGCCGCCGCCGGAGCTCTTGCGATCGCCATCCGAAGAGGAGGACGACGACCATGACCGGCGATAGCCGCCGCCATAGCCGCCGTAATAACCGAAATTGGTGAAGGTGCGAAAGAACAACTCGGCAAAGAATCCGACCACGCCGGCGATGATCACCGCGATCACCATCATCTGTACGTCGCCGTTGCGGATATGGGTGAGTTCGTGGCCCAGCACCGCCTCGATTTCCTGGTCGTTGAGCGCGTTTAAAAGCCCCGAGGTGACGGTGATGGCATATTGCCGCCGGTTCAGCCCGGTGGCGTAGGCGTTCAGCGCGTCGCTCTCGATCACCTCCAGTTTCGGCATCGGGATGCCGCGCGAGATGCAGAGATTTTCCAGGAGATTATAGAGCCGGGGCTGCTGTTGCCTCGTCACGACCTCGCCGCCGGTTACCGCATCGACGATCGACTGATGGAAGAAATAGGCGATCACGATCCACAGCATCGCGCCGAGGGTCGCATAGGGAAACGCCCTGATGAGGTCGCGCGCCGCCGCCATCAGATAATAATCGACCGGTCCGCCGCTGTTGAGCACGACCTCGGCGATCAACGCGCCGGCATAGACCATGACATAGACGAGCACGAACAGGCCGGCGAGCAGAAGCATCGAACGAAATTTGTTCGAGGCGATATGGGTGTAGAGACCATAGGCCGCCATGAGGACTATCCGCTATATGCCGTCATTCCGGGGCGCGCAAAGCGCGAACCCGGAATCTCGAGATTCTCCGATGTGCAATTGCACATCGTAGTTCGATGCTTCGTATCGCCCCGGAATGACGGCAAAATCAGAACTTCACCTGCGGCGCAGCCTCGACCTCCGTCCGGGTGGCGCCGAGATCGAAGAAATCCTTCCTGGTGAAGCCGAACATGCCGGCGAACAAAGCGGCCGGCATCTGCTGGATGCCGGTGTTGTATTCCTGGACCGCGTTGTTGAAGAAGCGGCGGCTGGCCGCGATCTTGTTCTCGAGGTCGGACAGTTCGCCCGCGAGCTGCTGGAAGTTGGTGTTGGCCTTGAGATCCGGATAGGCCTCCGACAGCGCGATCAGTTTTCCGAGCGCGCCGGAGAGTTGGTTTTCCGCGGCCGATACCTGGGCCGCACCTTGCGCCGACATTGCGGCGCCCCGTGCTTTTACCACGTCATCCAGCGTGCCGCGTTCGTGCGCGGCGTAGCCCTTCACGGTCTCGACCAGGTTCGGGACGAGGTCGTGGCGCTGCTTGAGCTGCACGTCGATGTCGGCAAAAGCCTGGCCGACGCGCTGGCTGAGCGCGACCAGCCGGTTATAGGCGCCGAACGCGAACAGCACGAGAATGACGAGGACGCCGAGAACGATCCAGCCGGTCGACATGGCAACAACTCCTGATGAGATAACAAGGGCGGGAAGCTTAGACCAAAAAGCGGCGGCGCGGCAGCCCGCCACGAATTGGGTATCCCCTTGGTCTGTCGCAAGGCGGCTTTAGTTCACCAGGCCGGATCAACCTTCTTCCATGACTGCATCGCCCCAACGCCAGCGGCGGGCGCGGGCGTAGTCCGCCTTGGCGCGGCGAGGCACTTTTGCAAGCGTCAGACCTTCCGGCGTGCAGAGCTTTGCCGCGACCTCGACCTTTGTCACTACGGGCTGCGCCAGCACACGCGGGGCACGCCGGGCCGGCGCCGAGCGCGTCAGTGCGACATACGAGAATTTCTCGTCCTCGAACGGAAGCTCCGCGCCCTTGATCTGCCGATGCGCCCGCAGCCGCGGCAGCCGTTGTGTGAAATGGCACCAGTCGGGCGCGACGAGCGGGCATTTGCCGTCGTGCGGGCAGGGCGCTGCGACATGCGCGCCCGCGGCGATCAATTGTTTCCGCAGGGCGATGATCCGGCCAGAGCCCGCGGGCGTACCGGGTTCGACGATCAGCAGGGTGTTCCGGGTTTTCGCCCACATTAGATCAGTAAGCGTCTGTCGTTCATTCTCGCTGATCTCGCCGACCATATAGCTTGCGATCACGAGATCGGCTGGCGCGGCATCAGCCAGCGCAGCACGGGCTTCGCCATGTCCATAAGTGATATCACGGAGACGCGCACTGTCGCCGATAAGTTCCAGCGCCAGCACGCGCAAGGCGCGGTTGGCGTCCAGCAGCGTGAAATCCTGCAATGATGATAACGCCTGCGCTGCGGCCCAGCTTGCGGTGCCTGGACCAGCGCCGACATCGAGCAGGCTTTTGGGCGCGAAGCCGGGGATCACTTTGCATAGCGCGTTCAGGCTCGCGGTCACCGCGGCATAGGTCGCGGGCATTCGCGCCAGCGCGTAGGCCAGCGCGTCGGTCTCGGAGACGATCGCACGGGAGCCGCCGCCGGCGCGGTAGGTCTGCGAAATCGACGAGGCGCGGGCAGCAGCGTCAGTGCGTGAAAAACCTTGCAGTTTCGTGTCGAGTGCGGCTTTCAGTTCGGCGGGAAGTTCGGGAGCGGTCATCGCATGCCGTCATCCTGAGGTGCGAGTTCTTGCGAGCCTCGAAGGATGGCG
>Ga0075522_10001410_pt1 | contig 18143 bp, 13 predicted proteins | sample NGEPerA_FD_74796 | JGI IMG/M metagenome (GOLD analysis project Ga0075522, IMG submission 74796) | Arctic peat soil microbial communities from the Barrow Environmental Observatory site, Barrow, Alaska, USA - NGEE PermafrostL2-A | ecosystem: Environmental > Terrestrial > Soil > Wetlands > Peat ... | reverse complement strand
CATCAAAGGCCGTCCTTTTTCTGGTTTATAACTTCGTCTGACAACGCTGTTATGACAGAAAATACGGCCTTTTGCTATATATTTTTTAGCCAATACATAATCGCTCGTGAGAAATCCGGGTTAGGGCAGTGATGTCGTCGTCCTGCCCGAAGTCCTGTGCCGCCCGGGCAATCGCTTCGGCCGATTCGACACTGAGAATGGCGGTGCGCTCGAAGCCGAAGATCGCACCGGATTTATCGCGCGCCTCCACAACCCCGTCGGTCACCAGAGTCACCTGTTGGCCGGGCGCGAGTTGGAAGGTGGATTCAGCGTAAGTTGCTGCTGCCGCCAGACCTAGCGGCAATCCATTCTCCACCGGCAACTCCTCGCCGGCGAGATAGGGCGCGATGTGGCCGGCGTTGGCGATCGTCAGCCTTCCATCCGCATCGGCCCGAAGCACGAGGCAGGTTGTAAACCCACCATGACTCCGCGCCAGCATGCGCGCATTCATCGCCGCCAGAATCTCCCCCGGTTCCTGTGTGTAATGCGCCAGGGTGCGGAAGGTGCCCACCAGAAGCGAAACCGTCATCGCAGCGGGCATTCCTTTGCCGCTCACATCGCCGATGACGGCCAGCACGCCGCCATCCTTCAAAGCGACGATCTGGAAAAAGTCGCCCCCAACCTCGCCCGCCGGTTTGTAGACACTTTCGAGCACAAAACCCGGAACGGCCGGAATCTCTTCCGGGATCAAGACATGCTGCACAATGCGCGCGGCCTCCAACTCAGCGGCGGCGCGGGCGCGCTCGCGGGCGATGCCGATGGTGCGCAACACGAGGAACAGCAGCATCGTCACGCAGTAGATCGCACCCCAAATGGCCCAGAAGTTAATCCCATACGTCCCGACGGATATGTAAGGCAGCTGCGGAACGCGTAGCGGCAGATGCAGAAGACCCGTGAAGACCAGCAGGAAATTCCAGTAATTGGCGACGCTGACGACCGTGATCGCAGGCAGCACCACGTACGTGTCACGGTTGCCCCGCAGCATGCCCAGCAGCAGCAGCACCGGCAAAACCGCCTGCACGATCAGCGTTGGAGCAAAGTAAGCGATTTGGCCCTGCAGGATCGAAACAAACCCCAGATTGGCAAGATTTGCGCCGAAGTATCCAACGAAGTTGGCGATTTCCAGCGCCAGCAGCCAGCGAGAACGCCGCAGGTGAAGAATCAGCCGCACAAACTCGATAAGGGCGACATTCCCGATTGCCAGCGCAAGCGTTTGCAGAAAGTCCGCCCCCACGGTGAACGCATGAAGATGCGCCCACACGATCACACCCAACTGAACACTGTCGCCGAGCAGGGAGATGGCGATGGCCAGGTACTCCACCCGGTTGCGCATGGCGATGTAGAGGGCGAGCGCGACCAGGCCCACCAACAGGCTGAGACCGAAGAGCATCAACGGGATCGCGGTCTGGTGCGAGGCCTCGTAGCTGACATCGCGCTGCGCCGCGTCCCCGACGGCGAGGAGGATCGAGCCGAAATGGAACGGCGTGCTTGTGCCGCTGCCTCCAGGGCCCACCTTGTTCAATGCGAAACGAATCGCAACGACCAGATCACCGTTAGGCGCGATCATGCTGTTCGGAATGTCATACGAGGCAAGGTAGTCCTGGCTCGACCGGAGCAGCCCGTTCATCTTGCCATTGGCGCCAAGGCGCACCCCGTTCACGTAAAGCTCATAGCTGCCCTCGATGTATTGAACTTCCATCAACAGATGGCGTGCTTTGGGCGAGACGCGTACATGCAGCCGATACCACCCATAGGAAATATCGCGGACGCCGTAGGAAGACAGAGGCTTCTCGACGGATATGGTCCTCCATCCACTGTCGTCATACGTGGGCGAAGCGTAGGCAGGGTTGTCTCCGGCGGCGAAAAGCCAATCCGGGCCGAGTGTCAGGCGCAACCCAAGGTAAGGAAGGTGAAAGTCGCGTGGATTGACGCTCGGCGCATCACGGGCCGGTGTTTGTGCCCCAGCCAGAATGGCGCACGAAAGCATTGCTGCAATAAACAAATAGCGGCAAAGCTGTCGAGCCATTGGACTGACCTCGGATGGACGAAGAAACACTTCTGGCACTATACACATTCCTGCCAATCGCGAAGGGTGCTTGTGTTGAAGCACAAGGACAGCCCTCGCCTAGACCCCGTTTCCCAGTTCTCCAACCAGCAACTCCGCCGCCCGCTCACAATCCGCGCGACTCACGTCATAGTGCGTCACCAACCGCACCTGGTCCGGCCCAATCGCGCTGCACAGCACGCGCTTCGCTTTCATTTCCGCGACATACTCCGGCGCGCCTCCGGCCTTCAACCTGAAGAACACAATGTTTGTCTGCACACTGTCAAGGTCGCACTCGACGCCATCGGCCGCAGCCACCGCCTCCGCCATCAACCGTGCGTTGGCGTGATCCTCGCCCAGCCGCTTCGGCATTTCTTCCAACGCAATCAGCCCTGCTGCCGCCAGCACCCCAGCCTGCCTCATTCCTCCGCCCAGCGCCTTGCGATACACCCGCGCCTTGGCAATCACGTCGCGACTCCCCACCAGCATCGACCCCACCGGCGCTCCCAGCCCCTTCGACAAACAAAACATCACCGTATCGAACCCACTCGTCAACTCCGCCACTCCGATCCCGAGCGCCGTCGCCGCGTTGAACACCCTCGCCCCATCCAGGTGCGTCGGCAGTCCGGCTTCTTTCGCTCCAGCCCAAATCCCTTCGAGCACCGGCAGCGGCGTCACCGTCCCACCCGCCATGTTGTGCGAGTTCTCAATCGCCACCAACCCGGTCGTCGCGCGGTAATAAATCTTCGGAGCAATAGCCTTTGAAATCTGCTCCCACGTCAGCACGCCGCGCTCGCCGGCCACCGTCCGGGGCACGCAACCGGAGAACGCCGCGACCATCGCCATTTCCCAATCCAGTACATGCGACCGCGCCTCGCAGATCACTTCCTGCCCATGCTGGGTATGCAGCCGAATCGCAATCTGGTTCCCCATCGTCCCGGTCGGCACAAAAATCGAAGCCTCGCGCCCGAAGATTTCGGCGGCCCGCTGCTCCAGCTTGTTGACGGTCGGGTCTTCGCCATAAACATCATCGCCAACTTCCGCCGCCGCCATCGCCGCCCGCATTGCCGCAGTCGGCTTCGTCACTGTGTCACTACGCAGATCAATCACACTCTCTCCTCAAGACTCAACACTGACAACTCAAAACTGAACAAAAACCAACCACTCTCGCCCAACCTCAATGCCCTTAGCTGGTAGCTCGCGGCTCGTAGCTCGTAACTGAAATCAAAACTCTCGCGCCTCAACCCGTCATACCTCAACAGCCACCCTCTCCTCCAGCAGTCTTCCGAATACGTCACTCGAAACCATCCGCCCGCGCAGCGTCAGCCTCCACCGCCCGTCACCCGACTCCATCAACCCACCCTCAACCATATCCCGGACATCCCCCTCGCACGCACTCACCCGCGCCTCCCCAAACCGCTCGCGCAACGCCCGAACATCCACGCCCTCAGTCAACCGCAAACCCAGAAAAATACTCTCCTCAAAAGCCTCATCCTGCCCCACTCGCACCACACTCCCACCCCAGGTTCTCTCGTTGTAATCCCTCAACTCATCCGGATTCGCAAATCGCACCGCACCATCTGGCGTCGGGAGCATCGAATGCGCATCCAGCCCAAACCCAAAGTACGGCGCCCGCTCCCAATACTTCCGATTGTGCCGCGACTCCCGCCCTGCCCGCGCAAAGTTCGAAATCTCGTACTGCCGAAACTCGGTCCCCTCCAAAAACCCACAAGCCTGCTCATACAGCGCCGCCGAAACCTCATCGCTGGGCACGCCATGCGCATGGTAGCGAACACCGCCAGCCAACACCTCGAGCCCCAGTCGCGAGTCCTCATCGACCTCCAGCATGTAGACACTCAAGTGCGTCAGCCCCGCGCTGACGGCGGTCTCCAGCGATTCGCTCCAACTCTCGGCGGTCTGGTACGGCAGACCGGCGATCAGGTCTACACCAACATCCGAAATCCCCGCCGCCTGTAGCCGCGCAATCTCCGCCAGACAACTCGCCCCAGTATGCGTCCGTCCCACCGCCGCGCTCTCGCGATCGACAAACGATTGCACCCCCAGCGAAACCCGGTTCACCCCCAATCGCATCGCCGCGCCCAGCGCCTCATCCGAAATCTGCCCCGGCGCGGCCTCCATCGTAATCTCGGCGTCAGGCGTCACTTCAAACGAACGTCGCAGCGCCGCAAAGATAGCCTGCATCTGCGCCGGAGCGAGCAAACTCGGCGTCCCTCCGCCGAAGTACACCGTGTCCACCATCCGCGGCAGCACCGCCCCCAGTCGCTCCGCAATCGCGGGAGCCGCATCGATCTCCGCACACATTGTCTCCACGTACCCCGCAATCCGCTCGCTCGACGCCACTCCCGACGCAAAGTTGCAGAAGCTGCACTTGGCGCGGCAAAATGGCACGGAGATGTACACACCCAAAAGGGACAACGCAGACATACCCCATTCTTTCACGCAGCTTTCCGCCATCCCGCGCATCTAGAATGACTACAGATGGCAGACGAAACGAAAAAGGCCACCGCCACCAGGAAACAGGACGACGACGTAGTCGGCAAAGTCTACGACCGCCACCTCATGCGGCGGCTCATCAAATACCTGGGCCCCTACAAGCTACAGGTCGGCGTTTCGCTCGCCGCGATCCTGCTGAACTCCACCACCGCCGTCGCCGGCCCCTACTTCGTCAAGGTCGCGGTGGACACTTACCTCGCGCCCGCCGGTACGCTTTCCTGGCTTGGCCGGCGTCTCAGCGCGGACCCGACCACGGGCATCACCGAGATTGGCCTGCTGTACCTCGGCGCGCTCGCGCTCACCTTCTTCCTCGAGTTCCTGCAAACCTACATCATGCAGTGGACCGGCCAGAAGATCATGTTCGACCTGCGTTCGCAGATCTTCCGCCACATCCAGTCGATGCACGTTGCGTTCTTCGACCGCAACCCGGTCGGCCGCCTCGTGACGCGCGTGACATCCGACGTCGACGCGCTCAACGACATGTTCACCTCCGGCGTGCTCGCCATCTTCGAGGACGTGTTCACGCTTACCTGGATCGTTGGCATCATGCTCTGGATGAGCTGGCCGCTCGCGATCCTCACGCTCTCGGTCATCCCGGCGATTCTTTACGCCACCAAGCGCTTCCGCGACCACGTCCGCGACAGCTACCGCCGCCAGCGCGCGGCCACTGCGAAGATCAACTCCTCGACGCAGGAGTACGTCTCCGGCATGTCCATCGTGCAGCTCTTCAACCGCGAGAAGCGCGCCTTCGACGACTTCTCCGCCATCAACCACGAAAACAAGCTGGCCTGGACCGACGCCATCTTCGCCTACGCCCTCTACTATCCGGTCGTCGAGTTCCTCAGCTCCATCGCCATCGCCCTGGTCATCTGGCGCGGCGGCATCGCCATCCTGCATGCCGCGTCGTTACAGTGGCTCACGCATCACGTCTATTTCCAGCCCGGCCGGACCGCCGGCCACCTCAGCTTCATGGGCAACGCCGTCACCATCGGCATCCTGATTGCCTTCATCCAGTACGCGCAACGCTTCTTCCGCCCCATCCAGGACCTCTCCGACAAATTCAACATCCTGCAGTCCGCCATGGCCGCTTCCGAGCGCATCTTCAAGCTGCTCGACACTCAAGCGGAAATCGTCTCGGCGGCCAAACCCATCCTCGGCGACGGCACCGGCTCCATCGAATTCCGCAACGTCTGGTTCACCTACCAGCGCCTCACGCCGGAGCAATTGCAAGCGCTCGGCAGCCCACAACCCTGGGGTGACCCATCTTCGCCGACGGCATCATCGTCGGCTAAGGTGGGACCGCACGATGCCAGCCCCGCCACTCGCCCCGCTCTGCAAAACGTCGAATGGATCCTCCGCAACGTCTCTTTCACCATCCACCCCGACGAAACCGCCGCCATCGTCGGTCACACCGGGGCTGGCAAGACCACCATCACCGCCCTGATGATGCGTTTCTACGACGTCCAGGCCGGCGCCGTACTTGTCGACGGCGTCGACGTCCGCGACCAGGACCTCATCACCCTCCGCCGCCGTTTCGGAGTCGTGCTTCAGGACCCATTCCTGTTCTCCGGGACCATCGCCCAGAACATCCGCCTCGGCACCTCCTGGATCACCGACCAGGAAGTAGAAAACGCCGCCGACCAGGTCAACGTAGCCGACTTCATCCGCACCCTCCCGGGCACCTTCTCCGAACCGGTCCTGGAACGCGGCTCAACCCTATCGACCGGCCAGAAACAGCTCATCAGCTTCGCCCGCGCGCTCGCCCACCGGCCCGGCATCCTCATCCTCGACGAAGCCACCAGCTCCGTCGACACCGACACCGAACTCCGCGTCCGCTCCGCCCTGGAGCGCATGATTACGGGCCGCACCTCGGTCCTCATCGCCCATCGGCTTTCGACAGTCCAAACGGCGGACACCATCCTCGTCATGCACAAGGGCCAGCTCCGCGAGCAAGGCACCCACCAGCAACTCCTCGGCGAACGCGGCCTGTACTACAAGCTCTACCAGCTCCAATACAAAGACCAGGAACTAGTGGCTGGTTTCGCCGTTCCTGCCGGCTAAGTCAGTCATGTCGATGCGCGGCAAACCGTAGGACGCCATCAGCGCATCGCTACCGGAAATCCCAAAAATGGACGCCAGCCAGCCGCTATCCCTGTTTCACGCGTGCTTCCACGATTGCAATCCGCTCGCCGATCGGCGAGACCTGGCGAAACGCTGCCACCTGATTATTGGCGCGAAGGGACGCAAATTCAGATCGCATCTCAGCGCGAAAAGCGTCCAGCGTCCTCATCACCGCATCGTATTGAATCTCGGTTTGCTTTTGCAGAGCATCGAGCTTGACGGTGTGCGCTTTCAAATCCGGTGCCACCATATCCTGAATGACCTGCCGCAACCCCGTTACAATATCCGACATAGTCACCGCCTCTTCAGATAATACAGGTTTCCCTCAGCGTCAACTCAGGCCCGCTTCTCCGCCAACTCACACAACTTCCCCACCCGCTTCTCTCGCGCCTCAGGCGTCTGGTAATAAAACACCGCCATCAACTCCCCGCGCCGCTGTAGCGGAGTCATCTTTGCCCACCCCGCTTTTGCCTTCGGTCGCCGCCGAAACGCCGCCGCAATCACCGGCGGCAGCTCCACCTCCGCCTCCATCGTCGCGAGGAGCCGTTCCGCCATCTGCTCCGCGCGCTTCATCCGCGACGCATCGCTCTTGACGCCGGCAATCCACTTCCCAATCTCGCGCCGCGTGTAGTCGGTCAGTTCGTCATACCACTCGCGAAGTCCCTCGACCTCATCCAGCAGCACCGCCAGTTCATCCGGCAACTCCGCCGCGCGCTCCTCCAAATCGGGCTCCAGCCGGAACTCCACAACCTCGCCCAGCGCAATATCCGCACCCTTCTGCAACGCCTTATTCACCAGCAGAAAATACTCCGCCTTCCCACCAGTCACCGGAAACAGCGAAGTCCGGAACGCAAACCCATTCACATCCCCACGCACCCGCAGCCGTACCATCGTCTTCCACACCTTCGCAGGGTCGAAAGGAACGCGCGCAATCGTCCACCCCAGCGCCCGGTCGCCCTTCTCCAACACTGCCTCAAACCTCTTCGCCGCAACAGCTACAGCACCTTGCTTAGGCATCGCGCTTGGCTACTTTCCGGCCTGCCGACAGCCCAGACTCAGCGGATGGAGGCACAAGGCGTATCCCAACCAGTCCCAAACTGCATGTAACACGAGCTAACGCGCATGCGCCGGTCGTATTCAGCATCGTCGTTCAGCCTCCGCATCTCCGCCGCGATTCTCTTTTTGTCTTCGGGCGTATCGTTCCGATGGTCCACGACCGCCTTGGCGAACAACGCAGCGCCAATGACCAAGAGCGTATTGGTGACATTGACGGTAGGGTGCGACACGTTCGGGCTACCGTCAGCCTGCATACCCCTTTCTGAATTTGGCAACGCCTCCACCGCACGGTCTATAGCGGATTGCGCAGCCAGGCGCGCGGAAAGCGTTGCAGGAAGCGGCCCGCTTGCCGCCTGTTTCGCCTGTTGTTCCGCCGATTGCCGAAAATCAGGATACTTAGTGCCCGCGCAGGTCGCCGCTTTCACAAACCACGCCTGTGCCTGGGCCCTGCTCTGCGTGACGCCGTTCCCGTTGAAGTACATGTTTCCCAGGTCGGCTTCGGCGACGCAGTCATTGGCACTGGCCGCCTTTGTCAAAAGAGTCATCGCTTCATTCAGATGCTCCTGCTCCAACACTTCGTAGCGAAGAGATAACTCAACTGCATGCTGGTAGCGAAACTCTCCGAGGACCGTATTTGCCGGGATGTTCCCTGCTGCAATCGCTTTTTTAAGCCAATAAACAGCCCTGCTCTCGTCCGTCCAGCTGGACCGGGCATTCGCGTAGAACGCTCCCAGCGTCTCCATCGCAGAGACATCGCCGCCTTGCGCCGCCTTGGTTAAAAGGTTCATCGTATTGAGCTGATCGCTCCGTACACCCAGGCCGTCGCGATACATGATGGAGAGCGCATACTCCGCCTCCGCCAAATTTTGCTTCGCTGCCTCCTGATACCAGTAAGCCGCCGAGGCCAGGTTCGACTGCACCGTTGCGCCGGCACTCGTACCCGGAAACCGGTACAAACTCGCCAACGCAAACTGCGAAGAGGCATCGCCAGATTCCGCCTTCGACCACAGCGACTTCTTCAGTTCGTCATCCTTATCGCCGTGCATTTCCAGCACCGGCTTCGGCAACATCTGGAACACAGTCGAATCCACCCGAGTCAACCGGTCAGCAGAAGCCATCGGCGCCGCACTGGCAAGCCCCATCGTCTTCAGCGCCAGGATCCCGATAGACGCAAGTTGCGCCTCATATTGAGGAACCCCACGTTTTGAATCAAGCGACAAATAGAACACATACTTTCCATCCCTGAAGACCCGCAGCGAGGCACTCTGAGGCCACGGCTTATTCGCCACGGCGGCCCAGGCAAAGACCTTATCGGGCGCGCAAAGAATAGCCTCATCACCCACCCCCTTAACCAGATCGCAGCGCTGAGTAAGATCCTCCATGTCGTTCAGCAAATGAGCCCGGATATCACTGGCCAGCGGAGGCAGGTTCAGGTTCAATCCCATCCCAAACGAGTCTCCGGTAAAGTCGCAACCCGCCACGGCACGTTGCGGTATACGCTGTTGTCCCTTTCGCCACGGTTCGCCAACCACCGCCTCGACCTGCCTGCGCGGCAGAAGGTCGCAGACAGGCTTCCCATAAGCGACCGCTGGCGGCGACCCCAGGGTGGGCGGAAACGCTTCCGAATCTATTCGCTGCCCCGATACATCGGTGGGAGCATGCGTCGTTTCCTGCGCTGCTATCTGCAAATCCTTGCCAGAAATATTCGGATGTTGCGCCATCACGCGATCGATCCACCCCTTCGCCTGGGCCCGGGTCGCCTCATTGGTAGCAGGGTCATTCAAGATGGCCTGAAAGTAATCCACCGCCATCGCCGGCTGGTTCTCAAAGCGATTTCCTCCACAGCCTTTGGCGTAGACAACACCTAACCGGGCATTCTTCAACCGCTCCGCACGGGCATCCGACTTCACTGCCTTCAGCCAGCGAATGGCCTCTGTGCAGTTGCCCGGGAACCCGTCCTTAGCCTCAGAGAACGACACGCCGATAGACAACCTCGCTGCCATCATCGCCGGCGTCGCAGCCGCCGTTGGCGTTCCCAGGCTGGCCTCTCGCATCTTCTCGTATATCTTCAGCCGATCCTGTATGGCGACCCCCCGCACAGGCATCGTCAGCCAGCTCGGCAAATCCTCGCCGCCGTCTCTCGGCCATACGGAAGATGAAGCGGGAGGTCGTCGCACCTGGTATCCAGACTGGGCCAACGAATCCGGGAGAAAAGAAAACACAGCGCTCATCAACATAGGGAAAAGTAGCCATGAAAAAAATGACATCCGCCGAACAAACAATTTTTGAGACATGAGAACCTTCGCGTTGGACTAAGGCCGATTCAATTCCTTGGCTGAATACGCTGACATTATATTCGCCGAACTAAGCCAATCCCGCTTAAAATCAGAGTTATCTCAGTTCAGCCCAACCCGCGCATCTTCCTCTCCGCCGGCGAAGCCTCGGGCGACCACTACGGCGCGCGCCTCATCGCTGAACTTAAACAGCATCTCCCCGCCGCAAAATTCACCGGCCTCGGCGGCGCCGAAATGGCAGCCGAAGGCCAGCATCAGACCGTCCGTGCCGAAGATGTCGCCGTCATGGGCATCACCGAAATCCTTCGACACATCCCGCGCATCGTCGCCAGCTACCGCAAGCTCGTCCGATCCATCCAGCGCGAAAAACCCGACGTCGCCATCCTCATCGACTTCCCCGACGTCAACTTCCGCCTCGCCAAACACCTGCACGCAGCGGGCGTTCCGGTTATCTGGTTCGTCTCCCCGCAGCTCTGGGCCTGGAAGCGCTCCCGCCTCCGCTGGGTCCAGCAGCGCGTTTCGAAAATGATGGTCATCTTCCCCTTCGAGGAGACCTTCTACCGCAACCGCGGCGTCGCGGCGGAGTTCATCGGCCACCCCCTCGCCGAAGCGCCACTACCCACCATCACCCGCGAAGACTACGCCGCCCAACACAACCTCGATCCCGCGAAAATCTGGATCGCCCTGCTCCCCGGCAGCCGCTGGAAAGAAATCCGCGCCAACCTCCCCACGCTCCACGAGCTCGCCGTCTCCGACCTCATCGCCACCCACTCCTCCGAAATCACCTTCGACGGCGACCGTCTCGAACTCCCTACCAACGCCGCCGCCCACACGCTTTACGAGTTCATCCTCCCGGTTGCCTCCACCATCGACCGCACCCGCCTCGAAGCTTACATCGCCAGCCTCGACCGCGAAGCCCTTCGCTACATGTTTCCCGAAAACCGGCAACCCACAACCGGCAACCTCCCTCGCCTCACCCTCGTCCCAGACGCCCGCGAAGCCCTGTTCCACGCCCGCGCTTCGGTCGTCGCCTCGGGCACGGCGACCATCCAGGCCGCAGTCATCGGAAACCCCTTTGTCGTCGTCTACCGCGTTTCGCCGCTTACGTTCGCTCTCGCCAAAAAACTTGTCGAATACCCGGAGGAGTTCCCCCACATGGCCGACGCCTCCGGCAACCAGCCCATCGCGATGGTCAACCTCATCGCCCAGCGCCGCCTCGTCCCGGAACTCCTCCAGCAAAACTTCACCGCCGCCAACGTCGCCCAGGCGCTCGCCCCCCTCCTCGCCGACACCCCCGAGCGTGCCGACCAAATCGCCGGCCTCGCCGAAGTTCGTGCCCTTCTCAGCCCGGGCGAGACGCAAGCGACCGCCATCACCCGCCTCGCCGCCGCCGTCCTCGACGCCCTCTGTAAGTCCGAACCCGTAGAATCATCGTCTAAGCTCAGTGACGGGCCAAACTAGCCCCCAGGGAATTTTTCGTATGCTCAAGCGTCCCATCGTCCTATGCCTCGCATTGGTAACCGCGTTCGCGACCGCGCACGCCTCCATCCCGCTGCGCCAGCAAATCGATGTCACCAACTACATCATCCACGCCGAGATCGACCCCGCCACCAACCACCTCACCGCGACCGTCAACGTCAGCTTCCAGGCCCTCGACGACCTCACCGTCGTCATCTTCGGACTCAACAACGGCCTACAGGTCACCAAAGCGACCGACGGCCAGGGCCACGTCCTCACCACCGAGCGCGTCGCGGGCGATTCCACCCTCCGCGTCACCCCTGCCGCGCCCATCGCCAAAGGCAGCTCCACCGCCTTCACATTCGAGTACACCGGCGCCCTCACCCTCGACACCAGCCCCGTCGACGGCATCAAGCTCGCCGCCATAGCCGACCCCATCAGCATCCTGCTCTACCCCGGCCGCTGGTTCCCCATCTCCATGCCGGGCCTCTACACCGACCGCTTCACCGCCGAAACCCACATCACCGTCCCGGCCGGTGAGCGCGTCGTCGGCAGCGGCTTCACCGGCCAGAAAACCGTCGGCGACAAGACCGAGTACAGCTTCAACTGGACCCGCTCCGGCTTCCCCGGCACCATCGTCGCCGGCAAGTTCCTCGCGCCCTACAACCCGCCCGGCATCGCCAACATCCGCGTCTTCACGACCGAGAAGAATAAGGACAAAGCCCACGACTTCGCCAACACCGTCGCCCGCGAGTTCGAGTTCTTCTCCAGCCTGTTCGGCCCCGCCGAAAGCGGCAAGCTCGACGTGGTTGAGCTTCCGGCCGACGCCGTCTCCGCCTCCTGGGGCCCTGAAGTCATCGCCATCCGCCCCGACCGCGGCAACGCGCGCCTGTTCGCCAACACCATCGCCCACCAGTGGTGGGGCAACCAGGTCTCGCCCTACACCCTCAACGACGCCTGGATCACCAACGGCATGTCCCGCTACGGCGAGCTGATGTACCTCGAAGACTCCGCCGGCAAAACCGCTTTCGAGGGCGCGATCACCGACGTCTCCGCGGGCGCGCTGGCCTACGATACCGACCCGCTCTCCACCCTCGGCCGCACCGACCCGTTCTCGCCGCAGTTTCAGTCCATGACCCTCGAAAAGGGCGCCATGGTGTTCCATATGCTCCGCTGGGAGATGGGCGACGACGCCTTCGATGCCTTCCTCCGTACCCTGCTGACGCAATTTACGGACAAGCCCGTCCGCACCTCCAACGTCCAGGCGGTCGCCGAAGCCCAGTCCCACCTCGAACTCACCTCCTTCTTCTCGCAGTGGGTCAACGGCACCGGCGCTCCCAACTTTGGAGACAAATACACCGTTTTCCGCCTCGGAAACAACAAGGGCTTCCGCACGGTAGGCTCGGTCACGCAGGACCTCGACCTGTTCCGCATGCCCGTCGAGCTGCGCATCGAAACCGAAGGCAAAACCGAAGACCGCCGCGTCGACCTCTCCGGCGACGAGTCGCAATACACCGTCGAAACCTTCGGCCGCCCTCGCCACATCACCATCGACCCGGACAGCTGGCTGCTCAAATCCACACCCGACCTCGCCGTCCGCGTGGCCGTCCTGCGCGGGCAGGAGGAGGTGGCCCAGGGCGACCTGGTCGCCGCCATCGCCGAGTACCAGAAGGCGCTCGACGCCAACAAGTCCAGCTCGCTGGCCAACTATCGCCTGGGCGAAATCTTCTTTATGCAGAAGAATTACCAGTCCGCCGCCAACACCTTCCGCGACGCTCTGCGCGGCGACGGCGACCCCAAGTGGACCGAAGTCTGGGGCCACATCGAGCTGGGCCGCATCTTCGACTGCACCGGCCAGCGCGAGCGCGCCGTCAACGAATACCGCCTCGCCGTCCAAACCAACGACAACACCCAGGGCGCCGTCAACGAAGCCCGCGCCGACATGCAGAAAGCCTACGTCTGCACCAAGGGCAACGATTGATTTTTAGTTGTCGTCCGTAGCGCCCTACTCCTCCAGCGGAATCGCGTTAGGCTCAACCGGCGCGGGTCCGAGAATAGGCTCCTCTACCACAACCACCACAGGCAGTTCGGCGAGGATTGGACTGTCCAACGCAAGCGCGGTCTCTGCCCCGCGCTGCCAAAAGCGGGTGAGAAGCATCAAGAACAATCCAACCTGTGCCAGCAGGAACATCGGCCACACGCGAGGCTGCGCGAGCGAGTGCATGGCCATGCGGGCCGTGACAAATACCGCGGACAGTCCGCCCAAAGCCAAAAAGATAAACGTGCAATAAATGCGGAAAAAATTGCGCCGGAAAGTACGCCAGGCGGGCTTCAGGGCGCGGCGAACGCGACGATCGGGCCTGGCCGCTTGGTTCGACACAGCAGGCCGCAACAACTGGCCCAACTGCACGGTGTACACCTCGACCAGATCGAAGTACACACGGAGGGCCGCGGCCACGAGACCGATCAAAATCAGTGCAACCAGTTCATGCCACATGGCCGAGCGCCCGACAATATGCTCGTCGACATGAGCGTCCCAGACTTTTCGTAACGCGAGCAACGGCCCAAGGACGATAACAAATCCGGCGAGGCTGATGAGGGTGACGCGGACGAATCGCCAAAAGTAGAGGATGCCGGTCTGGAGCAGGGTCGAAAGACGGGCCGGAGCGCCGGTCTGGTAGCAGAAGAGTGTCCCCGGAACGACCAGAAAGTAGAAAACCAGATAAAGGAAAATTGAAAAAAAGCTGCCCATCGTCGCCGCGCCGGGACCTTCTCCAGCCTTGCTGACGACGCCCGCCAAGGTGCCCAGATCGAAGCCGCTCGCCAGCCGCTGCGCGGCAAAAGAATGAGCGGTAATGGCCGATAACTGCCTATGCAGCGGCCAGGAGAACAGCACAGCCAGGCCCACGTTGAAAACGTATGTCCAAAGCAGCGCGGGCCACGCGCGAAGGGTAAGCGACAAACCGCCGGTTAGAACATTGCGTTGCTGCGACATGAGGGCCTCTTGCATTCTGCGTAGATCGAAATGAGATAAACACGAGCGCCGGAACTGACCAACCCGGGCTAAACGAGCCAGCTGGCCAACTGCGAAAAGAGTTGCTGTACGGAGGACCAGATTGTCGTCAGCTTGCGAGCAGGAAGGCCATCGGCGTTTGTGGTGTAGCTGTTATTGAAGAGGTCCGTGTCCAGAAGCACGGTGTGGTCCGGATCGATTTCGGCGGACACCACCTTGGCGTTCCGAACGTAAGTGAATTTCGTCCAGCGGTCGATACCGTCCCAATGTTCCCGCAACCGCGTGCCGTCATCGAAAACAATCTCAACGGTAACGGGAAGCACGAAGTCGCCTTTGCGATGCACATACACGGTCGTGAGGTAAGGGAGCTGCTTCTTTGCCTTATCGTCTTTCGGTTCAGGAAGCCACCATTGCACCGGGTCGGAAGCAATGCCGTCGACGGCGTAGTCGAGCACCTGTGTGCCGTAAACGGCCTGGTCGAAGTAGGGACGAAGGCTTGAGTTCACCGGCGGAATGGAAGCGACGCCCATAGACGAACCGGCGCCGGAAAGACCTGTGGGCACGGTCGCGACCGTCGCGCGGCCGCGGGCAACGGCGACCTGTTCGATCGTACGAAGGAAGTCTTCGGTGGTGGGATGAGTGAAGCGAAACTTCATGAAGTAGACATGCATCGCCTCGTCCATGGTGTCGCGGCCAATGATGCCTTCCAGCGTGGCGAGCAGCGTCGCGGTCTTGCCATAGGTGACGTCACCGTAAGAGGCGGAGTTGCGAAACTTGAATGCCCAGCGGACCACGGGATCGTAATCCGGCGACCCGATGTACATCAGGCGCTGGAGTTCATAATCGCCGGCGCTCGCATAGGAACGGTCGAATACGGAGGTATTGCTGCCAAGGATCGCACTCAGGACGTTGACTTCGGTGTAGGAGTTGATGCCTTCGTCCAGCCACGCATCTTCAAACTCATTGGTCGCGACCATGCCATACCAGTACTGATGGCCGAATTCATGTTCCGCGGTTACTTCCGTGATGTGAGACGGCTCATACCACGAGGTGCCACCGGTGAACAGCGTGGGGTATTCCATGCCCCCGATTTCGGAACCGGGCTCGGGGTCGATGACCGTGACAATCTTGTACGGATACGGCCCGTAGCGGCGGTCGAACTCGGCAAGCGTCTTCAGGATGATGTCGCGATAGCGTGGGCCAGCCGCAGGATGCGAAGCCAGGGCGAGAACATGCACCTTTACCGGCCCCATCGACGATGCATAGACGCCATCGGTGACCGTGAAGTGAGGGCTCGCAGCGAAAGCGAAATCGCCTATGTCTTCGCCGTAGAAGCTGAGCGTCCTGGTGCCGTTGGGATTCGCGCGGTCGCCCGTAGGAACGCCGCTGGCTCCGACAACGTAGCGGTCCGGCACGGTCAGCCGGACGTTGAATGTGCCAAAGTCGGAGAAAAATTCCGTCGTCGAGTGGTACTGGTGGCAATTCCAGGCGCCGTGCCAGAAGACTCCGGGCTTCGGATACCACTGGCCTCCCATAATGAAGTCCCGCTTGTAGCCATTGCGCGCGATGGAGAGCGGAAACTGATCGTGAAAAGCGATGTGGAAGGTGATCGTGTCGCCCGGAGCGAGCGGGTGAGGGAGACTGACTTCCGCCACGGTATGGTCTTCGCTGTTGTTGTCATCCGGCGCGGTAAAGTGCATCGCATGCATCAGGTCGCCATAGTTGTCGGCCGAAATTTGCGAGATGGCGATGCTGCCGAGCTTTTCATCGGGGTAGTCATTGTCTTTTTCGGAGTCGCGGATGCCGCCGGTGAAATGTGTCTCGCTGGTAAAAGTGGACTGCGGCCGAAATGCGTTCAGATAAAGATGGAACGGAATAGCGACGAGCGCCTGCCCCGTCAGGTTCTTGTACGTGAGAGTCTCCGTCGCGTCGAGAGACTTCTTATCCGTATCGAGATGGGCGTCGATGTTATACGAGGTCACGCGGGTCGACAGCGGCGTTGGGGAGTTCGTCGCGATGGATTGCGCGTCCACCGTCGAAGGCACACCGATGAGCGCCGCAAGACTACCGGCCAGGATTGCCGCGGAGAGAACATTCAAGCGAGACATGGGCGGAATTGTACGCGGAACAGCCGACTATCGCGACAGATTCTTCACCAGCATCGGCTCCACATCCACCCCGACCGTCAACCCCAGGCCCAACCGCCCCCAAACCGCAACCACCGCAGCTTCCACCTCGGCACTCAAAAACCGGCTCCGCATCAACTCCACATCCGGCCCCAACAACGACCCGCCCCGCAACCCCACGCACCGCTCCGCCCGGTACGTACACGAAGCCAGGTCGGTAATACTCAGCGCATTCGTCGGAGTACACAGGACCGTCCGCGGCGGCGCCATACGGTCGAGCAAAGAAAAAATCTCCAGCTTCGACTCCAGTTCATCCGGCACGAAATCGATCGCCAGATCGGCATCGGCAACCGCATCCTCAACCGTGCTCACATACCGCAGCGAGCCCGCCAGTTCCTCGACAACCGCCGCATACTCATCCTGCGCGCGCCGCAGTTTCTCCGGCATCACGTCTTCCAGCGCCACACGAAAACCGGCGCGGGCGCAGGCCAGAGCGAACGCTCTACCCGCTGTCCCCGCGCCGATCACCGCAATCGCTTCTACGGCAATCACGCCTTCGCCGACATCGCGTTGACCACCGTCTCATAGCTCGGGTCGGCCGCCTTGATGTGTTCCGCGACCCGCTGCCGTTCTTCAGCGGTGAGCGAAGGCAGCGTCGAAAGGATGCGCCGCAGCGTCACCGAAATATCGTCAACATAGTTCATCGTACGGATTGCTTCTCCAGAAAGTGGCACGTCATTCTCCTCTAGCTAATTAGTTTAGTATTTCGTTCCTTCATCGACACGCAAATGCGCTTCATCGCTCGGCTGTCCGGCGGTGATTCCCTCGATCGGCTTTTCATACCCGTCGCGGTCGGTCATCTCCATCAACGCGGCCAGCTTGGTTGCAAAGTCAGGATGCAGCGCGTCCGGCTTATAGCGCCACGTCCAGTTTCCCGCGCCGTCGCCCGGCCGGTTCATCCGCGCCTCGCTGCCGAGGTGCAATACATCCTGTAGCGGAAAGATGCACAGGTTCGCCACCGAGCGCGCCGCCGCCTTCATCATCGCCCATACGATTTCGCCGTCGTGCTCGATCTCCTGCAGGTAGGTTTGGACATTCGCCCGCTCGTCGGCCGTTGCATCCTCGATCCACCAGCCCAGCGTCGTGTTGTTATCGTGCGTCCCGGTATACGTCACGGTGTTCGCAATATAACGATGCGGCAGATACATATGCCCGCCGCGGTCCGCGAACCCGAACTGCAATATCCTCATTCCGGGCATGCCAAAGTACTCGCGCAGTTCATCGACCTCGATCGTAATCAGGCCCAGGTCTTCCGCGATAAACGGCAGTTCTCCGAATATCTCCTTCAACCGCGCGAACAGCGCGTGGCCCGGAGCTTTCACCCACTGCCCATGCAGCGCCGTCTCTTCTTCCGCGGCGATGGACCAGTACGCCTCAAAGCCGCGAAAGTGGTCGAGCCGGACGCTGTCGTACAGCGC
>Ga0075522_10001405_pt1 | contig 18171 bp, 21 predicted proteins | sample NGEPerA_FD_74796 | JGI IMG/M metagenome (GOLD analysis project Ga0075522, IMG submission 74796) | Arctic peat soil microbial communities from the Barrow Environmental Observatory site, Barrow, Alaska, USA - NGEE PermafrostL2-A | ecosystem: Environmental > Terrestrial > Soil > Wetlands > Peat ... | reverse complement strand
ACCATGAGGCACTCGGCATCGAGTGCGGCGACGTGCACGAGGTAACCGGGCTCCTCTAGACGAAGCGGACTTGGCGGCCCGACGAATAGAACCTTCCTTAGGGCTGCCCTCGAAACGGCACGGTCTCGACGACGAGGAGCTACCGAGTCGAGCCCGGTCCTCCGCCGGTGACGCCTAAGAAATGCTCATGGATCTCTGTCGTGAGCCGGTGCACCTCTCATGTCAACAGTGTGTTCGGAACCATCTGAGCAGCGAGGTTCGTCTCGACGGCTTTGATCTGTTCCTCTTGGGACTCGATTCGCTCCAAAAGGGCCGTCAAAGCTCGCTGGGCACGGTTCGAGGCGGTCGCGACCAGGAACCCGGTGAACAGCTCGGCGACGGTGGTGATCCCTGGCTCTGGAACCAAGCAGGAAGCCACGTCCCAGATGCCAGATGCGGACCACCGAAGGCGAAGATCGCCGTCCACGTCACCACGAGGACGGCCCAGAACACGATGTTGACCGGCGAGCCCATCGCTTCGGACACCCAGTCCGCGAATCGCTGGAAAGCACCCTCGGTCAGCACCCTTACACCATCAACCGGCCCATCGCTCGTGTCCGTCTTCCTCACAGCCACTCCCGTCAGTTATTCGATGTCGGAATTCAACGCCAGCAGGTCAGCCCATTGAACACCTTCCCCGCTTCGACCTAGCGATTCACCTACGCCGCGACACCGCGGCTCTCGGCAATCCGCAGCCCGGTTACGCCGGCGGCACAGTCGCTGGCGTCTCGAAGGCAAGCGTGATTGCCGCTCCGTCGTGTAACGCGCGCCACTCTTCGCCGAGCTGCATCAGTCGGTCGCGGATCGCGTTGCTGATCGACTTGTCAGCTGTCGCGGGAAGGCTGAATCCGAGCGCGGCTCGTCCACCTTCGAGCGCCGGGGATGGCTCCGTGACGGTCGTCGTCGCGACAACCAGGCCACCAGTTTTGTCGAACTGCATGCCGGCTGGCCCGAACAACGCAACCGCCTCTTCGGCTCGGACAAGACCTGAGAGGTCGACGTCCCCACGTCCCGCGAGCGGACGGCCATCTTTGCCCAACGTGGCCTGGTCATCGATCAGTTGAACTTCCATGCCTTCGTCGACCAAGCCCCAGAAGCCGTCAGCAATGCCGAGCATCGCTTCGATGACCAGGTGGCAGAGGTCGTGTGGCAGCCGGTCCCCGTAGGTCGGGAATGCCCACGCGCACGAACTCCCGTCCGAGCGTCGTACAAAGATGTGATCGCGACTGCCGCGCTGGCGAACGAACGAGGCGACTAGCGCCACAGCCGCTGCTCCAAGCGTCGGATGCCCGGACGAGGATCGAGCATCTTGTTGGCGACCATCCATAGAGGTTGGGTCGTGAGTTTCGCTGTCACCGCGGCACCCCTCAACACGGGAACATACCTGCTAGATGATCTGGGTCGGTGGCGATCCTTCGCGTGTCGTCGACGATGACTGGCCTTTTGGCGTATTCATTGTCGATGACAACGTCGGCGCGGGCCTCTGGCGATGCCGCTTCTAGGTATCGATCCTGTGCAGGTGCGTAGCGCTCGTCGTACAGTCGTCGCTCAAGAATTGCGTCACCGGATCGAACTTCATCGCGAGCAACCCCCCGATCGATCGATGTCGCCCGGTTGACGCGTACGTAGACCTTGAGCTCCCAACAGGCGTAGAGCTCAGCCCGGAGCAAGAAGACCCCGTCCACGATGAGAACCGAGCCGACACGCGCGACAACGAGATCGTCCGCGACCTTCCGCTCTTCCTCGACGTCGTAGGCGCGTAACTCAAACCCGGCACCAGCCGCAAATGGCTCGAGTAGTCGGTGCTTCATACCCTCGAAGTCGAAGCCGTCGAGGTAGTACCCCTCGGAACTGAAACGACCCCGCCGGTAACGAATTCCCGGCGGATGCTGCCAGTCGTCGATGCTCGCCCGATAGGTCTCGATCCCGCTTTCTACAAGCCCGGTTGCCAGTTGATCCGCGAACGTCGTCTTACCCGCCGCGTCCCGGCCGTCGACGGCGATCCGAGTACGGCCGAGGCCGTCGCCTCGCCGTCGATTCGTCGCGGCCAGCACCTGTTCGACCGCGTCAGCACCACCTCGCATCCGCCCATCTTCGCGTTCGAACGGTCGAATCGCCGACCGTCGCTCTCGTTCCCGGAGCCGAGGCTGGCGTTGTAGCGCGGCCGGTTGATTATTTCGGATGTGACCTCGCGAACTGGCCGTTGTGTTGCCGCACGCAACGCGCTAAAACTCGCCCCGGATAACTACGAAGGAGACAGGAACATGCTCTACGTCTGGCAGGCAACCTGGAAGAGCGGCATCAGTAGCGAACTACAAGACGCGGCACTCATGCGTCGAGTCGGGTTCAGCTTCCCAGAAGGTCTGGACGTGAAGGGCGAATACTGGCTGATGGGTAGGCCGACCGTTCTCGTGATCTTTGAGGCGAGCGAGATCGCGCCGGTTTTTGAGTTGTCATCGGTTTGGGGGGATGTCTTCGACACCGTAACTACTCCAGCGATTACCCCCGAGGAAGGCCTCCGCCTCGGCGCGGAGATCATGAGCCGCCGCCCCGCGTAACCACCCCAGCCCAGTACTGTCGATCCAGCCGCCACCCCTCGCGACCGCGTTGGAACGCGACGGTCGGCCCCAATCTCGCAGCCAACCCGCAGCGTTACTCGCCGGAGGCAAAATCACCGTTCGTCGAACCAAGTGGCGCGATCGGGACCACTACACCCACACCGCCGCGGTGCTCGGTGAAGACTCATCTGGCCTCTGGCTCGGGATTCGCCGAGGCGACTGGTGGCGCCGCGATGGTCAACCCGTCCAGGCCGCGCCAACCGACATCGTCGAGCTCATCCCGAACGAGATCGGCTGGGTGGCGGAGTGGTACGAGGAGCTCGGCGACGGACCCGAGATCGAGCTTTACTGCGACGTAGTCGGACCGTCGCTCTGGGATGGCACCGTCGCTCTGGGATGGCACCGTCGTCACATCAGTCGATCTCGATCTCGACGTCATTCGGACGTTCTCGGGTGAGACGAAGCTTCTCGACGAAGACGAGTTCGAAGAGCATCAAATCGAGCTCGGCTATCCCGAGGTGCTCGTCGTTCAGGCTCGGGAAGTTGCGTAGCCTGATGCGACGGGTTAGCGATCGCGCGGCGCATTCGATGGCTCGCACCATCGTTGGATGGATGTCTGGAAGAGCCTTCGCCCGTAGCTGAGGCCCCACGGGATCGGCGCCGGGTGCTTATCCGAATTAGGTTGGGACCCAACGTGCGCGACTTCGACTACGTCCTTTTCGACCTTGGTGGCGTCCTCATCCAAGTAGGTGGGGTGCGAGCCATGGGCGATCTCGCCGGCATCAACGACGATCGAGAGGTCTGGCGACGATGGCTCACGTGTCGCTGGGTGCGTGAGTTCGAACGGGGGCGCTGCAGTGTCGCCGAGTTCGCGGATGGTGTCGTCGCGGACTGGGGCCTCTCAATCGGTGCCGAGGACTTTGCAGAGGAGTTCCGGCTTTGGACGGGCGGCCTTCTCGATGGTGCTCGAGAACTTGTCGAGTCAACGCGCAACCACGTTCGAACCGGCTGTCTCAGCAACTCGAACGCGCTCCAATGGCCCGAGTACGTTCGAAGCGGAATCGTCGATCACCTCGACCTGGTGTTCCTCTCGCATGAACTAAATCTGATCAAGCCCGACCGGGAGATCTTCGATCACGTCCTCGACGTGACCGGAAGTCCGCCAGATCGACTGCTCTTCTTGGATGACAACGAACTGAACGTCGTCGCCGCAAGGGCGGTCGGAATCAACGCTGTCGAGGTTCGAGGCGTAGATCAAGCACGAGATGCCCTCCTCGAGCTCGGAGTGCTGCCAGCACCGTAATGACTCTGACCGAGCGCTCCCTAGCCCCACTCCGATGCCAGGAGAAAGGCTGCGATCCGATCGTCACCAAACCTTCGAGACGACTCCTTGCCGCCGATCGGTCTTCGGACCGGAGCCGTGACGTGGCCCCGAGCACAGACGATGACCCACCAACGACGACGAGCCACATCCCGTTAAAGATGGCCCTGGCACTTACGAACCGCCCAAGTGGGACGGGGAACGATCCTGGTTTCGAACGGTAACGATTCGACAGAACCTCACTACGCCGACTTCGCCGCAAGGAAGTGCAGCGTCGACGTGTCCAGGGAGGCTTGTCGGGTAAACCCATCCGACGGCAGGTGGCGGGGGCCGCCTAACTCACGTGCGGCTACGGGACCACGTAGTCGACCATTTCGACGAACTGGGGTGGGCCAAGCTCAGCATTCGCTTCCGCGACGATCGGCATCAGCACCGGCGCCATGGCCTCAAACTTCTCCTGGCTCTCCCAGACGTCGAAGACAGCAAGACCCTCGCCCTCGCGAAAGCAGCTGTGCATGATCAGGCCATCGGGCTCCCCGCCGCTTGTAGTCATCAACTTCTCGTTGATGGCGTGATACTGCTCGTCCGTCATTGACGTCGCATGGATGTAGACACCGATCACGGTCACCCTCCCTCACTAGAACCTTCGGCGATTCTCACATGGCCGACCTCGGCAATCCAGCGCGACGAGGCGCACCATCCGCGATCGACAAGTAAGCACGAAAGGCCAGGGACAACGACGTTGAGAACATTCGCGGAGGCGCTCGCCTAACCCGATCGCTGAGCCGGGTCGTGCTCGCGAGGGATACCAGCCCAAGGGTCCGTCGCGCCGCAATCCGGGCATGGATGAAGCCGCCAAGCTCCGACTAAAGGGTGTCGTCTCGAGAGCGTGCTGGTCCCGGAGTCGATCAAGGCGGATCTTGGCGAGGTAGGCTCGACAGGTGCGAGCTCCAAGACGCTACGTTGATCGTTTTCGTCATCGATTGCGACACGCTCGGACAACAAAGAACGCGGATCGTCCCAGCAGCAGCGATCAACCGTCTCACATGGGTCTCCGACCCTAAATCGGGTCAGCTGGAACCGATCTGAATCGCGACTCCCTAGCTGCACGCTTGAAGACGAGTGGAATTCAGCCAGTCCGTCAGATCGCGATCAACGACGTCTGGACGGCACTTCGATTTGCTCAGGCTTATCCGATCCCGCCACGCGCGTCGCGATGCGTCGAAGGTACCTGTCGCACAGCCTGGTCGACGGCGTTGGGGGCGCGCGCGAGCAAGCGCGACAGTGTCCCTGTCGTTTCTCCGGTGAGAACACCTGGTCGCTCTCCCTTACGACACCGGTCTGGTTCACAGCCTGACTACTCTGACAAGGCACCTACGAAGGAGAGTTGAATGCGGCCCCGATTGATAGCTACTGGCTTGGCCGCCTTGACGATCCCGATAGCCATCTTCTGCTGCCCGGTAGCGGGCGCATCTGGAGCTGAGCACGCCGATGCTGCGTCAGATGGCGTGCTGGCCAGGCAGATCAATGTCACCTCGAACGACCTGCCACCCGCGATCGCCTGGACGAGTTCGTCGCAGACACCGAACACTGCCGCCCAGACCAAGCAGGCCGAGGTAGCTGTGACTTGTATTCAGCGGACGGGCGGAGTCGCTCAGAACGTCAGTCCCGATCCATTCGGCACCTCCGAAAGGATCGGGCGGCCCGTCGTCAGCGACGTTGAATCCCCGCTCTTCGCGAAACAGGTCTCCACCATCGGGCTACCTACCGTCAGCTCCGACGTCACCTTCATGAGGACCGCGGCACAAGCTTCGACGGACCTCGCGGCCTTCGCCACGAGTGGCGGCCTCGGCTGTATATCGGCATTGATCGGAACCCTGACTGCCGCAGCTGTTGGACACCAAATCGGATTAACCGACTCATTCATCACCATCCCGCGGCATGGATCGGGCACCGGTGGCGTCGGCGTGCGCTTTGCCATCACCAATGCCGGCGTAGCCGGGACGCTCTACGACGACGCGTTTTTCTATGCCGAGGGGGCAGCCGAGGTGAGTCTCTCCTACGTGAATCTCGACTCGCACGTCGAATCGGCCTGGGAAACTTCGGTAGCCGCGAAAGTCATGGCGCGCGCGCAACGTCTCCTTGGCTAGATCGTGACTTCCTTCGAACGTCAGCATCGTGTGCGCGACTACGGACTCGACCTCGGCGACACTCTTCATCAGCGGTTCGCCGCACCTGAACGCCGCGACCAGCGAACGTCACCTGCACTATTTCCCGCAGCATTAGCGACAAATACCATGGCTGCAACTAGTTCATTTGTACTAGTATGAACGCAGCCTATTTGATTTTTGGTGATGGATTATCACCCAAATCGGTTGATTAACGCAGTCGTTCGTTAGCGTGGTTAGCAACCTACTGACTCCTGCATAACGCGTTCCCGTGTGCTGAAACTCAGTCGTGTCGGAGACAGTCGTGACTGAATACGCCGCCAAGGGCAATGTTTAGATGATTTCTTCGATTACGCAAGTGGGCCCGAACGTGACATTCGGTCGCCGGTACCTCAGTACCTATCCGTCTGCATTCACGGCTTCTGTCGAAATGGTTCAAGCAAATAATGCTGCATTGCGTGTAGGGGAAATCAATGTCATGAACGTCCCTTCGCTCAACAAAAGCGATCAAGAATGAGCCTCTCTGAATCTCCTCTCAGAAGCACCTATCTCCTGGCGTCGGCTGAGGAGCCCGCGACCGATGCGCCGGCTCCAGCTGAAGACGAGGAGTCGACGTCGGTGACCCGCCAGGCGAGCAAAGTTGCGTCGACGACCTCTCCGCGACCTCGACGACGATCAATTGCGCCGTGGGTGTATCTGGGCGCGAACGTGCCACTGGTAGTCGCCGTCTACCTTCTGCCACATCTCCACGTCTATCTGTGGGGCCTACTCGGCGTTGGGTCCGCTGGAGCCATCGTCGTTGGAGTGGTGCGTAACCAGCCATCACATCGAATGGCATGGGTCCTCCTCGTTTTCGGGGTCGGGACGTTCGCTGCAGGCGACATCACCTACGACATGTTGACCGAATTCCTGCACCAGTCGAACCCGTTTCCGTCCATCGCGGACGCGTTCTACCTCGCCACCTATATCCTCCTTGCCGCAGGGTTAGTGATGATGGTCCGAGGCCGTCGACGCCGCGACGGCGACACGGGGCCACTCTTGGATGCACTGATAATCACCGCGGGACTCGGCGTGTTGTCGTGGGTCTATCTGATCGAGCCGTACGTACGCGCCGCGGACATGACGCTGTTTACCAAGCTGGTCTCGGTCGCCTACCCGTTCGGCGACATACTGCTGCTCTGCGTGGTCGTTCGCCTCGTTTTTGCTGACGGAGCTAAGAACACCTCGGTGCGCCTCCTTGTAACGGGCGTGCTTGGAGTCTTGGTCGCCGACTCCGCGTACGGCTGGATCCAACTACACGGATCCTGGAAGGTAGGCGGACCAACCGACCTCGGATGGATCTTGTTCTACGTGTGCTGGGGAGCAGCGGCACTGCATCCGACGATGCGTGACCTGACGGTAGAACAGCCTCGCCGAGCCCGACACTTGGCGCCGAGCACGCTCGTGCTGTTAAGCGTCACTGCACTGATCGCTCCCGCGCTGATCATCTGGCGCGATGCGCGCGGGGCTCCCGCCGATGCTGGCGTCCTAGCCGCCGCCTCGGTGTTGATCTTCACCCTGGTCATGCTTCGCCTCACCGGACTAGCACGAGCTCAGGCGCTGAACGCCAGCCGAGAGTTGGCATTGCGGAGCTTCTCAGAGCGTCTTGTCGCTGCCACCGGGCGCACAGATGTGTGGAAAGCAGCCGTCGACGCAGTCGCCGCCCTCGGCGTCGCCGGGGTCGTCGGCCTAGTCGTTACCGACATCACGTTGTCTGAGGAAGCGATCGTCGCCGCTACCTGGCTCGATGTCGTCGGCGCTCGCATCGACGTGGCGGTGGTCAAGGGAACGACCGATGAGCGCAGCGTCACGCTCGCAACCGGCGAGGCGATAGGAACTGCCTCGCCATCGACGACCTGGACCCAGCTCCAGGTGGCCGAGAGCAACTTCGACCGCGAGAAGTTCCTGCTCGCGCACAACGAGCCGCTCCCGCTTGGGCTCCGGTCGATTCTCGGCGCGATCGCAGCTCAACTGACGTTGGCGCTCGGCCGCGTCGAACTCGCGCGTGTTGTGCATGCTGAGCGAAACGAGCGACGGTTCCAATCCATGGTGCAGTACTCCTCCGACCTGATTACCCTCGTCGGCCCCGATCTCCGCATTGCCTACCAGAGCCCCGCCCTCGAGTCCGTACTCGGTCGTTCGCCAGATGCGGTGACGGGCCACTTGTTGAGCGAGTTCATCCATCCCGACGATCTGTTGACCGTTCAGGCGCAATTCACCAAGGTGGTCACCGCGGGGCCACGTTCCAGCTCGACGTTCGAATACCGGATGGCACATCTCGACGGACAGTGGCGGACGATCGACACCGTCATCAGCAACCTTCTCCAGGAGCGTTCCATCGGGGCGATCGTGCTGAACGGGCGCGACGTAAGCGACCGCCGCGTGCTCGAAGAAGAGCTCAATCACCGAGCCTTCCACGACACACTTACCGGCCTGGCGAACCGAGCACTGTTTCTCGACCGGCTGACGCACGCCATGGCGAGGGCCGACCGGGGGCCGGATCCGGTTGCAGTGTTGTTCTTGGATCTCGATGACTTCAAGACGGTGAACGACAGCCTCGGCCATCCTGCGGGGGATCGCCTGCTCGTGGCCGTCGCCGCGCGGCTGCTCGCGGCCACGCGTCCCGGCGACACGGTGGCTCGCTTTGGCGGCGACGAGTTCGCCGTGTTGGTCGAGTCGGGGACAATGCCCGAGGCGGCCCAGGTCGTCGCCAGCCGAATTACCGCCGGGCTCGCTCCGACACTGCGGGTTCAAGACAGTGACGTCGCGATGCGGGCCAGCATCGGCATCGCCATTGGAAAGCGACCGCACGAGACGCCAGATGACCTCCTTCGCGACGCGGATCTCGCCATGTACCTCGCCAAGCACAATGGCAAAGGACGCTTCGAGATGTACCGGCCCGACATGCACGTCGAGGCGGTACATCGCTTGGAAACGGCCGTCGGCGTGCGAGAGGGGCTGGAGGCGAATCAGTTCGAGGTCTACTACCAGCCGATAGTGGTGACGCATACGGGAGGACTGGCCGGCGTCGAAGCGCTCGTCCGCTGGAACCATCCGACCAAGGGCGTCCTCTTGCCGCTCGAGTTCGTGCCGACCGCAGAAGCAACAGGGCTGATCATCCCGCTCGGCAAAAGGGTGCTGCGCGACGCCACACAGCAGGCGCAGGCGTGGCGACGAAGTGATCTGGTCGGAGACGACTTCTATGTCAGTGTCAACGTCTCGGTCCTGCAACTCCAAGACCCCGACTTCGTCGATGACGTCGCTCAGGCCCTCGAAGACTCCGGCCTTCCACCAGAGGCACTGGTGCTCGAGATAACAGAGAGCGCCCTCGTCCAGAACCTCGATCTGACACTGCCCCGCCTCAAGGCGCTCACCTACCTCGGCCTGCGGCTCGCGGTCGACGACTTCGGAACCGGCTACTCGTCGTTCAGTTATCTCGCCGACTTGCCCGTCAGCGTCGTAAAGATCGACAAGTCCTTCATCGACCGGGTGACGCCGGATCCAGACGGTGCAGCGATCGTCCGAGGCGTGGTCGACCTCAGCCGGGCGCTCGGCCTGACCTGCATCGCCGAGGGCGTCGAGGGCGAAACTCAGCTCGCGGCACTCGACGATCTCGGCTGCGAGAGCGCGCAGGGCTATCTCTTCGCACGGCCCGCGTCGGGCGCTGACATTGCCGAGACCCTCACTCGGCTACGAGGCAACAAGCTCGACCGGGTCGTTTCAGCGACGCTGAGCTGACGGACTCGGCTCAGCTCCTGCGCGCGACCTGCGGCTCCGGGCCTACCTCGCACTGCTGCATCGGCGTCCAGTGGTCGTGCACGTGGGCGCACACATGTTTCCCGACGAAGAAGCCGACGTGGGTCCTGAGCCGTAGGCCGTTCGTGGTGCAAAGACCGCGCAAGGTCTTGATCTCACTACCCGAGTCTGCATGCGCGTCTCGAAGTTCGGCCTGCGCACATCGAGCAGGACGCTCGCTCCACTGAAGTCGACAGACGCCGGCATTTCGAAGACGCTCGCCGCGAGCGAGGGAGATGCGGGGGTAAAATTAAACATGCCTCACCGAGAGGGACCCTTCATCCAGTCCCGGTTCGATCATCGTCAGCACCTGAGGTTCGCGTGGACCGTTCTCGGTGAATTGCCACCCGAAGAGGCGGTGCTATTCGTTGCAACCGAGATCCATGACTTCGCCGAAGCTCATGCCCCTGGGAAATACCACGAGACACTGACGCAGTACTGGGTGAGTGTCGTAGCGCACACACGATCCGCCGGAGGAGACGTGAGCGACCTCGAGGATCACCTCGAACGCTTTCCGATGCTTCTAAACAGCGGCCTCGCGCGCCAGCACTACTCCGCCACGGTCCTTGCTTCCGGGACCGCGAAGGAGACATATCTCCCACCGGATCTCGCGGCGCTTCCATAGCGCTTGGGCTCCGCAACGTCGGAGTCCTGTGACGCTACGCACCTACTTGCTTACGCGTTGCGAGATCTAATCCGCACCTCGTCGAGACGCCCCGATGGTCGGAGCCTCGGTAGCTGACAAGGCACTGCGGGACCGGAGTGAACAACGCAGCGACTCGTGTCACGAGCTCGACATGGGATCGTTCCTTTCCTAGCGGCGTTGCTAGTCGTACGCTTCGCTTACAGGGGAACAAGGAGGGGCATGATGAATTTCAGCTTTCGCAAACGCCAACCGATTCCCGAACTCCGCATCGACGAGGCAGCCCGAGCCGCCGCAGCCGATCTCGACAGATCGGATCCTCTACCAGACGCCGATGTCGAGCACCTGTCGATGGTCGATCAGCTCGCGGAGCTCCGGTTGCAAGAGGTCCGGACACTGAATCAGCAGCGCTCGAAGAACCTGGGCCAGACTTTCTGAGGCGCTCGACGGTGCTCTCTATCAGCGCCCAGCTTGCAATATCCATCCACCCTTGGTGTTGCTCAGCGACGGTAGATGTCAGATGACCGTAGGCGACCTACGAGTCGCCATAAGCGGACGACTGGGCCGACCGGAGCTGGGGCATGAAGACCGAACCAACCTGATCCGCGATTGCGACCGCTACGAGACGACGCTCCTTCGACACCGGCCAAGCCGGAGTCGGTACAAGAACGAATCCGCCGACGACCTGACCTCGCGCGTGGACAAGCAGTTCTAGTTCCTTGCCGGGAAGACCCATGTGCTCGGCACTCCAACGGACGGCGCCAAGGTACACGGACCCGTCGTGTTCAATCTGCGCCACTCGACTTGAGGAGAGGGGTGGATCGTAGCGACAACTCCGAAGATGGAGTAACTCCACAAGTTCGTCGCTTGCTTGTGTGAGGACCTGCTCGGCAGGCGCACCTGCGGCCACTAGCTCGGAGAGGCCGTAGATGGCCGCGACGTAGTCCGACTCCTCGTTAGCGACGACGCGGTGACGACGGCCTCGCGCCGCGAGCTCAGTCACAGCAATGCCGACGACAAGAAGGCTGACTGCGGTTTCGATATCGGGCCGTTGCGTCATCGAGAATCGCTCGAACGGCTTGGTGAGGAAGAAGTCGAACCAGAAGCTCGCAGAGATCGCTGCGACAAAGCCAGCGCCGCGACTTCCGTTGGCGGCAACCCCGACGACCACCGCGACAAGTATCAGCGCCGAGGCGGTACTGGCAAAGCTCGCTCGAAACGGCGCGAGCGCAGCCGCTACCCCGATTGGAAGGACCACGCCGGCGACTATCGCGACTGCGTCCCTATGTCGCTGAAGGTATCTCATATCGACCCCGCTTCGATCGTTGTCTAAGTTTCGCACGCGACGAGAACGCAGCTGCACGGCCTGACGGCGGCGGTGAAGCGGGTGCGAAAAAGTGAGCAGTGCGTTAGGCGACGGCGACACAACTGCGCATCGGGACGAGCCGGATAGCGCCTGGCGCCCTGGCAGACTTCGCGGATGATGCCTCGCCCAGTCGGATTCGACCTCGACCTGACGCTGATCGACTCTCGAGCGAGCATCTTGGAGTCGTTTCGCGCTGTCGCCAATAGCACCGGCGTCTCGCTCGACCTCGACGAGATCGAGTCGAGGATGGGCTTAAAGCTCGAGGACGAGCTCGCACACTGGTTCGACGCTCCACAGATCGCGGGTGTCGCCGCTCTCTACCGGCGTCACTACGTCGATATTGCACCTACCTCTAGCGCGGCCATGCCGGGAGCACACGAGTCACTCCTCGCGGTGAAAGAGAGCGGCGCGGAGACCGTGATCATCACCGCCAAACATGAATCCGCAGTCGGTCTATGCCTTGCGGCCACGGGTCTTTTCGCAGATCAGGTGTTCAGCCTGGCTCACGGACCCGAGAAGGCCGTCATTCTTCGGCGAATCGGAGCATCGCTCTACGTTGGCGACACGCCAGCAGACGTGCGGGCAGCGAGTGACGCGAGCGTCACTGCGGTCGGCGTCCCGACAGGTTCATTTGATGCCGCGGCGCTTGCCGACGCCGGCGCTGAGGTGATCCTCGAGTCGTTAACGGACTTTCCCGCCTGGTACATGGGCTTTCACGCCGATGTCTGAGCGGCGGCAACGAGGCGCAGCATTGGCAGTCGAGCGGGCGCGGGCTGCCGTCGACACACAGCGACGCTGCTGCTTGGCTGCTTTTGGATCTGGTGGATCCGCAACCGCCTCGCTTGAAGCGTCATCGCTCACGACGAACCCTGTCTAGGGCGAAAGTCGCTCGATCTCCCACGACGCGCTGGATCGTCGGTAGCGGATCCGATCGTGGATCCGGTCCGGCTTCTCTTCCCAGAACTCGACAACCTCAGGAGCGATCCTAAAACCGCCCCAGCGCGCAGGGCGCGGAATAGACGACTCGTCTGGGTACCGTCGTGCCGCCGCTTGCAGAGCGTCCGCCAAGGACTCACGGCTCTCAACGACGCGACTTTGATGCGACGCAATCGCGTTGTACCGCACCCCAGGCGGCCTAGAGGCCCAGTACCGGTCAGCTTCCTCGTCCGAGACGACCGACACCGATCCGGCGACCCGGACCTGACGATTGATCGGCAATAGCCAATGGAACACCGCCGCGGCCCGGGGATTGGCAACGAGCTCGGTTCCCTTGTCGCTTTCCGCGTCGGTGAAAAATGTCAGGCCATCGCGAAGCCCCCGGAGAATCACCATTCGAACCGAAGGCTGCCCGTCAGCGCTCGCGCTCGAAAGTGCCATCGCTTCTGGCATCGGCGCCGCGGCTGCGCGCGCAGCCTCAAGCCACGAAGCGAGCTGGCGGAGGGGATCGAGATCGAACTCGGGAGCATCCATGGCCCGCCATTCTGCCAGCACCGACCGCTATCAATTCGCGACACGAGCGGCACTGCTGTTAGGTCCTTCGAGCGACGGTGGACGTCAACGTCGCGGATACGCCCGACGAGATGTCTTACAGCGCGAGCGTGATTGAGTCGCTCTCCCAACCGATCGTGAGCGTCGACGCGCCCTCGAGCAGATTCGGGGCGAACTCGGAGCTACCCACCCACTCGCCGTTCTCAAGAGGCTGGTACGTCGTCTCAATCGGCTGGAACGGAGTCCCGACATCATCGGAGAGCAGAACGAACGGCTCCACTTCCCATTGGCGTGACTGCGCACGAGCGATCATGCGGCGGATTGCGGGACGTGGCCCTGGAGGAATTAGAGCATTGCCTGACATCTCCGAAGTCGACGTCGCGGTCCCAACCAGGCGCGTCACCGCGTTCGGCACCCCGTGCAGGCGCCAGATAACACGCACTCCGTCGTCGAAGAACAATACGCCTACGACGCGGAGCCCAAGCGTGGCAGAGCCGAGTGGCCGCTCGGGTCCTGAGAGGACCTTGTAGGGATATCTCAGCTCGGGCACACCACTAAGGCCAGAGGCGCCCTCGATCGAGCCTCCGCCACCGAGACGCTGCATTCGAGTCACATCGCCGCCCTGACCCTGATAGACGGTGAGTAGCTGGATGACCTGCTCACGTACCCGTTCGAGGTCCGCGCCGAGGCTCTGAAGGACCTGGGCTGCTACTCCCTCGCCCTCGCGCACGAGCCCGAGCAACATGTGTTCCGTGCCGATGTAGTTGTGGCCAAGCTGGAGCGCTTCTCGCAACGAAAGCTCGAGGACCTTCTTCGCGCGCGGCGTAAATGGCGGTGCACCGATCGGCACCTTGCCCGCGGGCCCGATCGTCTCCTCGACTTTCTCTCGGACCGCCTCCAAAGAGATGTGAAGTGCCTCGAGCGCCTTTGCGCCCAGCCCGTCGCCTTCATGGATGAGTCCCAGGAGAATGTGCTCGGTGCCGATGAAGCTGTGATTGAGTAGGCGCGCCTCTTCTTGAGCAAGCACCAGCACTCGCCTTGCACGATCGGTGAATCGCTCGAACACGACCGGAGTCTACGAGCACGCGCCGCATAAAAAGCCCGCGCCCTTGGGCCGACGGTCCCTTCTCGGCATGTGCGACATCCGTCGGCGAGAAGGGATCCGCACCGACGAGAGTCGTGATCGAACGACCGCGCACTCCTGAGATGGCCCGGTCGTGGTTGTCCGCGGTTAGCGTCGGTTACGAGTCAAGGAAGTCGACGCACACGATCGTCCGTAATAAGCCGTCGTCGTAACGGCGAGCTAGCCGCAAGCAACCGGGTCGCTCTACTAGACCGCCGATACGACGAGGAGGATCAACGAGTCGTGCCGATTCAACGTTTAAGTCATGTCGTCTTGTGGGTGTCGAACGCAGGCAGGACGGCATCGTTCTATGAGGAGATCCTCGATTTTCGCGTAGTCGCGTCGACCCGCGGGGGCCGTTCGATTTTCATGCAGGCACCTGGCTCTTCTAACGACCACGATCTTGGCCTGTTCGAGATCGGCGACGGCGCCGCGCCATCGACCGCGGGACGCCAGACCGTCGGCATGTACCACATCGCATGGGAGGTCGATTCGTTGCAGGAGCTCGGCCGGATCGGCCAGGCTCTCGCCGATCAGGGCGCACTGGTCGGCGCCACCAATCACGGAACCGCGAAGTCGCTCTACGCCCAAGATCCCGATGGCCTCGAGTTCGAGGTCCAGTGGCTCCTGCCGGCCGCCTCCATCACAGCGGAGGACCGGGCGATCCAAGGGCTGCCGCTCAACCTGGTTAGTGAGATCGAACGCTTCGGGGCAACGACCCAAGGGGGCGTCGGCGTATCGCATTGAGCAATAAGGGCGGTGTCAGTCGTGCTTGTAGTCATTCTGGCAACCAGCGAGACCAACCGAGGACTTCGGGACGCCGTGCTCGACACTACCTATCGCATCGCGTCGCGAGTTCAGCCAATTAGTCCACTCCATGACCAGTGCGGAACGTCGAAACCGATCGGAACGTCATCGGCGGAGCGTTGATGACTGGTGAATGACGTCGTCGTGGCCCACACGAAGTAGTCGCAAAGGACCTGACGAACCTGGGCGTCCTCGGCGAGCCCGATATCGCTCAGCGCCTGATCGAAGCAGAGGATCGCTCGCTGGTCCATCTCCTCATGCCGGCCCTCGCCGCTGTGCAGCTTCACCACAAAGGTTTCATCGCCGTAGGCCTCGCTGTACCTAGCCGGTCCACCGAGCGCCTCGGCCAAACACGCTGCGAGCCGCTCAGTGTGCTCGGGATGGAAGCCATGGACTGAACGCGTGGCTAACCATCTCATCGTCTAAGACCCGGGCGTGCCAAGCGGCCGCCAGCCGGATTAGACCCTCGTCGCCACCCACAGCCTCGTACACGCTTCGCATACGGCCACGATCGCATATGCACTTGGCTCCAACAAGCCACGACAGACGCTCGTTCAGCTCAAATGCGTTAGTGCCGTTTACGGCTTTCAAAATGTCGGATCCCCTCCGCGTGACGCGCGCCGCGGACGCGTAAGGTGAGCATGTGCCCAAGGTCTACGTGAACGGCTCGCTCGTCGATGAAGATGCAGCGACGATCTCGGTCTTCGACCATGGCCTTGTCGTCGGTGACGGGGTCTTCGAGACGATCCTGCTCCACCGCGGGCGCCCGTTTGCGCTTCGACGACATCTCGACCGGCTCGCCAGATCAGCCGGTGGACTCGGCATCGACTGCCCGGCGCGCGACGTCGTGGAGCGAGCAGTGAAGATGACGATCGAGGCCTCCGGCGAAGAGTCGGGCCGGATTCGCATCACCTTGACCGCTGGGCGTGGACCACTTGGCTCCGGGCGGCTGGGCGAGGCGCCGACGCTGATAGCCGCGATCGGAGACCTCGGTGAGGTGCACGAGGTCAGCGCTGTAGCGACGGTCCCCTATCGTCGAAACGAGTTCGGCGCACTTACCGGATTGAAGACGACCTCATACGCGGAGAACGCGCTCGCACTGGCGAAAGCCGAGGAGGTGGACGCCGACGAAGCGATCTTGGCCAACACCGCAGGCATGCTCTGCGAAGGAACGGGGTCAAACGTGTTCGTCGTCCTCGATGGCGAGATTCTCACTCCTCCGCTCTCATCGGGCTGCCTGGCCGGCATCACCCGCGACCTCATCCTCGAGGCAGGAATCGGCCGCGAGGCTAATATCGCCCTCGAGGACTTCAGCGCTGACCGGCTCGACGAGGCATTCCTCACTTCGAGTATCCGAGGCGTCCAGGCGATCGCCGCCATTGATGGAGCAGCCACCCAGAGTGCCCCAGGGCCCATCACCACGAAGGCGGCTGAGCTCTACAACACACTCCTCGAGACGACCTCCGAGCCCTAGGAGCGCTTCTCTTCGCCACTAGGACCGACGCGACCGCATTCGGGCAACGACCTCGACGACGTGATCGATGCTCGCGCCGTCAACTTGCACAACTACCGATTCGATGCTGATCGGAATTGCTGTGTTCTCGCCCACGACCGGGACCACATTCGCACCGCTATTTACGCCGGGATCCACCTTATCGACGCGCGTAAGAACCAGGTCACAAGCCATGGCGAGCTCTGGAGAGATGCGGTCGACTATGACTCCGACCGCAAGTGCTTCCCTCTCGCTGGGCCGAGGCTCGTTATAGGCGTCGCGAACGAAAAACTCGCCTCCGCCCGCGCTCACCGGCCCGTCGAGAGTTAATGAAGCCGCGACCTCTACGGCCTCCAAAAGACGTAAGGAGTCCGCTGCTTGGTCGCTCTCGAAGAGCAGCGCGACTCTTGCCGGTGCCATAAGGGCAAGTGTCGTTGCTGACTTGGCCACTATCGCGGGGTTGCGCCCGGACTCGAGGGAGACGACCGCGCCGAGCACGAGGTCATTTACGGCAGCTATCCCCGCCAGGACGGTGACGGGCTCTACGGCGTTGATCCTCGAGGTAGCAACGAAGAGGGCGCCCACTCCTGCACTTGAGATCCGGGATGCAAGCGTCGAAATCGAGCCGGGATCGATGCCGTCGGTTCCAAGTGAGCTCGTGATCAGAACACCTAGCGAGAAGCTCTGCATCATCTTGTTGTAGCTCGGTGAGCGACCTAGCGCGACATGACGCGCCAACAACGCCGATAATGGAGAGATGCCGGAATCTCCAAACTCTGCGCGCCCAAGTGCGAGCGGCTCCTTCATCAAGGACCCGCTCACTGGCCACATGGCGGAGGTTCGTGCGATCCAGCCCTACCAGGCGCTCAAGGTCTACCGCTGCCCGGGGTGCAACCACGAGATTCCAACGGCTACCTTCCACTACGTGATCGTCCCGCTCGCGGACTCGAGTGAACGACGACACTGGCACCGCGGATGTTTCGAACATCGGGGCACGCGTCGACCCGGCAGGTGAGGTCTCGGCGCTGGACGATAAGATGTGCCTGATGAGAAGCGAAATCACGATGAGTCTGCTCGAAATGGGCGTCAATTATGCTTAGCGCAGCGGCCGCCACGAAGAGTGTCTCTGGCGGCGAGCTCATCTTCGCGTTCGCGCTTTTGTCGCTCTTCGCCCTGCTCGGCTACCGGATTTCGGAGATCCACCGGGTACTTCGGGGTGTCACCCCGTGGCGGTTCCCGTCATTTGTGTGGGCGGCGATCTGTTTCGCATTCCCACTTATCGGCCTGGTAGTCGAGCTCTTCGCTGAAGTCACCACGAAGCCTCGCCTTCCG
>Ga0075522_10001403_pt1 | contig 18224 bp, 15 predicted proteins | sample NGEPerA_FD_74796 | JGI IMG/M metagenome (GOLD analysis project Ga0075522, IMG submission 74796) | Arctic peat soil microbial communities from the Barrow Environmental Observatory site, Barrow, Alaska, USA - NGEE PermafrostL2-A | ecosystem: Environmental > Terrestrial > Soil > Wetlands > Peat ... | reverse complement strand
TGTGCGTTGCGACTACGTCGGCGATGCGGCCAACGGCGCTCTGTGCGACGTGTGCGAGTAATCCCCTGACGGTCGTGGCCCGCTCGTTTGCTTGCAGATAATTCGCCGAGGTTTTTGCATAAAGCGTGGCGCAGGTTGACGCCATGAGAATCAAGGGCGCAAGGCAGCCAAGCCAGGCACCTCTTTTTTTACTGAAAAGCGGCGCCGCGGGCGCCAACAATGCGGCGCAGCACAGCAGCGAAAAACCAAACGTCATAAGCGGATGCGGGCGATTGATGCCCGTCAAGCGGCCGCCCGGATCGTTGATGACGGCAAGCAAATCGTAGAAGCGGATGCTCTGCTGCCACGGCCCAAGGTGCACGACGAGTGTCGCCATTACAAACCAGCCAACGACAACGGCCGCCCAAGCGCCGAGCATCGCGTGCCCGAGTTCTATTTGCGATCGCCGCATTCGCTCCCACCAGAGTCCGCACACTGCCGCAGTTTGGCACCCTTTCGCGCGCCGTGATAGATTTCTCGGCACGGAGGATGAATAACAATGTATGCGTGGCGCGGAATCGCGGTCCTATATTGCTCGATCTTCACCGGCGTCGCCGGGTGCACGACAGTCAGCACCGTCAGCGATCAAAAATGGGTTCAAGATGCAAAGGCTGCGTCCGTCAAAGCTGCAGACGCGGCTGCGGACTCTGCCATGAGAACCGTCAAGCGCATGCAGCGCTACCTCGCTGAGCAAGACGTGCTCAAGACTTTCCACGACGCGGGCGAGCACAGTGAGACGGCGATTCTCGACGTGCTGCATAAGTCAAAGCCACACACGGCAAGAAGCGGTGCGCCCGCCACCAGCCCCGTGACACCGCAGAAAGGCCAACATCCCTCCACAAGCCCATCGCTCCCGCAGCAGTTCAACGGCAATCTGCGCTGGCCGGTCGAGGCCGGGATCATTAGCTCAAAGTTCGGCGAACGTTGGGGCAAGCCTCACAAAGGCATCGATATCGCCGCCGATAGCGGCGAGCCCGTCTACGCAATTGCCGACGCCGAGGTCATCTATGCGAGCGACGGCCTACGCGGTTACGGCAACGTCGTCATCCTGCGGCACGACCAACAGATGACCTCGGTGTATGCACACAACAGCGAACTTAAGGTTCATCAGGGAGAACACGTCGCCCAGGGCGCTCTGATATCGCTCCTGGGCAATACCGGCCACTCCACCGGCCCGCACGTGCACTTCGAGATTCGCGAAGGCGATACGGCGGTTGACCCACTGACGATGTTGCCAAAATCACGGATTGCGCAGGCAACCCATGAGCGCGAGAACCTGGCGCTTGCGCAACTCAGCTCACCAATCCTTCCCTAAAGCGATTTCGACAAACCCAAGAAGAAGCCGCGCCGCGGTCCGTACTGCGATGCACCGACACCGACGCCCGTGCCGTTGCGAATTTGATAGACCTCGTCGAACGCGTTAATAACATCGAACCGGGCCGTCAAGTTCCCTGCGGCGCCAAGCCCAAACTCATGGGTTACTCCCAAATTTACCTGCGTGTAATACGGCAGGTGGGCGCCGTTGGGAATGCCGGTGCCGCCGTACGCGGTGGTGACTCCCGGCGGCAGATCAAGATCGGCGCGCAGTCCTGAACCCAGAAGAAAGTCGGCGCTGAAGCGCGTCCTACCCCAACGGTATGAGACTCCACCCGAAGCCGTCTTTTGCTGCTCATGGTCAAGGTGGATGTAGTTGTTGGCGATATAGGCAATATCCCCCGGAGCGAAATTGAATTGCGCCGAATCGATGTCCTTGCCCTTGGCGCTCTGCGCTGCAAGGTTGAGATAGGCGCTCACCTGTTCATATATATAGTTGGCCGTGAGCTCAACGCCATATTGCTTTCCGTAACGGTAATTGAAAGGGGTGAGGATGATCGGCGCACCAAACTGGCCTTCGTCGATGAGGTTTCGCGATTGCTTGTAATAGCCGTCGAGACCGAGTGTGAATTCGCGACTCAGCTTCTGCTGAACCCCGACATCATAGTAATTTGCGCGTTCGGCGAGTGGTGATGCCGCTAATGGCGACGCCGGCGGCGATGTCGTAGTGATGAACTTCGCAATCGTCTCACCGCCGACGAGCTCGGACGGCGGCGGCGAGAGATAGCGCGAATAGCCGGCATGCACAGTCGTGCTCGGCAGCGGCTGCCAGACCGCGTTCAGTCGCGGACTCGTTTGGCTCGCGTTCGTGTAGGCCTTGAACGTGTCGAAGCGCAGGCCGTAATTGAGTACCAGTGTCCGCAATATGCGCCATTCGTCCTGAACATACGTGCTCTCGATCCATTCAACTTGCGCACTGTCATCGCTGATCGCAAACGGTAGATCGGAGAACGGCAAACCGTCGTTCCCCGTTCTCAGTACCTCGGATGTCGTGGTACTCGTCGAGCGATCCGTCTGCAGATATAGGCCGGCGCGCAGCGTATGTGCCTCGTTCAACTTGTACGCCGCGTCACTTTGCAGAGCGTAGGCGACGTTTTGCTTGAACGCAGCCTGCGCGATGCCGGTATACAACAGGTCACCTATCGGATCGGGAACGAATGTAAGGCTTGAATACCGGGCGATGAAGGAAGTTTGCACATCGAACGCGCCCGCCGAGTGTTGCTAGCCGAGCGCTCCGAACTGCGTAATCTCGCGCTGCTTTTCATTCAGGTCTGCACTCGCAAAGGTGCTCTGACCGTTGACGCTAAGACCGAGGGATGGCTGCAGACCATCTTGAGTGGGGATCTGAAACCTGCCTTCTGAGCTGCCCGCAATCACCGTCAGGCGATTCTCCTCATTAAGGATGTCCTCAAGATACCCGAAGCCGTGATATTGACTCGTATGGTCATGGATTGGATTGACCCGTGCATCGGGGGATTCAATGCCGCTGTCGTTGCTTAGCGCGTCCCCTGAAAGGAAATAGCTCAGGGTTCCGGACGAGCCGGCGTAGTTGATGCTGGGCGCGGACGTGTCATGGCTGCCACTGTATAGCGAGACAGCGCCGCCGCTATCAATCAGCCCGCTCCTGCTCTTAAGGTCAATGATGCCTGCGCTACGCAAGCCATATTCCGCGGGCAGCGCCCCAGTGATGAGGCTCATCGATGTGATGAGACGCGGATCCAGTGATTGGCCGAACACACTGATGCCCTCGGGCAAAATGATCCCGTTTAAGCGGTACTGCAAGCCGTTGTGCTCGCCGCGAATATGGAATTGGCCGAAGGAGTCTTGCGCAACGTCCGGCGCCCGCATGATCAGCTGATTAAGAAGCGTATTATCTCCACCCGGAGCGGCTTCAATCGCGGCAGCATCAATGCTATAGGTCGATGCACCGGTCTGTGTTTGGATGCTATTGCGCGCATCGTTGAGTCGCTGAGCGGTGACGACAATGGCGGGCAGGGATGCATCGGCATCCTGGGCTGCGACCACAACGTCCGCGGCGCGCGCCGCGACAGGTAATAGAACGACTGCGGTAAGCACCGCAGGCCGCCAACGGGATTGGAACATGGGAGACTCCTCAAGACCTGAGTATCAAATCCGTACGGACGGTTGCTCGCGCAAAACCACCACGCACAGCCGAACGAAGTCAGAGGAGAACGGGAGGTCCGCGGCTGCGCCACGCCGGCGCGTCCGCTGCAATGATTGAGAATGCCGGAGCGGGACTACCGTGGCGGACGGCCACGACTGCTGGCAGCACGGTGAGCGTGCCACTGGCAGGATTAGCGACTTGTGAGAATGAAAGACAGACCTCGCACAGCTTGCCGTCGAGCGTCTGTTGGTTCTGAAAATGCGGTGTGCCGGTGCGATAGACATGGCTCAACTCATGCAATATCGCCCCTTGCTGGGCTATGACCAGCAGCAGCGCAAGAGCAAGAGTAGAGCGAATCCGATTCATGTCAGGAACGCAGTCCAGCCAGATTCACCACCCGAGGCTATCACAATAGGACCGCCGGAAAGAAATCACTGTCAGCAACATTAGAAAACCTTAATATGTCACGCATGAATACCTCACTCCGATCAATTATTTGGCGCGGCGCCGTGGTCATAATCGGCGCAGCCGTCACCGCCGGCGCAGCTTCTGCACCGCTCACCCACGGACTCGATCTCGCCGGCATCGATCATGCGGTAAAGCCTGGCGACGATTTCTTCGCGTACGCCAACGGCACGTGGCTTAAAAAAACGGCAATTCCGGCCGATCGCAGCAGCTACGGCGTGGGTGCGATGCTCGTTGAGATCACCGACAAACGCACCGCCGCACTCATTCAGGACGTGGACGCACGTCGCGCATCGGTAAGCCCCGAAGCCCGACAGGTTGGCGACTACTACGCGGCCTTTATGGACGAAACTGCAATCGAGACGCTCGGACTACGCCCGCTCGGACCCGAACTCGCGCGCATCGCGGCGATCGCGGATCGCAAAGGCCTTGCGCAAGTCCTCGGCTCTGAGCTGCTTGCAGACGTCGACGCGCTCAACTCTACGAACTTCTATACGGACCGTATCTTCGGTCTCTGGGTCGCTCAGGATTTGAATGATCCTAAACGCTATGCCGCCTTCCTGCTGCAGGGCGGCCTCGGGATGCCTGACCGCGAATACTATCTTGGCTCTGCAACGCGTATGGCCGCGATCCGCGATAAATATCAGGCGCACATCGCGCGTGTTCTGACGCTTGCGCACATTGCCGACGCCGATGCGAAGTCGAAGCGAATTTTTGAACTCGAGCATCGCATCGCCGCGGCGCACTGGCCGCGCGTCGACTCCGAAGACGTCCTGAAAGCCAATAACCACTGGACGCGGCGCGACTTCCAGACTCACGCTCCCGGGCTTGACTGGCAAGCCTATTTCAAGGGGGCGCGGCTTGATCGTCAAACCGACTTCGCAATATGGCAACCGAGCGCAATCACCGGCATCTCAGCGCTCGCGGCAAGTCAACCGCTTGCCACGTGGAAGGAATATCTTACTTTCCACGCCGTCGAGCATGCCGCCAACTATTTACCGCATGCCTTTGTCGATGAGTACTTCAATTTCCACGGCAAGGAACTTGCAGGAACGCCAGTCTTGCGTGAGCGCTGGAAGCGCGGCGTGGAGGCAACCAGCAACGCCCTCGGCGAAGCCGTTGGCAAACTCTACGTGGAGCGCTACTTCTCACCCGCCGAGAAGGCACGCGTGGAAGCGATGGTGAAAAATCTCATCCTCGCCTTTGGCGCGCGCATCGACCAACTCGACTGGATGGCCCCCCAGACCAAGGCGCGCGCCAAGGAGAAGCTTGCGACACTGAAGGTGGGCGTCGGCTACCCCGACAAATGGCGCGACTACTCGGGCCTCAAGGTCAGCCGCGGCGACGCGCTCGGTAACGCCGAACGTGCCGAACGATACGAATACCAGCGCAACCTTGCCAAGCTCGGCGCGCCGATCGATCGCGCCGAATGGGTCATGACCCCGCAGACGGTAAATGCGGTAAATCTGCCCGTGATGAATGCGCTCAATTTTCCGGCCGCGATCCTGCAGCCGCCCGATTTTGATCCCGAACAACCCGTCGTCATGGATTACGGTGCGACCGGCGCAGTCATTGGACATGAAATCAGTCACAGTTTCGACGACGAAGGCGCGTTGTTTGACGCCAGCGGCCGGCTCAACAACTGGTGGACCAAAGAGGACTTCGCTCACTTCAAAGCATCCTCGGCTCGGCTCGTAGAACAGTACAACGCCTATCGGCCGTTGCCCGATCTTGCGGTCAATGGCAAGCAAACGTTGAGTGAGAACATTGCCGACGTGGCCGGGCTCGCAGTGGCCTATGATGCATTTCAGCTGTCGTTGCACGGCAAACCCGCGCCTGCGGCGCAGGGCTTCACGGCCGCCCAGCAATTCTTCTTAAGCTTCGCGCAAAGCTGGCGGCAAAAAATCCGTGAGCCCGCCTTACGGCAGCGGATCGTAACCGACGGTCACGCGCCGGATGAATACCGGGCTGATACGGTCCGTAACCTAGATGGCTGGTATGCAGCCTTTGATGTTAAGCCGGGGCAGAAACTGTACTTGGCGCCGCAGGATCGGATTCACGTCTGGTGAGCGCGCGCCACGGCCGCCTCGACCGCCTTGTGCAGCGCGAGCATGCCAAATGAGATGTCCTGTACAACGCCGTTGACAAAAAAAGCAGGCGTTGCGCGGATATGACTACGGCGGCCGCTATCCATGTCTTCGCGCACCTTCTGCAGATAGATATGGTCGTCCATCTCGGCCGTGTAACGCACTAAATCAAGACCGAGCGTCTGCGCGTAACGGCGCAGGTCCTTCTCCTTGAGATGGGCTTGATTGCGGAACAGCAGATCGTGCATCGGCCAGAAGTTGCCTTGCGCGGCCGCAGCTTCTGAAACTTCTGCGGCGAGCAACGCATGCGGATGCGCATCCTCCTGCGGGAAGTGTCGGAAGGCGACGCGAATCTGATTGGGAAACTGATCGAGCAACATCTTGATTGTCGGCGCCGCGACCTTGCAGCTTGGACACTCAAAGTCGCCGTACTCCAGTACGGTAACGCGCGCGTGCTCGGGACCTTGGATGTGGTCGGTCGGCTGCACTGGCAGGGCAAGACTTATGGGATGCGAATTGCTATTCACTGTTTCGATCTCCACCGCAAGGCGCAACTATCCGCCAGCAACAGCGGCTGCCGCAACCGCGGACGCGACCTCTTCATGCACGGTATTATTGAGTGCATCAGGCACGAGTTGTCCGGGCGGCGCGGCGGCGGCGATTGCGCGTGCGGCCGCTAGCAACATCGCATCGCTGAAGCGCGGCGCGCGCGCACGCAGTGCACCGGAAAAAAGCCCCGGGAAGGCCAGAATGTTGTTAATGCTTTTGCCGTCGGCTGCTACGGCAGCGCCCGCATCCAGAGCCTGCGTGGATTCGATCTCCGGGTCTGGATTAGAGAGCGCAAATACGATCTGCCCGCGCCGGATCAGGGTTGCCGGAATGAGACCCTTTGCGCCGGTCGTTGCGATTACAACTTGGGCGCGCCGCATTACTTCTTCCAGCATCACCCCTTGGCCACCAATCTGCGCGAGGCGCCCGGTCGCCTCCGAACGCAGGTCCGTGCCAATGAGCTTGTGCACGCCGAACGCACGCAATAACTGTGCAATTCCGAGCCCGGCGGCTCCGAGCCCAACGATCCCGACGACCAAACGATCGAGTGATTCGCCGCTCATGCGAGTCGCATTGAGAAGCGCTGCTAGTGCCACGACCGCGGTCGCATGCTGATCGTCATGCAAGACGGGCATGGCCAGGCGCGCGCGTAACTTGTGTTCGATCTCGAAGCAGCGCGGCGCTGAGATGTCCTCGAGCAGAATTGCACCAAAGGACGGCGCAATTGAACGCACAACGTCAACGAAGTGCTCGATCGACGTACTCTCGATCAGAATTGGAATTCCGCTCAACCCTACCAGCGCCGCTAGCAGTGCCGACTTGCCTTCAATGACAGGAAGGCCGGCGCGCGCCCCGATGTTGCCGAGCCCGAGGATTGCGGAGCCATCGGTGATCACGGCGACGGATCGAGCAAGGTAGGTGTACTCGAAGACCTTGGCAGGCTCCTTTTGAATCGCCAGACACACGCGAGCAACACCCGGAGTGTAAATGTCGCGCAGGATCTGCTGGGTAGTGACCGCGATGCGCGAATGCATCTCGATTTTGCCACCGCGATGGCGTTCAAAGACGCGGTCAGACCAACCGACAAATCGTGCCGACGGCAGCGAACTGAGCCGCTGCACAAGATCCGCCTGGGCGCCCTCCTCAATCTCGAAGGTTATTTCCCACAGGGTGCGGCCTTGCTCGCGGCGCACGGTCGTCACGTGCTCGAGGACGAGGCCCGCTTCGGCGATTACATTTAAGACACTTGCAAGGCTTCCGGGAACCTGGGGAGTCTCAACCTGGAGGATCTCGGGAATCTTCAAATCGGAAAAACTCCTGCACAATCTTTTTGCAAAGACACGCGCGGCTTGAAGCGCCATCGCTCAAGGTTTGCCGCACACAGAAATTCTAGCCCGGGCGGGCCGGTAACCACTACCCGCCGCCGCTATATCCGAGTATGGCGCCTCATTGCCGGCCGGCACCCATGTGAAACAGCTCTTGCCGCAAATGTGAGGTGGCCCCGGCAAGCCACCTCAGATGGCGGTTCGCAAGTTCTGCCGTACGGAGCGAGCAGCTCTTGGCCAGTGCCGCCCATGAGAGGAAGAGCAGACGGAGTTCCGGCTCCACAGGGGGAGCCGGACCCACCCGCCAGCGCCTGCTCCTTTCGGGGGCGTTATGCGCGCCGAAGGAAGGCCAGGATCGCCAGAATCAGAAAGACAACGAATAAAACCTTCGCGATTCCTGCAGCGCCCGCGGCAATACCGCCAAATCCAAGGACCGCAGCGATGATGGCGATAATAAAAAACACGATGGCGTAATGCAGCATGGAAGTCTCCGGATTGTTGTTAGCGTCGTGTGTCCCTGTACAGAACTTCGCTGTTAACGGCTTGCCAGGATATAAGCACGAGCCGCCTGTTGATGTCAGACGCGTCTGACACCTTTTACGCTTTTGCTTAAGGACCGCCTCTGTCTGCTGCAGTGCAGCAGCGCAAACGCGTGCGCCTCGACAGGGATGAGCTTCCACGCCGTCAAGATGCAGTGAAGTTCAGGCTTCGTCAGTAGCGCCAGCCCTTAAGGTCCGCCCCGGCAGGCGCAGTTGCGGCGATGCGCGCAAGTATCGTCGGCAAATACTGAAAGTCGTAATGCAGCCGCGAATACGCATTCGCAAGTTTGGGGTCGCCATTCCAGCAGTGCTCGGCGCGGTCTCCGTAGGCAATCGTTCCATCGTATGCAGGTCGCAGCGCTTCCAGGCGCTCCTGCGCGAAATACACCGAGTCCGTCAGATAATAGTTATCGCCACTGCCCACGTAGATGTGGATCTTACCTTTGAGTTTGGGCGCAAGCGTCGGCCAATCGCGGGCGATGATATACGACAGATCATAGTGGTTGCGCCAGTAGGCCGCGACAGTGGTATCGATCACGCCGCTCACCTTATCGAAGATCGGCTTTGGATAGCCGTCCGCGCCCACGGGCCCGAACACGGCTTGCCAGATGTCGTACTGGCCTCCCGAGCGGCTGTGATCGCCCTGCGCCAATTCCATGTAGTTGGCATCGCGCTGAGTTGCAAAGATCTCACCAAGATAATTGCGAAACGCGGGCCGCTCCACTGAGGACGCCTCGCCCTGCAGGATGTAAGCATTCTTATCCTGATAGAGGTTGATGAGGGTGTAGGCGCGAAAATCGATCGGATCTGGACACGCCGCAAAGGCACCGTTATACATGTCCGGATAGAACACCTGCGTTGCAAGCGCCTCCCAGCCACCTGTCGATCCGCCGTACGTGAAGCGCGCCCAGCCCGCGCCGATGCCCCGAAAGCGCCGCTCGATCTCAGGGATCAGTTCGCGGTTGATGGCATCGCCATAGGGGCCGAGATTGGCGGAATTCACGGCATAGCTATCATCGTAGAATGGGTTTGCGTGTTCGATCTCGACGACGAGAAAACGCGGGAAACTCGCCGCGATCCACTTCTGGTAGAAGGCGAAGGCCTCCTGCTGCTGGATACGGTTGTAGCCGGCAAGATGAAAGCGAGTCGAATAATCGGGCTTCAGGTTCGGATCGGGCGGCGTCGTGCGAAATTCCGAGATGTCATCCGGAAAGTGGCCGTGGAAGACCATAAGCGGGAAGCGCGCCTGCGGATGCGCATCGAACCCGTGAGGCAGCAGCACGTGCGCGCCGATAAATACATCTCGCCCCCAGAAGCGCGACAGTAAGTCGCTACGAATCCTCACATGACGAACAAATTCCGTATCAGTCTTGGGTGCGATCGGCGCGATCACCTGATCGAGCAAGAGCGCCGTGCGCGTCGGATGTGCCGCGTCGATGTGCAGGCGCACGGGCTTCGAGTACAGATTGCCGGGCTTGAGTGCCCACTGCTGACCCTCGCCCTGGTCGGGCGGGAGCATGAGCCTGCGGCCATCGGCAAAACGGAATAACTCATAGCGATTAAGCACCGCCTGGACGAAGTAATCGCCGGAGGACAGGAGCGACAGATGCGCGGCTGGCCATCCGAAGGCGCTGTCATCCAGAACCGCTGCATGCCCCGGTGCAAGATTATTCACGTTCATGCCGAAGATATAGGGACTTGCAAGCGGTTCGTTCGGCGCAACGTGAGAGCGCGGCTCGCGGGTCAGATCCCGGCTCAAGAGCAGGATCACGCGCCCATCAAGCAGTTTGGCGCTGCTTGCGGCGGGAAAGGCGACAGTGAAGGATGGACCTGGCGTCGCCCCTTGAGCCGCGTCGCTTTGGATCGATGGCACGATCATGCCGAGGGCGGTACAGGCCACCGCGATACGCACGCCTATTTGTTTCATGCCGCCGCCTACGAGATTCTGAAAATCAGCGCGCAACCTGATCCTACGAGCCGCGTCCGTCAAGTTCCTTTGGATCTACCGCCTCGAGCGCTCGATGCGCGCAACGGCGGCGCCGCATCGCAACCCGGTCCTCATCCGGCCAGGGCAATCACTGCAAGCGCCTTTCTGAACGGCCGGCCGGCACCGATTGCAGCGCGCGTGCACCGGCTTTTCCACGCCTCGGTGCACGCGCGCGACTTCCTTGCAACCGCTGCCCAAATTCGCGTGGCACACGTGCAACATTGACTGCGCCGCCGTGCATTGCGGTGATGCAGCGTCAAATTCTGCGCACTGTAACGGTGCGCAAGCAACCAAACACTGCGTGCGATTTATTTCGCAACACATTGATCTTCATGCCGCCGCTCAATTCTGGCATAGGCATTGCTTTAGGCTGTGTCGCCCGCTTTGGCGGGCAGTCTCCAATGTAGGACGAATGAGAGGAGGGGTGGGGTTGATGAAGATGATCACTGCGATTATTAAGCCTTTCAAGCTCGATGACGTCCGCAACGCGATAAGCGAGGTGGGCGTACAAGGCGTAACGGTCACGGAGGTTCGAGGCTTTGGCCGTCAACGCGGCCACACCGAAATTTACCGCGGCGCGGAATACGCGGTCGAGTTCGTCCCGAAAACGAAGCTCGAAATCGCCGTCATCGATTCACTGGCCGATCAAGTCATCGAAGCGGTCATGCAGGCTGGGAAGACCGGTAAGGTGGGCGACGGTAAGATATTTGTGTCCGAACTGACGCAAGTCGTGCGGATCCGCACGGGCGAGCGAGACGCTAGCGCAATTTGAAACACCTTTTTCGGGAGATCTGCATTGATTATTAAACTCTTCCGCTTAATCTTACTGGGCGCGATCACACTGTCGATGCAAACCGTTTGGGCCGACGACACTCCGACAGCCGCACCCGCCTCCTCAACCACCGCCCCGGCAGCTTCTGTCGCAGCAGATATTGCAGCGCCGGCCGCAGGAGCCCCTGCGGTAGCGGCAGCTGCGCCCCCTGCGCCGACCGAACCTCAATTGGTCGCGACCGACAAGATCAGCGCAGGCGATACCGCCTGGATGCTCACCTCGACCGCGCTCGTTCTAATGATGACTATTCCAGGACTCGCGCTCTTCTACGGCGGCATGGTGCGCAAAAAGAACGTGCTGGCGACGCTGATGCAAAGCTTCGCCATCACGTGCGTCGTCACCATCCTATGGTGGGTCATCGGCTACTCCTGGGCGTTCACACCCGGCACGGCCTACCTTGGTGGTTCGTCGCGGCTTCTCATGAACGGCATGGTTTTCATGCATGACGCCGGCAAATTGACGGTGTCGCACCTTGCATTGACAATCCCTGAAACCGTCTACGCAATGTTCCAGCTGACGTTCGCGATCATCACGCCGGCGCTCATAGCCGGCGCGTTCGCGGATCGGATGAAGTTCTCCGCCATGCTGATCTTCATGTCGGTGTGGTCACTCGTCGTATACGCGCCCATCGCGCACTGGGTATGGGAGCCCTCAGGCTGGCTCAACGTCAAAGGCGTGCTCGATTACGCTGGCGGTACCGTCGTGCACATCAACGCGGGCATCGCGGGCTTAGCAAGTTGCCTCGTCCTTGGTAAGCGCTTGGGGTATGGCAAAGACGCCATGGCACCTTATAACCTCACGCTGACTCTGATCGGCGCTTCTTTGCTATGGGTCGGCTGGTTCGGCTTCAACGCAGGTTCAGCCGGTGCGGCCGACGGCCGTGCGGGCATGGCGATGGTGGCTACGCAGATCGCAACCGCCGCCGCGGCGCTGGCGTGGATGTTTACCGAGTGGCTTAGCAAGGGCAAGCCAAGTGTGCTTGGAATTGCATCGGGAGCGGTCGCCGGTCTCGTTGCAATCACGCCGGCATCCGGATTTGTGGGCCCCACTCCCGCCGTCATCATCGGCATTGCGGCGGGGGTCATCTGCTTCTTTGCCGCCACCTCGCTCAAAAGAGCCGTTGGCTACGACGACTCCTTGGATGCTTTCGGTGTGCACTGTATCGGCGGCATCATCGGCGCCTTGTTAACCGGCGTATTCGCAAGCAAGGAGATCGCCGGCGTCGACGGCTCGATCCTCACGCAGCTCTGGGCAGTGGGCACGACGCTGATCTACGGATTCACGGTGAGCTACATCATTCTCAAAGTGATCGATTTGACGATTGGCCTACGCGTCACTGAAGACCAGGAACGCGAAGGACTCGACATCACCCAACACGGCGAGAGCATCGAGTAACGCTCCGACAAAGCCCGGCGGCACGCATCTGCCGCCGGGCTCTTCGTGCCGCGCCCCCAGTACGTTGAGCGCTGTTTAACGAGCGCGCCCTCTAGTCTTGTCTCGAATTTTCTCTGCAGGAGTCGCATTCCATGAACCAGTACGGGAAAACAATCAGCGCTGCGGCACTACTCATCAGCGCAGCCGGTCAGGCGCAGGTTTTCGCCGATGAGGCCGCCCCCGCGGCGGCGGCGCCAGCTGCAGCATCCAAATACACCGGACCATCGCTCCTCGACGTGCTCAACGGCTCGGGGATCACGGTCACGGGATATGTGGACGTGTCCTGGGAGCATCTCTCGGGCATCGGTGCGTTCTCAAGTGGTGCCGCCGATCGAGTCTTTGACGCGCGGCACGACAGCTTTACCGTCAATCAGGCCGCTATCACGATTGCAATGCAGCCCAAGGAGGGATTCGGAACGCTCATCAACCTGAGCGCAGGCCAAGACGCCGAGATCTTCAAGTCCTATCCGAACACCGGCGGTTCGGACTTCGACGTAACTCAAGCCTTTGTGCAATATGCGACCGGGCCGTGGACGCTCATGGCCGGTAAATGCGTAACGCTCGCGGGCGCGGAAGTCATCAATCCGACTACGGATTCCAATTTTTCGCGCTCCATCCTGTTCGGCTACGCCATACCGTTCACGCATACCGGACTGCGTGGCAGCTACGCGCTCAACGATCAGGTAGCCTTGACCCTCGGCGTCAACAATGGCTGGGATCAAGTCACCGATGCCAATAAAGACAAGACCCTGGAGTTCGCTTTAACGTTGACGCCGATAAAGGCCTTTACATTCGTGGTTGACGGCTACGCGGGCAAAGAGCCGCTCGGCATCGTCAACAACGTGCCAACCGCCGCGCAGGGCATGCGCTATGTCGTGGACGCGGTCGCCACCTGGAGCGTCAACGATAAATTCACGATCATGGCGAACTACGACAATGGTGCGCAAAAGGACGACACTTTTGGCGTCGCCAAGGACAAGTACCGGTGGGACGGCGCGGCGATTTATTTCAATTACGCCTTTAGCGACCAGTGGTGTGCGTCCTTGCGCGGCAAGTACTTCGACGACAAGGATGGCTACCGCACCGGTGTCGTCGACCCTCTCTCAGGCGATGGACAGAAGTGGAAGGAGGCTACGCTCACTTTTGCCTATGCGCCTAGCAAGCACTTCGTACTGCGCGCTGAAGGCCGCTACGACAGGTCCAACGTCGATGGCGCTTTCATAAAGAATATCGAGAGCACTAGCGGCGTTCTGGACGTTACCGATAATCAAAGCTCCATCGCGCTCGAGGGGATCTACAAGTTCTGATATGGCCCCTCGTGCCAGCTGTCACACAAGGCTCTCTCGCAGTGACAGGCTGTGAGCGTCTTCGTGAGATTCGACTCAACCCACCGGAGTGGGACCCTTCTGCTGCACGCCCGTGTCCCACGCGTGTCGAATCAAGCCACCGCATCTCACAGACTGCTGACCCTGCTGCCCCACTCCCGTCTTAACTCTGCCGATAAGACCGTAGTAGGTCTTTGAGGCTTCAATCCACGGATAAAACCCCTGCCCGCCGGCACCGCTGAAGGCGCCGTCACCATGATTGGCCGCATCATCTTCCACCCAGTGCGCAATGGAATAGTGCCAGGCGAATGGCACTGGACTGTTGAGCGACTTGCAGGTCGGGGAGGCCAATGTGCACACGGGACTCGTGCCAAGCGCGTCGTGCATGAAGAGCGAGCCGTCAACGATATGCTGCAGCACCAGCGCGTAGGTTGCCGGGGTCATATTTATTCCGCCCGCCAGTAACGGCTGCGTGTATATAAATCTAACGCCTGGCCCCATTTGACGCGAGAGTGCCGGACCGAGCGCCTGGACACCCAGATCTGCGATGCCGGTGTACAAACTCGCGTGATTCTCGAAGTGACCGCCGTCATAGTCGAAGAAGCCCACCGTCGCCGGATCCTGATAGTTATAGGGCAAATCATCAGTCGGATTGATCAGTGCCAAACAGGCGTTTATAGAGTCCGGGCTGTCCGACGGCGGACAGGTGCCGGCCGGGTGACCCAGGCCCCCCATGTTTGTATAGCCGCTCGTCTGATGCAGGAAATTGATGTCCTGTGCCGTTAAGTTGGCGGCAGATTTTCGGATCTGCACGACATACGTGCCGTACAACCATTTCGAAGCCGAGGCGACGTCCATCTTCGTTGTTGCAAGCACCGGTGCACCGGTGGAATCGAGGCCCACACTGGCGCTGATGAGCGTTCCGGTTGCATCGCCGATTTCCCAGTAGAACGGTTCGATAGATCTGCAGAGAAAATTGTCTTTAGCCGTGGCTTGCGCGGCGGCGATGCTGGTGGGTTTTGGGGGACCACCCGCGTGCGCGACTCCCGCGCACATCAAGGCCAGAAACAATCCGTATCGGTTACCCATGATGATCTTTGATCTCCCCCTGAATGGCGCTGCATTCGTGCCGCACTATCGGCATCGCGGAAAACTAAGCGTAACCTTAGGAATACTGCTCTGAGAACACTAAATTCTGCTGGTGGCTGTTCCCGGGCTGCGCGTTTTAATCTGGCTGCCGTCACGGCCACAATAACCCGTCCCGGGTGCAGGAAACTACGAAGAGAACATAATCGGCCAAGCTTGAGAATACTTGCAATTGGCGCTTTCCGGAACTATTACCTTAAGGTGCGATTAACTCGGTTCATATGCACCTGGGAGACTGAGAATGGCGACGGGGTGGGCTGGCGACGGCGCGGTACAGGATCAGATTGACGCCACCGTCAAGGACGGGGTTCGCCGCGCGCAGAGTCGCCTGCCGCAGGGCCCCGCGCTGACTCATTGCGCCCATTGCGGCGCAGCGATCCCGGAAGCACGTCGGAGCGCGATTCCTGGAGTTCGGTTTTGCGTGCCCTGCCAGGAGGCCGACGACCACGAAGCCGAACAATTCAGCGGCTACAATCGCCGCGGCAGCAAGGACAGTCAGCTGCGCTGATATCAGTCTCTATTGCGGCGAATCGTGACTTGGCGAGTCGGGCCCCATGCGCGGTGGATTGAGAGGCGACCGAGTCTCTCCTTCTTCACAACGTGATTTTGGATGATCAAATCCTCGCCTGCGGCTCGCCCTATTGGTCGCGCGAACCGCGTTACGGCCAGCGAACCTCGATGTAAAGTGGCAGTAATTGGAACGCCGACGCAGAAAACGCCGCTTCCAGCCGCGACCTGCCGGCAGGCAAAGAGGTCTGCGGATTAGTGGTTCGGATGCAGCGGCGCCGGCAACGGGCTTGCGCCCGTGAGTCTCCAGCAGCACTGCTCCCCGTGAGCTCCAACGTGCGCCATGCGCGCGGCAGACATGTCTTAACGTGTCACGATCTCCTGAACTAGGCATGCCGCGGAACTCTGCCGCGGCGCGAATGGTCGTATCTGACCGTTCGCAGAAGATCCAACGTGACCCACAGATCGCCCGCCTTGCGTTCACCTGTAAGTGATCGCGATTCAGGTCCCTCTGGCGGTAGCGGAGGCTTTCGCACACAATCGCAAGCTCACGACTGCGCGCGACCCGGCGGCGAAAGCCAAGCCGGAAATCAGCATCACGCGGCAATGCCGAGCTGTTCCGTATGAGCCTGACTTGTAAATCGCGCGTGCCCCCATTCTGTATGGGCCTTGCCTTGCTGCTAGCTGCCGGTTGCGCGGTGGGTCCTGACTTCAAGAAGCCCAAGGCTCCGGACGTCAGTAACTATACGCAAAGCCCGCTGTCGAACCCCGTTGCGAGTGCCGATGTCTCCACAGGCGACGCTCAACGCTTCACCACCGGCGCAGATATTTCCGCGCAGTGGTGGACACTATTTCATTCCAAACCGCTGAATGAGCTCATAGAACAGGCGCTCGCGAATAACCCTGATCTTAAGGCGGCGCATGCTGCGCTGACGGCGGCACAAGAAAATGTCCTCGCGCAGCGCGGCGCCTATTATCCCAGCGTCGCGGCGAGCTTTTCAGCAAGCCGCCAGAGACAATCCGGAGAGATTGCGCCGACACCTGACTCGAACGCCTTTTTATACAACCTCTTTACTCCGCAGGTTACCGTTTCGTATGTACCTGATGTGTTCGGGCTGAACCGTCGCACCGTCGAGTCGCTACAGGCGCAAGAACAGCAGGTTCGGTTTCAGATGATCGCAACCTATACCGCCTTGACCGCGAATGTCGTGGTCGCGGCGATTCAGGAGGGCTCGCTGCAGATGCAGATCGACGCGACCCGTCAACTTGTCGAGATCAACTCCAACATGCTTAAGATCCTGCGCTACCAATATTCCAAGGGTTACATCGGTCAGCTTGATGTCGCAGCGCAAGAATCGCAGTTAGCACAAGTCGCCGCCACATTACCGCCGCTTCTAAAGCAAGCAGCGCAGCAACGCGACCTGCTTGCGGTTTTGGCCGGCCGCTTTCCGAACCAGGCGCCGGCTGACAAATTCGAGCTCTCAAGTTTGCAGCTGCCTGCCGACCTACCGGTGAGCCTGCCATCGGAACTCGTCGCGCAGCGTCCGGATGTGCTCCAGGCTGAGGAGAATTTACATGCCGCCAGCGCCAAGATTGGAATCGCGCGGGCGAACCGCCTGCCCAATATTGTGCTGACTGCCAATGCCGGCAGCACGGCGCTCGCCATGGATCAGCTGTTCACCACCGGCACCGGATTTTGGGGTATCGGCGCGGCGGCCACCGCCCCTCTTTTCCAGGGCGGAACGCTGCTACATGAAGAGCGTGCGGCGAAGGCGGATTACGAACAGGCCGCCGATCAATATCGCAGTACTGTGCTGACTGCATTTCAGAACGTCGCCGACACCTTGACGGCACTGGAACAGGATGCCGATGCCATGAAGGCAGCTGCCACCGCCGCAGCGGCTGCGAAACTGACCCTCGACCTGGCACAGCGGCAATTGCAGGACGGCTATACCGGCTATCTTGCGCTGCTAAGCGCCGAGCAGGCCAATCAGCAGGCACAAAGCAGTCTGGTGCAGGCGCAAGCCAGTCGCTTCGCTGATACCGCAGCGTTGTTCCAGGCCCTCGGTGGAGGCTGGTGGCGCCGTGCGGATTTTGCCCAGGAAAAACATGCTCAATAAGGCAGCTTCTGCAGGCATGCACTCGCAGCCTTGCAGCCGATTCGCGCGCGTAGCCGCACTGGCTGTCATGGCGCTGGCGACGACTGTAACCGTTAGCGGGTGTTCACCCAAAATAGACAACGATCCGCAGCCGACGGTGGCGCCGAGTAACATCCAACTGACGAGCGCCCAGCGCCAGCAGATGCATCTTTACACAGTCGCGGCCTCGAAATTTCGCAGGAGCATACAGACCACGGGAGTGGTCGACTTCGATGCCGATCAGGCCACGAACGTGTTGGCGCCCTTTTCAGGGCCGGTATCGCGACTGCTCGTGTCCCTGGGCGATAGAGTAAAAAAAGGGCAGGCATTAGCCGCGGTCGATTCGCCTGAC
>Ga0075522_10001402_pt1 | contig 18229 bp, 17 predicted proteins | sample NGEPerA_FD_74796 | JGI IMG/M metagenome (GOLD analysis project Ga0075522, IMG submission 74796) | Arctic peat soil microbial communities from the Barrow Environmental Observatory site, Barrow, Alaska, USA - NGEE PermafrostL2-A | ecosystem: Environmental > Terrestrial > Soil > Wetlands > Peat ... | reverse complement strand
AACCGATCCTGCCGAATTTTCCGTTCTTCACATATTGGGACGAATTCGTCGCCACCAAAAAGAGCGACCGCAAATGGAAGCGAGATACCGCCGGAGGCGCGGAAGCCTCGCCTCGCCTGTTCAAAGCGCTCATCGGCGATCTGCCATTTCCAATGATCGATGGCAGCGTTGTCGGCCGCTTCCGCCTCGAATATTTAAAGCTTCCCTTCGACCACTTCCACGGCAAGAAGTGGAACAAGTTGACGACCAAACAAGTGCTCGCGGCGGTACAGAAGCTCGACGATGCAGCCAAAGCGAAACTTCGTCTGACCAGCACGACGACCGCTAACAAGCATGTCATCAATTTTATCGAATATTGGGATCACCTGGCGCTGCATGCAAAAATCCCCCGCGGCCTCGACAATCCGTTCCGCGGCCACTTCACGGCCAAACCGCGCGGACGCGCCGCGCGTGACGAACACCCGATGTGGCCGACGGATCTCGACAAGGCATTTTTCACTTCACCTGTGTACGCCGGCTGCAAGTCGATTTTCCGACGCGGCATACCCGGCCATGAAATCCATCGCGATGCCTTGTTCTGGATACCTCTGTTCGGCCGGACCATGGGCGTTCGCGAGGATGAAATCTGCGGACGCTTGGTTGGCGACATCGAGTGGGTCGATACGGAAATTGGGCGCCTGCCCTATCTGAAAATCCGCAACAGCAAGACGAGCTCTTCAAGTCGAGATATCCCCCTGCAGGAACTTATTCTGCGGCTGGGTTTTCTCGAACACCGCTACTATGGCCGTCTGCCGGATGAGCCGCTATTTCCTGAGTTAATTGCTCAGGGCGTCGAGCCGCGCCGCAGCGGCGCGTTCAGCGGTCGATTCACCGAATACCGGAAGAAGACAAAGACTTATCGGCCGGGCGTCGATTTTCGCTCTTACCGCGGAAACGTCGAAACCGCACTTCGCAATTTTGCGGATGTGAACGCAGGCTGGGTCGATGAGCTCATTGGTCACGACTCTCCGATTCGCCGCAGCGAAGGCGCGCGTTACACCAAATCGATTTTCATGGCCAATCTAAAGCGGACCATCGACAAGATCACCATTAGCGCCGATCTGTCGAAACTTTATTTTACCGGTCAGCACGGCCTATGCGCGCCCGGCACCGCGGAAGAAATCGCACTCTATACTACACTTGCAGTGCGCGAGATGAGTAAGAAGGCCACGCGTCGTCGTCGCTGACTTTCCGCATGCAATGAGAGAAAGGGCCGCCCGAAGGCGGCCCCGAAGGATCAGGCGGCTTCGCCCGCCGGTACGTCGGCCTCTTCGACCTTCGGCTTGCGAATGACGATTTCCGCGCCGTTGAGCGGGAGATAGTCGATCTTCACGTTGAAGCCCCAACCGTCGCTGTGGACCCACGCAGCGCCTATCGGCTGCCAGAAACTGCGTTCACCGTTCTTGGTCACGGCGTAAACCCGGTGGCTCGGTCGGTTATCTGTCTTGCTCATGTGATATTCCTTTCGTCTTGGTTTGAAAGCCATGCACCTTGTGCGACTTCGTGGGGCACAAAGGCCCGCGCGAACAGCGGCGCGTTCAAAGGCGGCCCGCAGGGCACCGCGAAGCGGCGCGGAGTTGGCAGGGAGCCGAAGGCGACCGAAACGAGCGGCCTTGAAGGCGATGCGCGCGCGGGCATAAGCCCCATAAATTCGAAGACGCTGGTGTTGGCTTTCTGATCGAAAGGAACATCAAGGAATGAGCGACCGACGCCCTTAACCGTCGCCGAAAACCTGGGAAGCGCGCTGAAGCGCCTGGCATTGCGATACGGGGTGTGCTCAGGGAGCGGCAACAAGTGTTGAAATCATTCAACGATTATTCCTCGCTTTCTCGGCGCGCAGGTGTAGCGGCGAAACAGGTCAGCTCGGCATAATTAAGACCGCGCAATTAACTGCGTCGCTAGATTTTTCCGACACACTCTATTTTCCTACACACTTTCGATAGCGCGCTCTAGCTCCCTTGATTTGCAAAGAAACCGACCAAAAATGATTGAATATCTAGCCAAAGCCAGCCACGTAGAACGCAACAATGCTTTACGGAGCGATGTCCGCATTGCAACAGCGATTCATGAATCGGGCCACGCCGTGATGGGACGGTTGCACGGAATTCATCGACCCATTCTGCTCCCCGGACTCCAGATGAGGAACGGCGTTCTTGATATTGCGGTGCCGGCGGCGGTGATGATCACAGGAGCCAGTCGCCTTACTCAGGAGGCTTTAACAGACGTATGTTTCGGGGGCTACTGCGGAGAACTTGCGCTCTATGACGAGCAAGTCGCGCGCACATCGGGGTTCTGGGTAAATGCCGAGCGCGCTGCGAATGATATGATCGGCTTTCTGCAATATGCTCGTGAGATTCCAAATGCGGCGTCGCTGCTGCAACGCCTGCAAGATAAGCGCGAGAGACGTAGCACCGTTCGAGAGTTGTATAAAAAATATGGGCAGAACACCTATACGAAGATACTTGAACATCGGCCTCAATTAATCGGGATGGCTCAGCAGGTGTACGATTTCTGGAAGGTCAATAAATTTCAAAAGTGCGATTGGTCCCAAGATGCGAACGCATAGCGATGCGCAGCGAGCGCAGCCATAATTGTAATGCGTTCGAGCTTCGCGGCTCGAGCGCTGTCAGGGTATGTTGGGAATTCGCTCCATCTGCGTCCGATCCCGGTATGATTGCGCTCTTGCTTTCGTCAAACACCGGACCTGAGAGATATGAGGAGCCGGTGTAGCACCGACCCAAAGCGAGGGAAGAAACCAAGAGCAGAGCACCGGCGACACCACCGGAAATTATGGCCATTCGACGCGTGGACCGGTGCGGCAAAGACGGCACCTCTTTTGCGTAACGAGCCTTGAAGTCGGAAGCTGAACCGCTGGACCATTCGGGCCAATCCACTCGGAAACCGAGCTTTTCCGCAAGTAATGCCTGCGTAACGGTGGGAAGCACCCTGCGTTCAGACAGCTGATCGCGGAGTGTCTCTCGCGACATTCCAAGCCGCTTCGCAAATTGGGATTGAATGCCCGGCTTGTGGCCGAGACGTTTGCTGGCAGCGGGGTCTTTTAGCAGAAATTTGACCTTCTGCGGAAACTCGGGTCAATCGAAGTTTTCAGGCATTCGCTAATCTCCTTGAACATCATCCTTGGCTACCGCTTCCGTGGTCTAGGCTTCAATGCCAAAGCGGAACCAAGGGGGGGCGGCTAAAAATTTCACACCGGAATCCGATCCGATTTGGCTTCCCTTAAGAGGAGATTAACGGACGACGCGCCTTGGGTGGGTAGTATCGATGCTAGTGGATGATCTCCGACGGGTCTTCCTCGATCCGCCGACTCTATTTTCCAGGAACGCCATTCAGCGGGCAACATGAATTGCCCCAAAGTTGGCTTTGGGACGACATCGAAATCTCCGCCATCCCAGCGGGGCCGTGCTAACGTTTCCGGGCTGCCAGAGCCGCGACCCCATTTAACGGAACAATTCCATGCCCGCCCCACCTGGGAAGGAGTCGATATCGGCCCCGACCGTAGCGACCGATGTCACCCGGCAAGAGCTTCCGTACCGCCTGCGGCAACAGTCGTTGTTGGGCGAGTTCGGCCGCTCGGCGTTGCAGACCCGCGACATCGCACAAATCCTGCAGCGTGCCACCGAGCTCTGCGCCCAAGGCCTCGAAACCAGGTTCTCCAAAGTCCTGGAGTATATGCCTGACGACAAACGCCTGCTGGTGCGTGCCGGCATCGGCTGGGGACCGGGGACCGTCGGCCAAGTGTCTCTGGGCGTCGACCTGGAGTCCCCTGCCGGCTACGCCTTCCAAACCGGACAGAATGTCATATCCAACCACCTCCAGGAGGAAACGCGCTTTCGAACGCCAAAGCTACTCTCGGATCATGGCATCAGGCGCGCCATCAACGTCCTGATCGCCCGAGGCGGCGAAGGCCATCTGCCCTTCGGCGTCCTCGAAGTCGATAGCCCTGAGTCCGGCCAATTCGACGTTGCGGATGCAGACTTCCTTGCCGGCTTCGCCGGGCTGCTTGGCATCGCCATCGAGCGCCAACATGCCGATGCCGATCTCCAGGAAGCCCTCGACCATCAGGCCATGCTGACGCGAGAGATGAGCCATCGCGTCAAGAACAGCCTCGCATCGGTCGTGGGACTGCTGCGCGTGCAGAGCCGCAGCGCGCAGTCGGAGGATGTCCGGAACGCCCTCAAGGACGCCGCTTCACGCATCACCACGATTGCTCAGGTCCACGACCATTTATGGCGCAGCACCAAGATCGGGTTCGTCGACATCGCCGACTTCGCGGGCGAGCTTTGCAAGAAGCTGCAGGAGACGCTTTCACACAAGGTAAGCTGCACCTTCGGTCATCTTATGATTTCGGCTGACATGGCGATTCCGCTGGGCCTTCTGATCAACGAGCTTGTGACGAATTCTGCCAAGCATGCCTACCCCGATGGATCCGGCGAAATCAGGGTATCAGGCGAACGGCGCGGGGCCGACTTGCATGTGGAGGTGTCGGATCTTGGAATCGGTCTTCCGAAGGATTTCGATATCGACCAGCCACGGGCGAGCCTGGGCTTCAAGGTAATCAAGAGCCTACTCGCTCAACTCGATGGCCACATCGCAGTGGCCTCCAACACGCCAAAAGGCGTAACCGTCCAGCTTGATGTACCATTGAAGGCCAAAGAGGCATGACGACGTACACCCTGGCTCGTCGATGACGCCTCTCGGTCAATTTGCGACGAAACGCTTACTTTGAAATGTGGGATAAGCCCCGGATCCAGCCGCGGAGAACCGCGGATTTCATTGGATCTTCTGACGAACGCGAGTCTAGATTCTCCCGGACGGCGTAGGAACACCCGGCGCAGCCGGGAAATTCGAACAGACAGAATTCGTGGCACGGTGCGCCGGATGGCCCGTCTGCCGAAATTCTACCGAGCCGGCATTTGACGGGCTCGGCCTCGATTTGGGCCATGATGCTCCCCTTTGGTGCGGGCGGGAGCGCAGAGAGCTCTCAGTCACCGACAGCCGAGGCTGGGGCTGTGATGGAACCAACATGGAGCTTTGGGTTCCATTTTGCTGTGCAATAGTGCTCATGGCGCAGGAAATTTTGGAACTCACTTTCTTCGTCGATTTGATGCCGGCTGCGAACCTGGACGCGGAACAGGCCTACGACGGAGGTGAGACTGTTCTTGAGACGGTGGCTCATTTCACGCGTCAGAAGCGCCTGGTGCTCCAGGCCTCCATGAGTTTGGCGCTGCGTGCTGACGCTCGATCGCGATGTCCTGAGCAAGACAGCTCAACCCGTTCCAGAAAAGCTCCAACCGGTCCCACAGCCATCTATTGGATTTGGTATGTGGCATGGACCACCGACAGGCAAAGCGCCGGCGTGCGACTACTCCCGAAGGAGATAGCCCATGTCCGATTCGGAAAACGATATCAAACTCGAGCTCGAGTGCCTGCGCTTGGCCTCGGACCTCAAGCAACTTGCCAATGATACCCTCAACCCGGATTTGAAGGCGCATTGCCTTCGGATGGCGAAGCAATGGACTGGCGAGGCGGATGCGCCGGCCAAGACCACTGGGGCCAAGGCCACTGGGATCGAATACATCGGAGCCGATAGGGTTTTGCATTGATGAGCATACCAGCCGGCAAACCTCCAGTCGTCCTTGTCGTGGAGGATGAACCTCTACTGCGGATGCTTGCCGTCGAAGTCGTCGAGGAGGCTGGGTTCATTGCGATCGAGGCCCGGGATGCGGACGAAGCGGTTGTCCTCCTGGAATCGCGCAGCGATATCACACTGCTTTTTACCGACATCAACATGCCTGGCAGCATGGACGGGTTGAAACTGGCCCATGCGGTGCGCAACCGCTGGCCCCCGATCAAGATACTGGTTGTGTCGGGCAAACAGCGGCTTCAGTCCTCCGATCTCCCGTCGAACAGTTGCTTTGTCGAAAAGCCTTACCAGGCGTCGGCGTTGGTCGAGGAACTTCGTTCGCTCGTCGGTTCCCCTTAAATCTAACACTGGTGAATGAGCTCTTTTGCTCAGACTCCCCAGCAGAAAGAGTGCGAAAATGATTGTCGCGGTCCCACGCGCGCCCATCGACATGCCCGCTGTCCGGATTACGCAGGAAGCGGAACCGAAGCGACAGAATGCAATGCCGAAGGTGCAGACGGACCATGATCTGCGGAGCAATCGACTGCTTGGCGCGTTGGAGCCCGACAGCCGCAAGCGAATAGATCCCCATCTCGAGCCCGTCGATTTCAAGCTCGGCGATATGGTCTGCGACGCGGGAGGCCTGCTCAAGCACGCCTATTTTCCGCAAGGTTCGGTGTTGTCGCTGCTGACCGTTTTGGAGAATGGCGCGGCGATCGAGACCGCGAACATCGGTCGCGAAGGCGCGTTCGGACTCTTCGCCGCCATGTACAGCCGCGTCTCGTTCAATCGGTGCATCGTGCAGCTCGAGGGCCACACGGTCCGCTGTCCCATCCAGGTTTTGCAGTATGAATTCAAGAACAGCGAGCACGTGCGCGATCTGTTCGTCAGCTACTCGGAAACGCTGCTTTCCCAGGTCCAGCAGACTGTTGCATGCAATTCAATGCACACTACGGAAGAGAGAATGTGCCGCTGGCTCTTGATGATGCACGACCGCGCCGGAGGCGAAGCACTTCCGTATACGCACGAATTTCTCTCGCACATACTCGGTGCCAACCGAAAATCCGTGACGCTTGCGGCGCAGGCCATGCAGAACGCTGGCCTCATCAGCTACCGTCGGGGAACCATTCAGGTCATGGATCGGTTGGGCCTGGAGAAAGCGTCGTGCGAATGCTACGCTATCGTCAAGGAGCGCTTCGATGCGTTCCTGAAGCCGCCGTCGACCGCGGCACCCGGCCATAACAAAAGCCGAAGCGATCAAACCGAACAGAATTAAGTTCCCGTCGCTATTGGGGTTACAAAAGCGGAAGGACCGCTGCGCCCCCGTGTCAGTCGCATTATTTCGCGAGCGACACAGCAAGGCCGCAGGAAGGGTGGAGCAGTTCGTAAATCCCAAGCTTGCCTTTCCAAATCACAAAGGAACAATCGATGCGCAATAGCTTACCCAGCAAAGCCGAGATGGAAGAGGGACGGCAGACGGTCTTCTTTCAGATTGCAAACGGAAATGAGCGCCAGGCTTGTAGCCTGAAGACGAAATTTCAGACCCAACAGCAAGCTTCTCGCTATCTCCGCCAGAATTGGAACAGGATTGAAAAAATGGCCAGGGATTGTCTGGCGCGACAAAGCTTCGAGAACGGCCAGATTAATCTGGTAATGGTTTGATCGATAACGAGGGCGCCCCTCCGCCTCTGGGGACAGCAGCGAAGCGATGCGCTCGGGGAAGTTGGACGGCTGCGCATCGCTGCCGAGATGACGCGCTGGTTGTCGACAGAGTTGATTTGAGTCAAACAGATTTGGCTACGCCGCCGTAGGTTATTTTGACCCAGCGAGCCGCGGCCTTCGCATCCGCACAGATCAACCATCGGACCCAAAAGCTTCGCGGAAACATCCATGAGCCGTCCCCACCACCATCACAAAGAGAAACATCTGGTCAATCGCATCGGGTGGCTGAGAGCGGCAGTTCTTGGAGCCAACGACGGAATTATCTCGACCGCGAGCCTGATCGTCGGCGTAGCCGCAGCGGCGGCAAAGCAGAACGATGTCCTGATCGCGGGCGTCTCAGGACTGGTCGCCGGCGCCATGTCGATGGCCGCCGGCGAGTATGTCTCCGTGAGTTCGCAGTCCGACACCGAGAACGCGGATCTCGCAAAAGAGCGGCGTGAACTGCGCAGCAATCCCGAGGGTGAACTCGACGAGCTTGCCGAAATCTACGTCAAGCGGGGCGTCGAAATTGATCTTGCCCGGCAGGTAGCGGGGCAGCTCATGAAGAAAGACGCTCTCGGCGCCCATGCTCGCGACGAACTGGGGATTTCTAAGACGACCACCGCGCAACCTGTGCAGGCAGCCCTCACGTCGGCGGTGACATTTTCCGTTGGCGCAGCGATGCCGTTGCTGATGGTCGTCGTGTCGCCTTCTACGATGCTGGTACCGATGACGTCGGCGGCCTCGCTCGGCTTTCTCGCGTTCCTCGGCGCGGTGGGCGCCAAAGCAGGTGGCGCCCCTATCCTGCGCGCGACCATCCGGGTGACGTTCTGGGGAGCGTTGGCGCTCGGGATCACCGCCGGCATCGGAAAGCTATTCGGTACGATCCTCTAAGATCACCGGCATCAAACTACCTGTTTAATGTGCAGATTGCCATGATGCCCTTGACGCCTCCGCCGCGCTGATGTGAGGCACGCACGCCCCGGCGGTTTAACTGATCAAGAAGGGTACCTCAGATGCACGTCTTATTGACCGGTGTGAATAAGCGTTCAAGAGTGACCCCTCCACCGCCAGGCAGATCGATAGCTTAGCTCGCCGATCGGCGTCGGGCCGATTAACAGCTGAGATAACGGGTGTGTTTGGCGAAGCCGTCGTCGGGAAGCATATGGACGCTCGCGAGCCGCCCCGCTGGGGTCACCCGGACGCGACATCAGGACAGCTCGATCATCTACCAGCATCGGTAAGATGGAGCTCCCTCGCCGGCCCTAGCCGCCCGAGGTGGCTTTGGTCCCGCCGCGTGTGAATCGGCGTGGGGTCCCGACGCCGATCGGCATGCTAAGCTATTGATCCACCTAGCCGTGGAGGGGTCAACTTTGAACGCTTATTAACAGGGATCGCGCGGCGCTCCGTCCGTTCGCCACATGACAACTTCACCTAAAAGGTAAATCGCGCGCTCATCGGTGGTACCGGGCACCGGTACCGCAGCCGTCACAACCCGTTTCGGTCAGGCTGGAAGGTGAGTTTTATGCTATGGACATTCTCGTTCTTATCGCCACTTCCGACAATGATTTTAAGGTTACCTTCTTTGCTAACCGTGAATTTTACGTCCACCTTGCCTTCGCTTACCGAAAACTTTGCCTGATCCGTTTCATTGATGGCCTTTGCAAGTGCAAGGATGGCATCCGCCAGTTCGTCCTCCTCGTCCCCCGCGGACAGAGCTTTTTTTACTGGGATGAGGGTCAACGATAAAGTGTGGGCATTGCTCGATTTAATTGATCCGCTGAAATCAATCGAAACGCCCCAATCGAACTTCGCACCGACACTCCCCTCCTCCGTTGCCGTGACAGCCATTTCGAGCTCCGCCTTCATCAGCGTCATGCCAAGACTGTCTTTGCCTTTCCTGGCGACGATTGCGAGCGCGTCTTCGATGGTTTTAATCAACTGATTAAATGTAATGCTGCTCATGGTGTCCTCTTTCTTCAGTGTCGCCTTAGGCGTTGCCGATGGCGCGGGCGTTACTTCGCGCGTTCGCTGCCGCATACGCCGCATCCGGTAAGGTGCTGTACATGCCGCCTTTGCTAAAGGCCTTATCGAGTTGCTGCCAAGCTGCTTGCTGGTCGCTCACGATCGCGGCGGCGGTTTTCTTTCCGAGGATGAAATCGCGAACGGAGTAGTGAATGATCCTGCGAAACTCCTCGCGCTGCGCCACGGAGAAGTCGAACGCGGTCGCATAGCCGATGAATTCGGGCTTTCCGCCGGGGTTGGCAAGAGCGAATGCTACTCCTAATTGCGCCAGGGAATGACAGCAGGCGGCGTAGACTTGGCGGCCGCGCAGGTTACCGACGGTATTCATATCAACGAGCGGTACGTCATTCGCGGCGGCCCCCTTGGGCATGGCGATCCAGTGATCGGGCTCGCCATGGCCATAAAATATCACGAAGTCGGCGCGCTCGACCGCATCCGTAAATGTGTTTCCGCTGTAACAGAGGCTCTCGCCTGCAAGCAGCAGGCAGTTCGATACGGCATTGGTGCCGAGAAGATCATCACGTAACCTCACGGCCCATTCATGAATGTAATGGGTCGCGGTGTCGTATTGGGTAGCGACGATTACAACATGAGCGCCCATCAGCGTTGTTTCCGCGTTTCGCGATCGATAATCTCCCGAGGCGGTACGCCTTCCTCACGCGCTTGCTCGAAGACGTATTCGAGAAACGGGGCGGCGAATTCGGAGTGTTCCAGCACGGCTTCAAGAAATGTTTGTGGTGAGAACGCGTGACCGCGTACGACCATGAAAGGCTCGCCCGCCTTGGGATGACCGATGGCCCATCGGCGTATGGCCTCAATCACCGGCTCGATCTCGTCCCGTGAATGCTCCAGCATGAATCTAATCCGGCTTGCGCTTTTTAAGTGCGATACCCCCGATGATGACTTCGTCGGCGTATTCAACGATAGTGCCTGCACCGGAGTCTGGCGAACGCGGCTGATCGAACAACAGTCGCCGGAGGATTTTGGAATACCCCGTCCAATCCTCTTCGCAGCTAGTTGCAAGATCGCCGACAATCTCAACCTTCGATGTCCCATCGAAAACGGAAGACCGGTGCGAAAGCGAGTTGCGCCCTGGAGACGACCGCTGCCAGTGCATAATTAATTTTCCATCGTCAAATTCTGTTCGATGTATCGCAATATCCCCGAAGTCGTGAAGGACTCGGCCCAACAATTTTCGGATCTGGTACTCACCACGCGCTTCCTCTCCGCGAGCCCTGTAAAGCGCGTTTTCGTGAAAGAGCGAGAGCACCTTTGCCAATCTTTTCGTTCGCCACGCTTCGATCCAGCGGTACGCGAAGTCGCCTGTTGAACCTGCGCCGGGGAGCGCGCGCTCCGATGCGGCACGCGCTTGTTGTTCGAGAGTATAAGATACGATCAGACGATGGGCCTGATCTGGACAAATAGTGCGGTTAAGTTCGGCAAGCCTCGTTTGAAGCTCGGCGAGCTTCTTCTTGAAGTCTGATTCCAGCGCGATTTCGACGATCGACTGGCGCCCTTGGGCCTTTCGCAAATCAAGATACGAACGAAGCCGCGACAGGTCGCGCGCAAATGCCTCTGTTTTCGGGTCCAACGAAACCATCGAAAATCCGTTTTCATCGCGCCGAAGCAGATCACAGCAAGACCTCAACTTCAAGTCGCACATCGGGAAGAACAAATACCCGTGTCAGGGTGGCCTCCTGACCGATCAGGGTATCTTCTCATCACGGGGCGTGCGGCTGTGCCGACCGCCGAGCCTTATTCACGTACCGCTCAATGCGGTGGCGGCTCGGACAGTTAGCTTCTCATGGAGTTGCATCGCCGCAATACCCGAGCGCCAGTGTAAATCGGCTTGCGATTTGCCCCCCCAATCGGCTCCCAGCCGTGACCCTAGTCGGACGCACAATTAGTTCGTCGATACATTGCGTTGCTGTGCGTGGACTGGGGTCCCACTTGGACGCCGATCGAGCGTCAGACCCCACGCCGAATAACAGATTTGCAAGAACTCGTCTTGCAAGCCGGCTTGGATGTTGACCATGCCTCCTTTCGCACCGATCTTGCTCGGCTGGTCCATGATCTGAAGCAGTGGACGTGGGCGGATATCCGAACTCGCTTGTTACTTGATCGTGCCAATTTCTGAGAGAATGTCTCCCAACTGGCCCGGGACCTCAATGGAGTCATCGGCATCTACATAAAACTGCGCGTCTTGGGGTGAATGAGGCGCAATCGCCGCCGCAAAACGCTTCATCTCACCAATCTTTGCCGATGCAATTTCTCCAGCCAGCGGCACGATCTCGCGTTGGAGGCCATGCTTCTTGAGATAGGCTTGATAATCCGTATAGCCGTTAAGCACGGCTTGTTCGGGCGTGCCTAGACCATCTTTATTCTTGTTTTCATCGACGGGAGCGCCGTCCTCGTTGTATCGCCAGTAGGTTTGGGGAAATAGGACGGTACAGACTTTGAGGAAGGCCAGCCACGGTATATCCGGGTAGTTTGAGAATCCTCGGGCATGACTTGTCAGCCCAAGCGAATATGGCGTTGCTCGCTTGCTAAACGCGGTTTGGATAGCACCGGTATAATCGGTGGCCAGGTCCAGCAGACTCTTTTGGCCCGGCGGCGGTTTGATCAGGTCTGGGTTGTCCCAATCGGCCGCATAGGGCTTCTTATCCGGCGCGTAATGTACGCCGTCATTGGACTCGACATCGAAGACGTATCCGTCGATTCCCTTCGGAATGAGGATGTTTACAACGTTGTTGATCTCGTTCGGAACGAAACGGGGATCATTGAGGTTCGGCGTCCCGTCTTTATTTTTTTGGGGTGTCGTGTGAGCCCACTGCCACGCATAGACCTTGAGCTTGTTGTCCTGAAACGCCTTGATCGCATCAGGCAACGCAGCGTTCGTGCTGTAGGCATATATCGCCGTGGCGCCCATGGTGGCCGCATCGCGGATCGTGCGCTTGACTTGATCGTCGCCTGAAAGATCCTCAACCCAAAGTGCTTTTGTTTTAAAGGACATTTATTTTCTCCTATTTGGTTCATCGCCTCCGCGGCTGCGGCCCTAAAGACAAGGCCGGCGTCTTCTTTGCTCAGGAGTTTTAGTAGAACGCCTTTGCTTTCGAATGATTGCGTAAAGCGGCCGGCCGGTACGGCCCATAGCTCGTGAAATTACGTACGCTCGGCAAGGCAAGGCGGTCGTAGACCGTCTGGTGCAGCGTCGCCTCACCGGGCACATCACGCACCTCGCGCGACCAATGCAGCGGCGTTCCTCCGATCCCCACCATGCATTCGTCATGCGTCATGCCATCGCAGGCGGGATAGAGCCGAAGGAGCGATGGATCGGTTAGCACCGTCCCCGCTTTTGGAATTTTCTGCGTTATAAAATCGACCATCCAATGCAGCGCAATATCCGACAAACGGGATTCATTTTCAGGGTAGCTGCCACCGATATCGGCATGGTTGCCAGCGAACCATATCTGATCGAACTGATCCGGTTCGTCCTTGCGGTCTGCCCAACTCACGGTTCCGCTTCCGCCCCAAGGTACGCGTTTAAAATCCTTCCTGCCCTCATCAATTGATTGCAGGTGGCGCGCATAACGAATGCTGGGCGCGAAATGCTTGTCGTAGGCCCAATCCGGAAAGAAGCGTTGCCAGCCGACCGCCGCCACAGCATCCCAAATACCGACAAAGTAGGCGGTGGCACCGGTCTCAGCGCCAATTTGGGGCGCGTAACCCGCCTTGAACGCAGCTATACGGGCGTCCCTGGTCGCATCCGCGTTGGGCATACCGAGCGTGTAGAGGCAGCGCACGGCCGCCTTCGCCAGCTTGCGCAAAGCCGGAGGATCGAAATTGAGGTTCTCGCGACCCGGCTCCTTGGTTGGGATTCCGCAGACTTCGAGCACATGCGCGACACAGCGCGCCGTATAAGCCCCGCGGCTGAAGCCCAGCAAGTAGATGCGGTCATTTGGTCGCCAGACGCTGACAATCGCGACGTAGCAGTCGATGATCTTTTGGGTCAGGCCAAAGCCGAACATCTGGCGCACATTGTCGGCTGCGCGATCCATCATGGAGTTATGGAACGGCTTGGGCGTGCCGATACCGGGGACGTAGAAAGCCACCTGTTTGGCGGGATCGATGATCGAGTCCGGCCCGGTACGGGTCGCGCAATAGAGCTTATAGACGTTGGTGCGGCTCTCGTCCGGTAGCAAGCCGCCCTCGTTGCCGGTGCCATCGGCGAAGATCAGGACATTCTTGGGCATCTTCATATCACTCGGTTCGCTGGCCTCTGCTAAAGCGCAGACGGCTTGATAGCGTCGTCAGGGATTTTTCGGCCAGTCTCGAGCTCAAAAAGGGCTGCGACATTGCGCGCCTTGTCCATATAGGCGTTATAGGTGGCCGGGCCGGCTAATGGGATCGCTTCATCGACGGTTGCCACGACACCGCTCTTGGCCGTCGTAGCGGCGGTCCAAAAGATCTTCTCCTGATTGCGCAAGTCGGAAATCGCATCGTTGATATTGCTGATGTTCGTCGGGGTCACCAGCTTGCCGCCGATATAGACAGCCTGGCTTAAGCCCACAATTCCGAGAATGCTTTCCGGCACGGTGAAGGTCGATAGCTGCGTGACGCCGCCAAATATCATGGCCAAGACGACGACAAGACTGAAGATGAGGCTTTGATAGCGATAGACGTCGAATTCGCCATCGGTGCTAAAAAAATCGCGCCAGCTGGCCTTTGATCGATCGACCGGTGTCCTGGAGGGCGTCAGCCAGTTCTTGTGATAGAGCCACGCGGTGTTTTCAGGCGAGATAACGATTCTTTGCGCGTCAGCCCCCTTCGCAACCGTCGCACCGAGGCTGCTAATCCCCAGCAAACCAAGAACCGTCATAGAGATGTCGGTGAGCTTGCCGGTTTGCAGCGAGCACAGCAGGATCAAGCCGAACACGACCACCGAAAAGAGGAGGACCTGGAATTTCGAAAGGCTCCCGTTGCCATCGGCCCCTGCCGTCACTTTGACCGGATCGAGCGAACGGATGAAACTGAGGAAGGTGTGACCTGGCCCTCGTAGAGCGAAAGCGACGCCAATATAGGAAATCAGAATGACGATCACACAAATCCATAGGCTCAGCCCGTAAGGACTGAGGCGAACAATGGTCTTGGACACACTGTCCGGCGATCCCTTCGTGCCGCACGTGTAAAGATAGAGATCTGATTGCTGCCAGACCCCAGCGTCTTCGCTCGGGATGGTAAGGGTGACGATCGTCTGATCTATATCGAGCATATGGCTCTTGACCAGCGGATCGCCGGCAATGGCGCGGCGTGTAATGACATCCTGGCGCGGAAGGATGTCCTGGTCGCCGCCTCCGGGATCCACTGTCGCGAAATAACGCATCTGATCGACGTACGTGACACGCACGCCGATATCGATTGGCTGGTTTGTGGGTAGGAATAACGTTTGTGTCGCTAGGGTCGGGCCGACTGGATTGCGGTTTGAGCTTAGCTCGATCGCAAAGTCGCCATTGCTCACACACTGCTTTTGAGGATCGAAGCTTTTAGGGGCCTGCTTCGCGGGAGCGTCGGTACCGACGGCAGCCGGCCCGGCCGGAGGCGGCGCGGCTGGGGCCACGGTGGATGGGGCCGTGGTGGATGGTGCCGGCGTTTGAGCGTTAGCCCCGGCGAATTGCAAACTGGCCACAAAAAAAATGCTGAAAAATGCCGCTCGGATGCGCATAAAATATCTCCGTTCGAGAGGCCATAATAAAGCTGGCGCGGCCGATCACTGACAGTTCGCCCAGCTGCAGCGGAGCTTCCGACGTTCTTGCGCCTTCTCAACGGCTGCTCAATCTCGCTTGCACAACCTGCTTATTGCATCTTAATGTTGCCGAGCGTATTGTCAAAGAGGTAGCTAACGCCCGCTGACGAGCTTTCGCGATTCGCGTTCGCCGGCTTGAGAGCCCCGCCAAGCGTATCGGTCATCTTAGCGATCACCGAAGGCGCTCGCTTGCACCGAGCTATGAGTGATGCGCTCGCGAGCGGCTCGTCTACGGCCCCCTGCTACACTACGGCCGGGGGCACGACCTGCCGGGGCCGCCAAGACCGCCCTGCCTGTCACCTACGGGCTTCGCATGAGTTTCGTGGCCAGCTCAGGCCTTGGCCACCCACGGCGGCGTTGATGTGCCCGCTATTCCACGGCGGCTTGAATGGTCCACTGTGATGGTCCACACTGCTTCGACACGACCGCCGTGGCTTACAGGAAAGCGCTGCAGGACAGCGGTTTTTGATTTCGCGATCGAGTCTTGGTTGCAATCCTAGTGTCCGCTTAACCGTTCAAAAAAAGCGTCGCGAATTTCCATCGTGTACCGGTGGACGCTCAGCGACGTCAGCTAACCCAAGCCGCAAACAAGCGATCCAACACGAACCTCTCGAACTCGGCAACCGACTCGGCGGAAGCTTGCGGGGAAGAACCGTGCGACCTTGCAATTTGAACCCCCAGCAGAGATTTAACGCCTGTTTGCGTACAAGCTGAGCCGGCACCGCAAGAAAGTAAATGCCCGTGAGCGGCAGTTTTGCTGCCAATACCTGTCTTTCGCGGAATTCGCAACAGGGAGACTTAGCCCCCGAGATAGGCTCGCAGCACATCAGGATTTTTAAGTAGTCCTGCCGCACTATCCTCTGCAACGATTCGTCCCGTTGTGAGCACATAGGCGCGGTTGGCGACGGAAAGCGCGTTGTGCACGTTCTGCTCGACGAGAACAATGGTGATGCCCTGATCGCGCAGCTGTCGGATCACGGTCAAAACCTCCTGCATGATTAGCGGGCTGAGACCTAGACTGGGTTCGTCAAGCAAGAGGAGGCGCGGCGCTGACATCAGCGCTCGGCCGATGGCGAGCATCTGCTGTTCGCCTCCCGAGAGCGTCCCCGCCATTTGTGTGCTGCGCTCACGCAGGCGCGGGAACCGTATGAGCACGGTTTCCAGTCGACGCTTCACCTCGGAACGATCACCGCAGATGTAGCCGCCGAGTGCGAGGTTTTCGTGAACCGTCAGCTCGGGCCAAATCCGCCGCTCCTCGGGACAATGGGCGATTCCCCGGCGGACGATCGTATCAGGCCGTTGCCGGGCGATCGACGCACCATCAAGCAGGATGTCTCCCTCGGTGGCGCCCACTAGGCCGGAGATCACGCGCAGCGTCGAACTCTTGCCGGCACCGTTCGCACCGATCAGTGCGATCACCTCCCCGGGACTCACCTTCAGGCTGATGCCGTGCAGGGCGCGCACCTTGCCGTAAGAGGCGTTCACGCCGCGCAGTTCGAGGATAGGATCGATAGTGCTCATGCTGGCGGCTTGCCGAGATAGGCTTCGATGACTTCGGGATTGTTTCGAATCTGTTGCGGCGTGCCCTCGGCGATCTTGCGGCCAAAGTTCAGTACGACGACCCGGTCGGACACTTCCATCACCAGCGCCATGTTGTGTTCGATCAAAAGCAGCGCTTCGACACCATTGCCGATCAGCTTCCTTAGCACGCAGCCCAGTTGATGCGCCTCCTCGGTGTTGAGACCCGCCGCTGGCTCGTCCAGCATCAGCAGTTGCGGGCCGGCACCTAGTGCGACGGCAAGCTCCAGAAGCCGGAGTTCGCCGCATGAAAGCGAGTCGGCCTCCGCGTTCATTCGTTCGCCGAGGCCGACTTTCTCAACGATGACCGCTGCCTCGTCGCGAAGCTGCCGCTCGCGCCCGCGCTGGGTGTGTCCTGGAAAGAGCGTCCGCAGAAGCGACTTCTCGCCATGACGATGACGGGCCGTCAACACGTTGCCGAATACCGTCAGGCCTTTCAGCACGTTTGTCTTCTGAAATGTACGTATCAGTCCGGCCTGTGCGACCGCGTAGGGCGCCAGACCCGTGATATCGCCGTTTCGGTAAACCACCTTTCCCGCGCTCGGCGTGTAGAAGCCGGTAATCAGGTTGAGGCAAGTCGTCTTCCCGGCCCCGTTCGGACCGATCAGGCTGACGATCTCGCCGGACCCTACCCCGAAGGTGATATCCGACAGCGCCGACAGGCCGCCAAAGCGCTTGGAAACGCTGCTGACCTCAAGCATGGGTCGTTGCCCCCTGAGCGCGGGTTTCATGCCGCCGGCCGATGAAGCCCATGATGCCGCGCGGCAGGAACAACACCACGGCCATCACGATTAGGCCAAATATCGAAAAGCGGAGTTCTTTGAAGTCGCGCAGATACTCTTCCAGCAGCACGACGAGGACGGCGCCAACCACCGGGCCGACCAGCGTTCCCTTGCCGCCGGCAAGCACCATGATGATCATCGAGACCATAAAGGAAAAGCCGAACACTTCAGGCCCAACAAAGGAGACGTAGTTGGCATAGAAGCCGCCCGCCAGGCCGGCGATGGCGGCTGCCAGCACAAACGTAACGAGCCCGAGATAGAACGGGGAAATGCCGATCGATTGCGCCACGAACCGATTTTCCCGAACTGCAATCGCGGCGCGGCCAATGTTCGAGTAAACAAAACGATAGGATACGAACAGCGACAGCGCCGCCAGCAGTAAGCCGACGTAATAATAGCCTAGCTTTTGATGCAGCGCGTCACCCGCGATCGCCCATGCCGGCTTCCGGATGCCGGAGATGCCCATCGGGCCATTGGTCAAGTCGATCCAGTTGTTGGCGATCAGCCGCAGCACCTCGGCGAAGCACAGCGTGACGATGACGAAGAATGGCCCGCGCAGCCGCAGCGTGATCGCACCGATCACGAATCCGAACAGCGCCGCCACCAGCGGCGCGACCAGCGTGGCGAACTCAAAAGGCATGGCGAGCCGGGTCGAGA
>Ga0075522_10001399_pt1 | contig 18257 bp, 18 predicted proteins | sample NGEPerA_FD_74796 | JGI IMG/M metagenome (GOLD analysis project Ga0075522, IMG submission 74796) | Arctic peat soil microbial communities from the Barrow Environmental Observatory site, Barrow, Alaska, USA - NGEE PermafrostL2-A | ecosystem: Environmental > Terrestrial > Soil > Wetlands > Peat ... | reverse complement strand
AAGAACCGGCCGACGAACATCGCGCTCGCGAGCGTCAAATTATAGAAGAAGGTATTGCCGGAGAGGCCGGCGAAGGCCGAGCCGTTGTTGCCGGTCGCCGAGGTATAGGCATAGAGCACCTCGGTGAAGCCATGCGGGCCGGCATTGGCCATCGAGGCGACCGCGGGGGGATAGACGACGCCGACCGCCGTCCAGCCGAGATACATCAGCGGCAACACCAGGATCGCGAGCATCGCCATCTTGACCTCGCGCGCCTCGATCTTCTTGCCGACATATTCGGGGGTGCGTCCCACCATCAGGCCGGCCACGAAGATCGAGATCACGACAAAGATGAGCATGCCGTAGAGCCCGGCGCCGACACCGCCGACGATGATCTCGCCGAGCTGCATGTTGATCAGCGGGATCATGCCGCCGAGCGCGGTGAAGGAGTCATGCATGGCGTTGACCGCGCCGCAGGACGCTGCCGTGGTGACGACGGCGAACAACGCCGATCCCACGATGCCGAAGCGGACTTCCTTGCCTTCCATATTGCCGCCGGAAAGCCCGAGCGCGTCGAGCGCGGTAGTGCCGTTGGCTTCCGCCCAATAGGCGACGGTGACGCCGGCAATGAACAGCACGCCCATCACCGCCAGGATCGCCCAGCCTTGTTTCTGGCTGCCGACCATACGGCCGAACACGTTGGTGAGCGCAGCGCCAAGCGCGAAGATCGAGATCATCTGCACGAAATTCGAGAGCGCCGTCGGGTTCTCGAACGGATGGGCGGCATTGGCGTTGAAGAAACCGCCGCCATTGGTGCCGAGCATTTTTATGGCGACCTGGGAAGCGACCGGACCAACGGCAATGGTCTGCTTGGCGCCTTCGAGCGTGGTGGCGTCGACATGGGGACCGAGCGTCTGCGGCATGCCCTGCCAGACCAGGAACAGCGCGAACACGACGCAGATCGGCAGCAGGACATAGAGCGTGCAGCGCGTCACATCGACCCAGAAATTGCCGATGGTACGCATTGACGAACGCGAGAAGCCGCGAATCAGCGCTACCGCCAGCGCGATGCCGGTCGCAGCCGACAGGAAGTTCTGGTGCGTCAGGCCCAGCATCTGCGCCAGATAGGACAGCGTGCTCTCGCCGCCGTAGTTCTGCCAGTTGGTATTGGTGATGAAGCTGATCGCGGTATTGAAGGAAAGATCTTCGGCGACCGCGGACTGTCCCGCCGGATTGAACGGCAGCAACGCCTGCAGCCGCATCACTCCATAAATGATCAGGAAGCCACCGACATGGAACAACAGCATGGCGACCGTATAGGTCAGCCAGTGCTGCTCGCGCTTCTCGTCGACGCCGCCGACCCGGTAGATGCCGGCCTCGACCGGGCGCAGCACCGGCGACAGGAAAGTACGCTCGCCATTGAAGACGCGCGTCATGTGCCAGCCGAGCGGCTTGGTCAGCGCAATGATGAGAACGCAGTAGAGAATGATTTGGATCCAGCCGATGGCGGTCATGGTCGTGTGCCTTTTGAGTTGCGCTGATATCGCCGCGCGGATCTGGATCAGAAGCGCTCAGGCCGCAGCAGCGCGTAGGTCAGGTAGAACAACAGGCCGGCGGAGACGATGGCGGCGAGTGAATAGTCGAAGATCATGGCTGTGCTCCTCAAAGCCGTTCGCAGGCGTAGGCGTAGCCTATGCCTGCCGCGAAGAAGCCGAGGCCGAGGACCAGCATGAGAACGTCCAGCATGGGTTGCTCCTTGTCGCGCCTTTGCATGCGTGCGGTCAGCGTTGGGAAACCTGCGCGCGTCAGTGGCCGTGAGGTGCCACTGGCCGCATAGGTTTTCGAGGCGAGAGCAGCGGTAATTTTATAGGAATCCCATAAAGGCGCGGCCGGCCCGGCACGCGGCTTCACCGTCAAACCCGTTGGCGGCCGGAACGCCGTCTTGCGGTATCCAACCCGCTTTTCGCAAACGCACGCTTATGAGTTTCATATATCTCGGCCCTCCCTCCCATCTCGTTTTCAAATGGGGATTTGGCCATCTTGGCAGGCGGCGGTTGCCGATCGCGGCCGCGTCTATTGCGAGGCAATGCCATGCGGCTGATCGGAGAGAATCGCGAATCCGCTGGACTCGGTAACCGGCTTCGCGCTGCGGATGTGGTAACGGCCGGGCTGATATCGGAGATCGCCGGCGAGGCATGCCGGCGCTTTCCATCGGCCGGACAAGGCGCGAAGACGGCACGGATCGAACGCCTGATCCGCTCGGGCGCGTGGACCGATGCGGCGCTTGCGCTGATCGATCTGGAATTGCCGCTCTGGCATATTCGCCGCCTCGCCTATGACGAGGGCGAATGGCATTGTGCGCTGTCGCGCCAGCGCGAGCTTCCCGAATGGCTCGATCAATCGATCGAGGCTCGTCACGAGGATCTCTCGCTGGCCATCCTGAGCGCCTTCGTCGAGGCCCAGCGAGCGAGCGCCCCGGAGAGCCGGACGAGCGTGCCGGCCGCACCGCGCGAGGAGTTCGCCTTCTTCACCCCGCTCTGCTGCGACAATTTCGGCTGAAGCTGGCCTTGAGGGGTTTTGGAATTGGCGCAGGTCCCCGATTTATCGCCAGAGCTGAGGTCGTCCCGGATGCTCGTCCGCTTCCTACTGCGGACAAGCATCCTGCTGGCGTTCGCGGCTTTCGCCGGCGCGAGCTTTGGCCAGAGCCTGGGATGAAATCGCGGCCTACACGGCCCTGTTCGCCCTTATCAGCATTTTCAATCATTCCGTCCCCGGTTGAAGCCGCCTCACACAACCCCTATGCCGCCTTTATGAGATCGCCGCCGCAGCGCCCTCGAATTCATACCCGGCAACTCGGATATTGGACCCGTCAGCGAAGCCGTCTCCGTCTGGGAGCCCGCCATTTTCGACCGGAAGGAACACCAAATTGAAGCTTGTCGAACCTCCATCGTGCAGTTCGCCATCCGCCGTCGTCTTCATCGGCAGGAACAGATGCGGCCATTGGGTCGCCCAGCAGCAGAACGGCCTTTATGGCGGTCTGTTCGTCAACCGCGCACAGGCCGTCAAATACGCGCTGTTCGAGAACGGTCATCATCTGGAAACCATCATCGAGCTGGCCAGCGAAATCGAACTCGGCATGGGCGGCAAGCTTCGCTTCACCGGTCCTTCTCCGGCGGCCGACGTTCTCGAATGAGATCGAACGCTCCCGGAGTTGAAGGGCACGCCAGGACACTGCGCGGCTGGCAGCTCGCGCTTTTGCGTTTCGCGGTGACCCTGGACAATGCCGACAGACTGGCCGTCATGGCCATCGCGCGCGAGGCCGATAGGCTTGGCGCGGGGCACGGGGACAAGCCCGATTTCAGCTTTTTCTGGCGAACCAGCGCCGGGCTATGCGCTGCCATCCTGCAGCCGGATGCATCTAACGCCGCGGCCTTGCGGCAATACCTCGCGCGGATCGAAGACGCCCGGCTGCGGCGTGCTTTCGCCGCGGCCATCGAAGCCGGCGAGCCGAAGGTGTCTTCGAACGGCAACTCGCTCAAACACAACGGCGGGCTGTGGAGGGGACTTTCCCCGCGGGCCAACGAGAGGCTCCAGGGGCTGCGCTGGATGTGAAGAGCATCCCTATGTTTTTCCTATGAGGCCCGCGAGCAGTCCGTCTCGCATTCCTATGGCGCCGTCGGCACATAATGGCCGCTGGATTCGCTCAAGGAGGCCCGCCATGGCTGCGATCACTTTCAGTGCCGGTCGCCAGGCGACGCCAATCGATGTGCCGGCCCCTGTAGCCGCGCCGTTTCAGCCGCTCGATCCCGGCATCATCAACGGCGCGATCCCGGCGTTTTTCATCGGCCGCAACCGGCAAGGTTTTTGGGTGGCTCGCGACGTCGGCGCGCAGATCGGTGGCCTCTTTCTGCTTCAGAACTCCGCACTGTCGTTCGCGAGAAGACACAGTGAGCCCAGGGGGTGCGCGACGATCTATCCGTGCGAAAGATTCGAGCTCGATCTTGAGAACAGCGGCAATCCGCTGCTCGGACGCCTTGGAGCGTGGATGCGCATGGCGACGCGGCTTCGACATCGGGTGGCCGCCCTGACCGGCAAATAGGGGATTTTCGACATGACAATGTTGACCCATGCCGGTCGCTCCCATCGCCATATTGCCCGTTCGGCGGGAAGCCGGGAGAGGGCCCGAACCGGCCCGGCGGCCGCTCCGCTGGCGATAATCAAGCAGGCCTTGCGGAGTGTCCTGATGGCCTGGCTGCGGCAGGCGTCGTCGCCGCCATCATGGCAATCAAGATCGCGGTCTATCTCCCGCGCTTCATTCATCATTGACGCAGGCTGCCGAGCGGACGGCTTTATTCTACTCCGCCATACCTGCAAACCGGACCTTATCGCCCCATCCAGGGCCGTTCCGGTGACCCGCCGGCGACAGGCGATGAAGCCGGCAAACGAATAAACTGCAAAATATTTTGTTTCTTTTCGTATCAGCCGTCGCTGCCGACGTTGCGGCCCCAGCGTTTGCGCTTTTCCGGTCTTCGTCCTACGTCTTTAGTTTGACTCGCGGCCCTTTCAAGTCTCCAGTTACCGCCATACAAATCCACAATCCAACAGAGCGGCGAAGCCGAAAATGCCAAGCAGCGCAGACATATCCACCACACTCGATCGCATTCTCAACACCGCGGCGGACAATTTCACGGTCGCCAAGATCCTGCTTCAGCTCGGTCTCGATCCCAACAACATCAGCTATGACGCCATTTTCAACCGCCTGCTGGAAATTTTCCTGCACAACATCACCTTGGCCAACGCGTTTGCCGTGGTGGGATCGATCTTCTTTGTCGCCACCTTGCTGACGCAGACCATGGTGCCGCTGCGGGTCGCCAACATGATCGGTTGCGCATTCTTCGCCGCCTTCGGCGCGCTCACGGGAACCATCACGACCTTTCTGCTGTATCTGCTGATGGTTCCCATCAATGCATATCGCCTCCGTCAAATGCTCGTGCTCGTCAAGAAGGCGCGCAACGCAACGCAGGGCGACACGTCGATGGAGTGGCTCAAGCCGTTCATGACCGAGCGCAAGTATCGCAAAGGCGATATTCTGATGAAGAAGGGCGACGTCGCCCACGAAATGCTTTTGACCGTCACCGGCAGATTCCGGGTCATCGAAATCGATGTCGATCTTCCACCGGGACGACTGATGGGCGAACTCGGCTTTCTCACCCCCGACAACCGCCGCACCGCGACAATCGAATGCATCGAGGACGGGCATTGCCTGACCATCACCTACGAAAAGCTGCTGGAGATCTACTTCCAGAACCCGCAATTCGGCTATTACTTCCTGGTCCTGACAAGCCAGCGCCTGTTGGAAAATCTCGCACGCGCCGAAACAGCCCTTGCTCAAAGCAGGAGCGCCGAGCCGGCTGCGGCCTCAACCGGCGCGAACTGAAAGCTGTGCCTTAAAGGTTGGCCAGCAGATCGGCCTTGACCGCGCGGATGCGGGCCTCGTCACGCCGATAGAACGTCCATGCTTGATCCGTTTCGGCACCACCAGTTCGGCCTGGACCAGTACCCGCATATGCTCACTCAAGGTCGCCTGGGTGATCCCGAGCTTCTCGGCAATCAGCAGCGCGCAGACGCCGTCCTTGACCAGATCGCCGTCGACCTGCGGCACGAAATGCGCGCGGGGGTCCTTCAGCCAATCGAGGATCATGAGCCGCCGCGCATTGGCGAGGGCCTTGATGACATCGGTTGTCTTCCATCCGCGCGGCGCAAGCCGCGCTGTGGGACAAGGTTCGCGTGGTGGCGGAGCGGCCGTTTTCGGCGCGCTGCTGTCCGGAAAATACGCGCCGGCCCCGGACGAGCGCGTCGCCGTGGTGGTCTGCGGCGCCAATACGACGGCGGTCCGCTTCGACTGAACGAGGCCGCTCATTCCGCCGCGGAGCGGAGTTCGGCCTTTTCGGCGCGCGCGGCGCAGAATTTGAATTCGGGGATCATGCCGAACGGGTCGAGCGCGGGATTGGTCAACAAATTGACGGCGGCTTCCGCGTAGCAGAACGGCATGAACACCATGTTCTCCGGCACGTCGCGATCCGAGCGCACCTTGACCTCGATCGCGCCGCGGCGGGTCTCGAGCCGGATGAAATCGCCCGGCCAGACCTTCAGCCGCCGCATGTCCTTTGGCGACATGAAGGCGACCGCTTCCGGCTCGATCTGATCGAGCACGCTGGAGCGCCGCGTCATCGAGCCGGTGTGCCAGTGCTCCAGCACGCGCCCCGTCGAGAGCACCATCGGGTATTCATCGTCGGGCACCTCATCCGGCGGCAGCACATGCGCCGGGACGATCTTGCCGCGGCCACTTTCGGTCGGATAACCCGTGGTGAAGATGATCTCGTTGCCGGGCTTGTTGGGGTCGTCGACCGGATAGGTCACCGCGCCCTCGCGCACCAGCCGCTCCCAGGTGATGTTGTTCAAAGACGGCATCACCTCGGTCATCTCGGTGAAGACGTCGGCCGGGCCGTTGTAGTTCCAGGGCAGGCCCATACGCTTGCCGATCTCCTGGATGATCCAGAGATCCTGTCGCGCCTCGCCCGGCGGCTTGATCACCTCGCGAGCCAGTTGCACGCGGCGGTCGGTGTTCGTGAACGTGCCGGATTTTTCCGCGAACGCGGATGCCGGCAGGATGACGTCGGCGTGGAACGCGGTTTCGGTGACGAACAGATCCTGCACCACGAGATGCTCGAGTTTGGCGAGCGCTTCGCGCGCGTGCTGCAGATCCGGGTCGGACATCGCGGGATTTTCGCCCTCGATATACATGCCGGTGATTTCGCCCTTGTGGATCGCGGTCATGATCTCGACGACCGTTAGCCCGCGCTCGGGATCGATATCCTGATGCCAGAGCTTCTCGAAGGGTTCGCGCAAATCGGCGCGGCCGACCGGCTGATAATCGGGCAGGAACATCGGAATCAGGCCGGCGTCGGACGCGCCCTGCACGTTGTTCTGGCCGCGCAGCGGATGCAGACCGGTACCGGGCCGTCCGATCTGGCCGGTGATCAGCGCCAGCGCGATCAGGCAGCGTGCATTGTCGGTGCCGTGCACGTGCTGGCTGATGCCCATGCCCCAGAAGATGATCGAGGATTTGGCGCGCGCATACATCCGCGCCACTTCGCGGATGGTTTCGGCCGGAATGCCGCAGATCGGCGCCATCTTCTCCGGCGTGAATTCGGTGATGCGCGCCTTGAGGTCGTCAAAACCCTCGGTATAGCCGGCGATGTATTGCTCGTCGGTGAGGCCTTCGGTGATGATGGTATTGATCATCGCGTTCAAGAGCGCGACGTCGCTGCCGGCCTTGAAAGCGAGGTGCTTGGTGGCATGTCGCGACAGCGATTGCCGCCGCGGGTCGATTACGATCAGCTTGGCGCCCTTCTGGGCCGCGTTCTTGATGAAGGTCGCCGCCACCGGATGGTTCACCGTCGGATTGGCGCCGATCACGATGATGACCTCGGCGTCCAGCGCGGCCGAAAACGGCGCCGACACCGCGCCCGAACTCAGGCATTCGAACAGCGCCGCGACCGAGGAGGCATGGCACAGTCGCGTGCAGTGATCGACATTGTTGGAGCCGAAGCCGGTGCGCACCAGCTTCTGGAACAGATAGGCTTCCTCGTTCGACCCCTTGGCCGAGCCGAAGCCGGCGAGCGCTTTCGGGCCCTTGGTATCGCGAATCTTCACGAGACCCCCGGCGGCGATGGCGAGCGCTTCCTCCCAGGAAGCTTCGCGGAAATGCGTGAAGGGATTGGCCGGATCGACCTGGTCGTTGGGGTCCTTCTTGACGTTCGGCAGCCGCACCAGCGGTTTCTTCAGGCGATTGGGGTGATGGATATAGTCGAAGCCGAAGCGGCCCTTGACGCAGAGCCGGTTGTGATTGGCGGGGCCGTCGCGGCCCTCCGCATAGATCAGCTTTTCGTCCTTGACCTGATAGGTGACCTGGCAGCCGACGCCGCAATAGGGGCAGAGCGAATCCACCTTGCGGTCCGGATAGGTGACGCGGGTCTGCTTCTCGTCCAGCATTACCGCCGGCATCAGCGCGCCGGTCGGGCAGGCCTGCACGCATTCGCCGCAGGCGACGCAGGTCGATTCCCCCATCGGATCGTCGAAGTCGAACACGATCTTGGATTCATGGCTGCGATAGGCCATGCCGATGACGTCATTGACCTGGACCTCGCGGCAGGCGCGCACGCACAGCCCGCACTGGATGCAGGCATCAAGATTGACCCGCATCGCCGGGTGGCTGGCGTCGGCCTGCCAGCGCTCCGACGCCGGGAAGCGGCTCTCGGTCACTTCGACCTTTTCGGCCCAATGCCAGAATTTCGAATCAGGATCGTGCGAGGTTTCGCGCGCCGGCTGGTCGGCGACCAGAAGCTCCATCACCATCTTCTGCGCCGCGACCGCACGCGGGCTAGCCGACTTCACCTTCATGCCGACGCTCGGCGTGCGCTTGCAGGAAGCCGCCAACACCCGCTCGCCTTCGATTTCCACCATACAGGCGCGGCAATTGCCGTCGGGCCGATAATCCGGCTGCGGCGAATGGCACAGATGCGGGATCTCGTGGCCCTGGCGCTTGGCGACCTGCCAGATGGTCTCGCCATTGACCGCTTCGACCTGCTGGCCGTCGAGTTCGAACTGGATTTTCGTCATTCCGCAGCCTCTCCAGCGCGTGTTCCGCAAAAGTGGACACCGGCTTTGCGATCAGAACACGCGCAAAATTTCAAAGGTGAGCATTTTTGCCAGAAAATGCTCATTTCACGAATTCTTCCGGGAAGTATTTAATCACTGTGGTCAGCGGATTCGAGGCCGCCTGGCCGAGGCCGCAGATCGAGGCATCCCGCATCGCCTGGCTCAATTCGTCGAGCAACTCGCGGTTCCAGACCGGCTTCTGCATCAACAGCGCCGCCTTTTGCGTGCCGACGCGGCAGGGCGTGCACTGGCCGCAGCTCTCGTCCTCGAAGAACTTCATCAGGTTCAGCGCCGCGCCCTTCACGCTGTCCTGGTCCGACAGGATGATGACGGCGGCCGAACCGATAAAACAGCCGTATTTTTCCAGCGTACCGAAATCGAGCGGGATGTCGTCCATCGAGGCCGGCAGGATGCCGCCGGAGGCGCCGCCCGGAAGGTAGGCGTGGAATTTGTGGCCGTCGGCCATGCCGCCGCAGAACTCGTCGATCAATTCGCGCACCGTGACGCCGGATGGCGCCAGCTTCATGCCCGGATTTTTCACTCTGCCAGACACCGAAAAACTGCGCAGGCCATGGCGGTCGTTGCGACCCTGGGCCTTCCACCACTCCGCGCCCTTCTCGACGATGTCGCGCACCCACCACAACGTCTCGATATTGTTGATCAGCGTCGGCTGGCCGAACAGCCCGACCTGGAACGGATAGGGTGGCTTGTGCCGCGGCAGGCCGCGTTTGCCTTCGATGCTTTCCAGCAGCGAAGATTCCTCGCCGCAGATATACGCGCCGGCGCCGCGCCGCATATGCAGCCGGGGGCCACCGGGCGGCAGCTTTGCGATCTCGCGATCGAGGATTTCGCGCGCGGCAGGGTATTCGTCGCGCAGATAAATATAGATATCGGGCGCTTCGACGACATGCGCGCCGATCAGCATGCCCTCGATGAACCGGTGCGGATCGGTCTCGAGATAGAAGCGGTCCTTGAAGGTGCCGGGCTCGCCCTCGTCGCCATTAATCGCCATCAACCGCGGACCGGGCTCTCCCAGCACCGCGCGCCATTTTCTTCCGGTCGGAAAGCCGGCGCCGCCGAGACCACGCAATGAGGCATCGTCGAGCGACTTCAGCAGATCTTCCCTTTGCAATTCGCCGGAGCGCAGGCGCTTCAGCAGCGCATAGCCGCCGCCCGCGACATAGGCGTCATAACCGACATAATCGGGCAGATGGGCGTGAGTGTCGCCATTGCCGGCAGCCGCCAGCACGTTTGATGCGGTGGCGTGGTCGACAAAATGATGGCCGACCTCGGCTGCCGGCGCGCTGTCGCAGCGGCCAACGCAGGGCGCGCGCACCACGCGAATGCCGGGACCGGCCCTTTCCTGCAATTCCGCGAGCAGCTTTTCCGCACCCAGCATGGCGCAAGTCAGGGAGTCGCAGACGCGGATGGTCAGCGGTGGAATATTCGCCTCACCTTCCTTCACCACGTCGAAATGCGCGTAGAAGGTCGCGGTCTCGAACACTTCGGCAAACGCAAGCTTCATCTCGTCGGCGAGCGCTACGAGGTGAGCGGCGGAAATCTGGCGGTATTTGTCCTGGATCAGGTGCAGATACTCGATCAACAGGTCGCGCCGCCGCGGCTGGTCGCCGAGCAGCATTGCGATTTCCTCGCCGGCCTGCGGATCGACCTGGCGGCCCTTGGGGGTGGATTTGGCGCGTTTTCGCCCTTGGCCGGGATGTTCGAACGAGCGAACCTGTTGCACGTCATGACTCATTGAAATCGCTCGTTTTTGCCTTCGGTCGGGCAACTCTAACCTCTGGCATGCCAGATGCCAAGAGGACATCCGGCGACCCCCGGACAGATTTCGAGGCAGAACGGCCATCACCATCCTGCCCCGATCTATTCAATCTCGCTGCGATTACAATTGTTCGCGGTACGCACCCGGCATCCCGGCCCGCGGGATGCCGGAGCGGGCACGGCTATTGGAACAACTTCATCGAGTTGACGAGGGTTTGCAGTACCCCGAGCACGAGCGGGATGCCAACGAACCCCCAGGCGAGCACGAGTTGCAACGGCGTCGTGGTGTTTGCTTGATTGTCCATGTCCGTTTCTCCCTTATGCGCGAGCGCCGACGCGAGCGCCAACGGGTTCGACTCCACGATCGTCGTTTGCACTCATGTGGAACCGCTTATCCACGGCCTTGACGAAGAAATTGCAGATGAAGCCGATCACCAGCAACCCGGCCATGATGTACATGGTGGTGTTGTAGGCCTGCGCCTTCGGCACGCCATGCGTGACGTTGTACTCGCGGATGTAGTTCACGAGCACCGGACCGAAGATGCCGGCCATCGACCAGGCCGTCAGCAACAGGCCATGGATGGCGCCGACATAGCGTGTTCCGAACATGTCCCGGAGATAGGCCGGCACGGTGGAAAACCCGCCACCATACATGCTGATGATCACCAGGAATGCACAGACGAACCCGACCACGCTGCCGACGGAGCCCGTATAGGGCACGGCGCAGTACAGGAAGAAGCCGAGCACCATGAACACGAAGTAGGTGTTGCGGCGGCCGATATAGTCCGAGGTAGAGGCCCAGACGAAACGGCCGCCCATGTTGAACAGGCTCATCAGGCCGACGAAGCCTGCCGCTGCCACCGGCGTGATGTGACCGGGGAACATTTCCTGGCTCATCGCGGAAGCCTGTCCGAGCACGCCGATGCCGGCGGTCACGTTGAGACAAAGCACCCACCAGATCAGCCAGAACTGCGGGGTCTTGAGCGCGTCATACACAAAGACGTCGTTTCTCGTGATCAATCCCACCGATTGCGTCGGGGCGACGTACCCCTGCGGCTTCCAGCCGGGAGCCGGCACGCGCACGATGATCGAGCCGACGATCATGAAGAAGAAATAGACGACGCCAAGCACGATGAAGGTTTCGGCAACGCCGACATGGGTCGCCGTCTTGAACTGGCTCATCAGCCATACCGAGAGTGGCGAGGCGATGAAGGCGCCGCCGCCGAAGCCCATGATGGCCATGCCGGTCGCCATGCCCGGACGATCCGGGAACCACTTGATCAGCGTCGAAACCGGCGAGATGTAGCCAATGCCGAGCGCGATACCGCCGAGCACGCCATAGCCGAGGTAGATCAGCCAGAGTGTGTGAGCATAGACGCCAATCGCGGAGATCAAGAAGCCGCCGGCCCAGCAGCAGGCGGCGGTGAACATCGCGCGACGCGGTCCGCCTTCCTCGACCCAGCGGCCGAACACCGCCGAGGAAACGCCCAGGAAGAAAATCGCCAGCGAGAAGATCCAGCCGAGTTCGGTGAGCTTCCAGTCATTCGGAGCCGATTGCGTGATGCCGATCAGCCTCGTCATCGGCAGATTGAACACGCTGAACGCATAGGCCTGACCGATGCACAGATGCACGCATAGTGCCGCCGGTGGCACCATCCACCGGCTATAGCCCGGCGCGGCGATCGTACGATCGCGATCAAGAAACGATAAGATACCCATTCCGTCCTCCCCTACAGCCGCCCATGCAGGGCACGTCTGCTATCCAGATTCATTTATCTTAAGTTCGCCCGCCCCATGCAAGCAGATGCCTTGTTTGCCCCGCACCATTCCACAAGTGCCCGCCTCGTTGCGCGCAAGCGAATTATCAACACCTGAGACAGCCGGTTATGCCGCTCGCCGCCGCCGACCTCCCGGCTTCGAAAGGTCGCCCAACCCGGAAATCGCCATTCCAACACCGCCGCGACTCAGCACTCAGCCCCCGCAGAGACGGCGAATTGGGGCAGAAGCCGCGGTCGCTGTCGATAGGCAAAAGGTAGCGGCATCCACCGTTTCAGACAGGTTCCCTGACCAGGCGATTGATCATTCGACTTTCAGATCGGGGCATTTGCCTTCTCAATCCGAAACACGATGTAATGCTCCGTGCGCTCGCTGATTTCGATTGTGTCGCCGGTCTCCCGGATCAGATTGGGGATATCGATCACCGCCAGCGGATCGGTGCAGAGCACTTCAAGGACGTCCCCCGGCTTGACCGCCTTCAGCACCTTGCGGGTCTTCAGGGCCGGCAGCGGGCATTTCAGACCGGTGAGATCGAGTTTTGTCGTGGTCATGCGCCGCGACCTTGGCGAACGGAGCTCAGCCCGTCAACGGATCGGATTCGCGGCCCGCCAGTATCCACGCCGTGAGCAGAATGCCGACGGACGAGGCGTGGATCCGGGTTTGGGTTGTTCATCAACTTGAACCCCGCAACGGCGATCGTGACAGGCGCCGCCAGCGCGACAAACCGCCGCTGTGGGATGGCGCGCGCATCCGCCTTGCCGATTTCAAACCGATCCGCTGCCGAGGCTCGCATAGGACAGGAAGCCGACGGTCTGGCCGACTTTGACATCGGTAATTCCCTCACCGAGTTCGACCAACCCGTCGGTGTCCACCAGCGACGACAACAGCCCTGCGCCCTCGCGCGGAAATTTCATCGCCTCCAGCGCCCCGTCGGGCGCCTCACGCAACGTCGCCCGGACATATTCGCGGCGGCCGATCTTCTTGCGGTAGCTGAACGCCGCGCGCACGGGCATCGGGATCAGCGGCTGCTGGCTGGCGCCCGCCAGCGCCAGCACGGTCGGGCGCACCACATGGACGAAGGTGACGAAACTCGCCACCGGATTTCCCGGCAGGCCGATCAGCGGCGTGCCCTGGATGATCCCCATCGCCACCGGACGCCCGGGTTTGATCGCCATCCGCCACAGCACGAGCGAGCCCGCGCCTTCGAGCGCATTCTTGACGTGGTCCTCCTCGCCGGTGGAAACACCGCCGGTGGTGAGGATCAAATCGTGGGAGCCCGCGACCTGTTTCAGGCCTTGCTCCAGCGCGGCACGATCGTCCCGCAGGATGCCGAGATCGCCGACCTCGCAGCCAAGACGGCCCAGCATCGCCATCAGCATGAAGCGGTTGGAATCGAACAATTGCGCGGGCTTGCGGCGATCCCCCGGCGAAACCAGCTCATTGCCGGTCGAAAACACCGCAATCCGGATACGCCGCCGCACATCGACCCCGGTCAACCCGAACGCCGCCAACAGCGCGATATCCTGCGGCCGCAGCCGCTGGCCCGCCTTGAGGGCGGCGGATCCGACCGCAATATCCTCGCCGGCCGGGCGCACATTGGCCCCCCGCTTCAAGCCCGCCGGGAGCGAGACCTTGCCAGCGTCATCGAGGCGCACGTCCTCCTGCATGAATACGGTGTCGGCGCCCTCGGGCATCGGCGCGCCCGTGAAAATCCGCATCGCGTGGCCTGGCTCGATCGCTTCGGCTGACGCGCCGGCCTGGACGCGGCCGGTCACCGGGAAAGCGGTTTCCGCTCCGGATGGCAGGTCGCGGCTTCTAACCGCATAGCCGTCGACGGCGGAATTGGTGAACGGCGGCAGCGGCAGCGGCGCGAAAATGTCGCGCGCGAGAATGCGGCCGTCAGCCTCTTTCAGCGCAACCGTCTCGATCTCCTCGACCGCCTTTACCCGCGCGGCGATGATGCCAACGGCTTCATCGACCGACATCATCGGGCCGCCGAAGGCAAAGCAATCGTCGGACAATTGCGCCATGTGCGTCTCAGCTTTCGACCGGGTTTTGCGCCAGCACATCTTGGACCGGGATCGCGAACCGCTGCATCATAGCGGCGACGGCCGCGATGTCATCGAGATGGGCGACCGCAAGCGTGGTTTCAACCGCAGCATCAGTGACAAGGCCCGATATCGCGGGGTCATCCGGGAACAGCAGCGGCTTGCCGTTGGCCACGCGATGCACCTCGATCTTGCGGTGCGGCTCGGATTTGAAGCCTTCGACGACGACGAGATCGACGGCCGACATCTTGCGGAGCAACTCCGGCAGCCGCGGCTCGGAGGCCTCGCGCAATTCGTGCATCAGCGCCCAGCGCTGGCTCGACGACACCAGCACTTCGGTGGCGCCGGATTGCCGATGCACCCAGGAATCCTTGCCCGGCACGTCAACATCGAAACTGTGATGGGCATGCTTGATGATGGAGACGCGCAAGCCCCGCCCAAGCAGATACGGCATCACCCGCGACAGCAGCGTCGTCTTGCCGGCGCCGCTCCAGCCGGCGAGCCCGATCACTTTCATTAATATTCTCCGGAATCGCACTGCAACCCCAGCGTCATTGCGAAGGAGCAAAGCGACGAAGCAATCCATCTTTGTATCCCCGAACCGAGAGATGGATTGCTTCGCTTCGCTCGCAATGACGGATACGGCCACATTGGTTCTTTGGCCTTGAAGCATTATATCGGGCTTCAGGGAATGTCATGCTAGCCTGCCGGACATGATGAAGATCGACAAAGCGCCCGTCCCGCTGATCCTGCCCAATCCCGCCGATCCGCGGCTGACCGAACGCGTCGCCGGGACCGACCAGGCCGGGGCTGCGGTCGAGATCAACGTCCCCGTCGAGCGGCCGTTGACGCTGTATCTGAACGCCCAGGAGATCGTCACCATGATGACGATCGGCGACTATCCGGAATATCTCGCGCTCGGCTATCTGCTCAACCAGAACATGCTCAAATACGACGACATCGTCACCGAGGTCGAATATGACGACGACCTCCAGGTCGTGGTGGTGCGCACCGAGCATCACACCAATTTCGAACAGAAGCTGAAGAAGCGAACGCAGACCTCGGGCTGCGCGCAGGGCACCGCGTTCGGCGATCTGCTGGAAGCTGTTGAAAGTGTCGCGCTGCCGAAAGCCGAGTTGCGCACCTCCTGGCTCTACCAGATGACGCATACGATCAACACCATGCCCTCGCTTTATCTGGAGGCCGGCGCGATCCATGGCTGCGTGCTGTGCAAGGAGGGTACGCCCGTCTGCTACACCGAGGACGTCGGCCGCCACAACGCCGTCGACAAGATCGCGGGCTGGATGTTCCGCCACGGCGTCGATGCCGCCGACAAGATCCTCTACACCACGGGACGGCTGACCTCGGAGATGGTGATCAAGACGGTGCGGATGGGGATTCCGATCCTGGTGTCGCGCTCTGGCTTTACGGCATGGGGCGTCGATCTGGCGCGGCAGGTCGGCCTGACCCTGGTCGGGCGGACGCGCGGAAAACGCTTCATCGCGCTGGCGGGGCAAGAGCGCATCGTCTACGACCAGGATCTCGCTTATGTCGAGGAGGAATCCGTTCGTCACAAGCGCAAGGGCGCCGAACGTGACGAGTGAATTCCAGGCGACGTCAAGAGACGCGCCGACCACGCCCGGATTGTTGCTGGCGGGGGGGCTGGCGCGACGGATGGGCGGCGGCGACAAGCCGATGCGCCAGATCGGCGGCCGCACCATTCTGGCGCGCGTCATCGCGCGGCTCAAACCGCAATGCGACGGGCTCATTCTCAACGCCAACGGCGATCCGGCACGCTTTGCGAGTTTTGGGCTGCCGGTCATCGCCGACACCGTCGAAAATTTTCCCGGACCGCTCGCCGGCATTTTGGCGGGCCTCGACTGGGCGGCGGCGAACCGGCCTGACGTTGCGTGGGTGCTGAGCGCGGCCGCGGACTGTCCGTTCCTGCCGCGCGATCTCGTGGCGCGACTGCACCATGCGCGCGCTGAACAGGACGCGCAGCTTGCGGTCGCCGCCTCCGGCGGCCAGTCGCATCCGGTGATCGGTCTGTGGAGCGTGGCGCTGCGCGACGAATTGCGCCACGCCCTGGTGGTGGAGGACGTCAGAAAGATCGACCGCTGGACCGCGCGGTACCGGCTCGCCACCGTCGAATGGCCGACAAAGCCGCTCGATCCGTTCTTCAACGCCAACACCATGGATGACATCGCGGAAGCCGAACGGCTGGCGGCGCTGGACGGCGGTTGAATAATCGCGAGGCTGAAGGGAATTCGATCATGACAGGCATGCCCGATCTGAAAGGCCACGTTGCGTTGGTGACCGGCGGCTCCCGCGGCATCGGAGCCGCGATCGCGATCGCGCTTGCCGAGACCGGCGCCGCGGTCGCGGTCAACTACCGCGAACGCGCCGCTGACGCGGAAAAGGTTGTGGCCGACATCAAGAGCAGGCGCGGTCGCGCCGTCGCGGTCGCCGCCGATGTGTCGCAAGGCGTGGCTGTTACCCAAATGGTCGAGCAGGTAATCACGACGCTCGGCCCGATCGACATCCTCGTCAACAATGCCGGGATTGCGATCGTCCGCGGCGTCGACGACCTCACCGAGAGCGACTTCGATACGACCATCGCGGTCAACCTGAAATCGGCCTTCCTCTGCACCCGGGCCGTGCTGCCTTCGATGCGCGCGAAGAAATGGGGCCGCATCGTCAACATCTCCTCGGGTGCGGCGCGCGGCGCCGGCGCCATCGGTCCACATTACAACGCCTCGAAGGCCGCCATGGAGGGGCTGACGCGCGGCTATGCGGCGCGGCTGGTCAAGGAAGGCATCACCGTCAACGCGGTGGCGCCATCGCTGATCGAAACCGACATGATGCGCGGCCGCACGGAACTGGCGCAACGGATTCCGCTCGGGCGGATGGGGCGGCCCGAAGAAGTTGCCCAAGTCGTACTGATGCTGCTCGGCAACGCGTATGTCACCGGCCAGACCGTCGCCTTGAGCGGCGGCATGGCGTTCAATTAAGGCCATCGCCTACGCCTTCCGAAATCCCGCCGCCTCCAGCGCCGCGCGCGCTTCTTCCGATTTGAGCGCCTCGAGAAACGCCTGCACGGCCGGGCGATGTTTCCGCGCCGTGACCAGCGCGAAATCGTAATGCTCTTCGGCGAGCGGAATGAAGCCGAGGCGTGATGCCGCGGCGACCGGCGCAATCGTCATGCCCCAGTCGGCACGGGCCTGCGCGATCGCGGCCGCAACCGCGTTGTGCGATTTCGGCTGGTTCCAGTACCCTTCCGGCCGCGCGCCATCGAGCAGCCGGTCGATCAGGATGCGGGTGCCCGCGCCCTGGTTGCGGTTGACCATGATGCAGGCGGCATCGGCCAGCGCCGCACGCACCGCCCCTCGCGCGCTCAGCCCCTCGAACCGGATATCGCCCTTTCGAAACACGATGCCCTGCATCCGCCGCCAGCCCGGCACCAATTCAAGTCCATCGGCAAGATAGGGCGCGTTGTAGGTCCCGCTCTTTTCGTCGAACAGATGGATCGGCGCGAAATCGCATTCGCCGCGCTTGGCGGCTGCGAGGCCGCCGAGGCTGCCGACCGCGATCGAGCGCACGACGAGCCCTGCGCGCGACAGCGGTGTTGTCACCAGGTCGAGCCCGATGCAATGGCTGCCGACGATCACGAGATCGGGCACCCGCACATGCGGCGTGAATAACGTGACCTCGGCGTCGGTGCCGGCCGGCATCTGATCGGCCAGCGCATCGATCTTCAGGAATCCGTCGGCCTGCGCAAATGACGTGATGGCGCCGCTGCCCTTGCCGGTGGGATAGGCGATCAGGCCGCCATCGCCCTCGACCAGAGACACCATGACGAATTCGGTGCGGCCGAGTTCGGAAGCGATCCGCACCGGGACTTTGGCCGCGACCTTGGCATCGGCGCGCGGCGGCAGGCCCGCCATCCGCCGCAGC
>Ga0075522_10001397_pt1 | contig 18266 bp, 18 predicted proteins | sample NGEPerA_FD_74796 | JGI IMG/M metagenome (GOLD analysis project Ga0075522, IMG submission 74796) | Arctic peat soil microbial communities from the Barrow Environmental Observatory site, Barrow, Alaska, USA - NGEE PermafrostL2-A | ecosystem: Environmental > Terrestrial > Soil > Wetlands > Peat ... | reverse complement strand
GGCCACGCCGGGCCGCTTGGAAATGTATGATTGGGCTCGGTGGGTCTTGCAAAAACGACTGTCATTCCATCAATCACCGCAGGCATCCGACTCCCGCTGTGCACCATGACAATATCATGAAAAGAACCTCATGACAATAGCGTCCTCGGCAGGTTCGTGATAGTAATTCGGGCGCCGTCCGGCACCGTGGAATCCAGCCGATTCGTACAGCCGGATGGCCGCCGCATTCGATGCCCGCACCTCCAGGAACCACGTTCCCCGGACGTGCTTCAGCGCGTCCTCCGCCTTGCCGCGCGCCAGGGCGTCCCGCACAAGGCCGCGGGCGATGCCGGTCCGCCGTTCCGCTGGATCGACCGCCAAATTCAGGATTTCCCGCTCGCCGGGCGCGACCTCGCGCGTGACGATGAATCCGGCCACGCAACTTGCCACGTCCGCTACGCGGCAATCGTGAGTCAGGTAATCGGCCGGATTCCAGTGGGCGGCTTCGGGCGACGCGGCTTGGATGGCGGCGATCGCGGCCAGGTCCGCCAAGCGCGCGGGGCGAATCGTCACTTGGCGGCTATGGTCCATCGCAGAATAGCGACCCCCAGCAACGGCATCACCGAAAGCGTCACGCACACCGGCGAGAATCCCACGCGATCGACCACACTGCCGATCCAGGGGGAAAGAAACGCGGTCATCAAACCGAAGGAGCACGTCAGCCCCGCGACGCCCAGCCCGGCGTGAGCCGATCCAAACAGATCGATAGGCAGTGCGTACACGTTGGTGCTGATGGCCAGGGTCCAGAAGAAACTCAAACTGATGGCGGCCGCGGCCAGCGCGGGGTAGGGCATCAGAGGAACCGCTGCGGTCGCGAGCAGGATCACGGCTGAGATCCAGCAGATGCGCAGGCGCGCGCGGAGCACGTTCATGCCGGCCCGGATCCAGCGATAGGTCACCACGCCTCCGAAGAATCCGCCCGCGGTGGCGAACACCGCCGGGATCCAGGCAAACTCGCGGTTGGCTTGGTCCTGGGTCATGTGACGCTCTTGAACGAAGTACAGCGTGGTCCAGTTGCTCCACAGCGCGTACAGCGTCATGACGAAAGCATTGGCCAGCGCGAGTCCCCAGAACCGTCGATCGCGCAGGAGCGCGCCCCCGCCCTTACGCGGGCTGTTCTCAGTGGATCGCGCGGGAACTCTCTTGGACGTGAACCACCACAGCGGGATCCACAAGAATCCCAGCGCTCCGCACAAAGCGAACGTGGATCGCCATCCATAGCGTGGCTGCAGGATGGTCACGATCAGGGGCGCTGCCACGGATCCCAACGTAATCCCGACCTGATTGAAAGCCGTGCCAAGCGCCAGTTCGCGCGGCTCCAGATACGTCGCGTTGGCTTTGCCGGTGGCGGGAATGCCGGCGGCTTCGGCTGCGCCGAGAACGGTCCGGCATGCCAGCAATCCCGAGAAGCTTCGCGTGAACGCCGTGGCCGCTCCCGCCAGCGACCACAGCGCTACTGAAATGCCCGCGCCGAGAGTCAGTCCCGCGCGATCGATGAACCATCCGGCGGCGGGAGCGACCGCCGCATATATCAGCGCAAAAGACGATATGACCAGTCCATACTGCTCATTGCTCAACTGGAATTCGCCGCGTACCGTGGGCGCCAGCGCGGCCAGGAGCTGGCGGTCCAAATAATTCAGCGACGAGGACAGAACGAACACACCGATGGCGATCCAGCGCAGCGGAATCCGGGGCATTAACGCAGCTCGTAGGTCGTAACGTTCCCGATGGTGCCCAGCTTCGCATCGGGTTTGGCATCGTGGACCACCATCACCTGGCGGGCAGGCTTCTGCACGCCGCAAGTGAAATCCGCCGGATTCAAGCCTGCGGTGCCGCGCATCAGCACTTTCACCGTGCTCTTCGCGTTTTGGATCGTCAGGCGACGCGGGCCATTCAGGCACTCGACTTCGACCAGCGTTCCTGTAACGGTTTCCGAGCCATAGATCTCCGCAAATGGAACCGGGGTTGCGCCGGATTTGAGCCCGCCCTGCTCGCGGTTGGCCTTGGCTTCGGCGGCGCGAATTTCGGCGGCCGCGGCGTCCTTGACGCGCTGGAGATCGGCCGCTCGCTCATCGGCCTCGCGCTTTGTTTCGGCGATCTCGGCATCGATCCGGCGCTGCTCGGCGTCCAGCCGGATTTGATGGATGCGCGTGCGTTCGCTTTCGCTGCGAGCCGTGCGTTCCGCCGAGATCCAGGATTTCGCGGCATCAATGGGTTGCTTGGCAGCGGTCTGCGCCTCCGCCAGCGCCTGCCAGTAGGCGGAATTTTGGGGCTCGAGCGCGGTGGCCGCCTTGAGCTGGCTGATTTTCGCCAGCGGATTGGTTTCAATCTCCGCCAGGCGAACGTGCGGCTCCGCCCATCGCGGATTCTCTTTCGCTGCCTGCCCGAGCGAAACGGCCGTGCCTGCCGCAAGCAATCCGCGCGGGCTGGCCGGGGGGAACGTGTTCCCGGCGGCTTTGAGCTCGTCGAACCAGTCCTCCACATCCGGCTTCGGAAGGCGCGTCTCGATGAAGTCGCGATTCGGATTCAGAGCTTCGCCGAAAACAGGCGACGCTTGGAAAACGCCTGCACGGAAATACGCATCCGCGCGGCGATTCAGCTCTTCCACCGTCAGATCGAAACCGTTGCGCGCCGCTACGCTTTCCTCGTTACCCTCCTGAAGATTGGCCAGGTAGACGCGGAAGCGTCCGGCATACTCGGGAGTGGTCGCCAGGAACTGGATCTTGGCCCATTCCCTCTCGCGGTCTGCTGTTAATGACAGGGGTCGCGCCCCCAGTTTCACGCGCGTGGCGTTCACCTCAATGGTGGAAAAAAGATCTTCCAAAGCGGTGACGGTGGCGCCCGAAAGCAATCCCGCGTTATCGGCGATCAAGCGGCGCACGACTTCTCTGCGCCACTCTTCTCTAAGATGGTCCGGCTGGGGAGTATCGGCAGCGGCGGCGCTCAGGTCCGCCGATCCTCCCGGCACGAACGGCTGCGGCAGCGCGTGCGGTCCGTATTCCTTCTGGTTGGGGAACAGCACCAGGACGATGGGCCAGACGGTTTCGAGGTCGGTTTTGCCCAGCATGCCCGCGAGCACGTGGCGGGTCTGCTCCATCTGCGTCAGACGCTCGCGCGCCGCGCGGTCGCCGGCGTTGCTGACGACGCGGAACGGTCCCATGCGGTATTCGGTCCAATCCGCGGCAGAAGCAGCGGATGCCAGCAGCGCGATCAGGAACGCGGTCCGAAGCACCACCTTGATTTTATGGCAACCCGCGTCCTTTGGCAGCCAGCTTTGTTATACTGACAGCCGTTCAGGAGACTTTATAATATGTCACGACGCGTAGTCGCACTCACGATTCTCAATTGCTCGCTGGTTTTAGGCGTTGTCTATACGGCCATCGCCCAGGAACCCAAAGCGCCGGCTGGCGCCGCAAAGGAAGGTAAGGGCAAAGGCAAGCAGGCCACTCGCCCGCCGCTGTTCTTCCGTGAAGAATGGAAACAGACCGATAAAGGTGGCGAACACCAGGTGGTTCCGGCGGATTCCGTTGCCAATCCTGATCTGACTCTGAACCTGCTCGGACCTTCAGGAAACGAGATGCTGATGACGGGCATCGCCGGCGATGAAAACAATCCCATTCATCTCTGGACCGGCCTGTGCACCACGCCCTGCGCCTTCACGCTGAAGGACAAGAACAGCTACGCGGACCTGACGGGTCTCGCTCGCATCCGGCTGGTCTCGAAGATGTCCGGTTTCCACCAGGTCCATCCGCTGATCAAAACCGCGGAAGGCATGTGGCTGGTGGGCGACCGGGCGGAGGGGTCTCTCTCCGATTGGCTCGAGAGCGAAATCCCGGTGAACGAAGTCCGCTGGCTGCGGGTCGATCCCAAACGCATGGTGACTACGGGCACTTGGGTGAAAGATCCGGATCTCAGTAAAGTGGACGAGATCGGTTTTGCCGACCTGATGCCCAGCAGCGGTCACGGTCCTGGCGGATGGGCGGACGTGGCGATGGTCGAAGTGTACGCCAAGCCGGTTCCGCGATAAACCCCAGCGATCTCGCGGAGAGTTTTGACGCCGTGGAGTAACTAACTCCACGGTGCGAGAACCGTTGATCCTTCCGCTGGTCGCATTTGCCGCAGGGATCCTGGCCGACCAGGCAGCTCCGTTCTCAACGCGCGAAGCGGCCCTCGCATCGGTGGTACTGGCGATTCTGGCGCTTCTGCCGGCTTCGGCGTGGATCAAACGAACCGCGGTCCTGCTGGCGATGTTTTTCACGGGAGCCCTGACCGGCGCCTGGCACCGTCCCGGCCTGGCGCCCGAAATCGACGCAACCTCCCGCGAAATCGTGATTCTGGCGGGCTGTGTGGTCGATCCCACCGTGTTCGGAGAAGACCGCGCGCAGTTCACGCTGGAGCTGGCACCGGGAGCCCGCGCGCAAGTGCTAATTCCGTGGGATGAGGGAGACCCTGCGCCGGCCAGGTTGGCCTACGGCCAACGTATCGAGATAGTCGCGCGCGTGCGCTCTCCGCACAACTTCAATAATCCCGGTTCGTTCGACTACGTGGCGTATCTGGCCCGCCGCAACATCTTCTGGACTGCCTCCATGCCGCGCAACACGCCCGTGAAGATATTGCCGGGTCGCTGCGGATCGCGCTTCATGGCTGGCATTTTCGCGCTGCGGACGGCGGCGCTCGACCGTATCGACCGGCTGTATTCCGGTAATGACTATGCGGATGGGATGATGCAGGCGGTCCTGATCGGCGAGACGGTCCGGCTGGAGCGCGTGTGGACCGACGATTTCCGCAAAACGGGAACGTTTCACGCGTTGGTGATTTCGGGCATCCACGTGACCGTTCTGGCGGCCGTCCTCTTGTTTCTTCTGCGGCTGCTGCCACTGTCCGAACTGAACGCGCTGGCGGTGACCACGGCCGCCGCGTGGCTGTACGCGCTAGTCTCCGGATTCTCGGCGCCGGTGGCCCGGGCAGCCGGCGGATTCACGCTCTACACGCTGGCGCGAGCCTGCTTTCGCCGCGCGCGGGTGATGAATCTTCTTGCCGCGGTTGCACTGGTGTATCTTGCCTGGGACCCGGCGCAGATCTTTGAAGCCAGCTTCCAACTCTCGTTTCTATCCGTGGCGGCCATTGGAGTACTGGCCGCCCCTCTGATCGAGTCCATTAGCGCGCCCTATGCGCATGGTCTCCGCGGCATCGCCAATCCGGATCTGGACCCGCATTTGGCCGCGCGCGTGTCACAATTCCGTGTCGAAGTTCGCTTAGCCGCGGAAACCCTGTGGCTGTGGGCTCGATTTCCCCTGCGCTGGGCGCAGGAATCGCTGGCGATCATCCTCCGCGTGGCGCTTTTCGCGTTCGAAATGGTGGTGATCTCCGCCACCATCCAGATCGGTTTAGCGCTTCCCATGGCCGAGTATTTTCACCGCGTCTCGTTCACCGGCCTGAGCGCTAACCTGCTGATCGTGCCGGCCATGAACGCGGTGGTCCCGCTTGGTTTCGCGGCGATTTTCACCGGCTGGCACTGGACCGGATCGCTGGCCGGCGCGCTGCTGCGCTTCTCCGCTCGCGTCGCCGAATGGCACGCAAACCTGGAGCCCGCCTGGCGGGTTCCCGACCCTCCCATGTGGCTGCTCTTCAGCTTCGCCGCGGCCCTGGTCGCCTGCGCCGTTCTCATCCGGCGTAAGCGCTTCTGGTGGCCGGCGATTGGCGCCGTTCTGGGCTTGTTCGTCCTGCTGCTCTGGCAGCCTTGGCTCCGGCCTCATCCGACGGGCATGCTGGAGCTGACGGCCATCGACGTCGGCCAGGGCGATAGCCTCCTGGTGGTGCTGCCCCGCGGCGAAACCATACTGATCGATGGCGGCGGGCGGCTGGTCTACGGCCGGCAGCGAAAATCCAACCTCGATATCGGAGAGGACGTCGTCTCTCCCTACCTGTGGAGCCGCGGCATCCGCCGCATCGATGTGATGATCGCCACCCACTCCCATCAGGATCACATTGGCGGCCTGCCTGCTCTCATGTCGAACTTCCGGCCAAAAGAACTGTGGACCGGAGCGAATCCGCCCGCGGAACTGCTGGCGCTGGCGCATCGGCTGGGCATTCGAGCCTCGGAAAAGCGCCCGGCGGGTGGCGTCGAACTTTCCGGCGCCAAGCTGGAAGTCCTCGCGCCCGCGAGCGACTATTTCGCCAAGGCGGTGGGAAATAACGATTCCCTGGTGCTCCGGATCACCTACGGATCGCGTTCCTTCCTGTTGACGGGTGACATGGAGCGCCCCATTGAGACGAAGCTCCTGGCTTCAGGCGTCGACCTGCATGCCGATATCCTCAAAGTCGGCCACCATGGTTCCCGGACCTCCAGCAGCCAGGCCTTCCTGGATGCTGTCTCGCCCTCGATCGCTCTCATCTCGGCGGGGTTCGAAAACTCCTTCGGCCATCCCCATCCGGACGTCCTGGGGCGGCTGTCGGCCCGGCACACCGCGATCTTACGGACAGATCTTGACGGATTGGTTACGGCCCGCACCGATGGGCGCAGCGTTTTCTTCGACCTACAGGCGTGGCAAGAAAATCCGCAACCCCTTCGTTTTCCGGCACATCTGATACAATAGGCCACGAGGGTGTGCATTCTCGCGCTCGCAAAGGCATTTCGTTAGTGCGTCTACCTAACTTTATACTCGCGTTCGCGGTTTCCGCGATCACCGTCCAGGCTGCGGGTCTCCCCAGGAACTACGCGACCCCGGATAACCTCAACAACGTCATCAACCGTTATGTCGCTGCCCAGCAAGCCCAGCAGGATGCCCTTCGGGGGGCTCGTATGGAGGTCGAAATCGACGCCCAGCTACCCAGCCTCGAAAAGAAGGGCAATCTCAAAGTCCTGCGGATGATTTCCAGGTTCGGCAAAATTTCGTTCGATCAGATCGGCCAGTTCATCGGCGATCCGATTGTGAAGAAACAGGTCATCACGAAATACCTGGAACTCGAACAGAATGAGCGGGAGAAGAGCTCGATTGCAATCACGCCGGCCAACTATAAGTTCCAGATCAACGCGATCATCACGCAGGACAATCCGCAGGGTCAGCAGCAGCAGGTCTACATTTTCAAGCTCACGCCGAGGCGCAAGGCCATCGGGCTGTTCAAGGGCGAATTATGGCTGGACGGCACCACCGGAATGCCCCTCAAGGAAACCGGCCAGATGGTCAAGAGCGGGTCCGCGTGGCTCAAGAGTATCCGCTTCGTGAGCGACTATGAAATGCGCAACGGCATATCCGTTTTGAAGCATCTGCAGTGGACCGTGGATGTGCGCGTCGTCGGGAAAGCCGAGTTGAGCGCCAATTACAGCAACCCGACCTGGCAAGAGGACGAACAGGCCGCTAGTGTCCCGAGCGTCCCATAACCAAGGAGATTCGCTTCCATCCCATGAGAACGCTATTTTTGAATCCACCTTCTTTTGAAGGCTTCGACGGCGGCGCCGGATCGCGCTGGCCCTCCACCCGCGAAATCGAATCGTACTGGTATCCGGTGTGGCTGTGCTATCCGGCCGGCATGCTCGAAGACAGCAAAGTGCTGGACGCGCCTCCTCATGGCGTCTCCATCGAGCAGACCGTGGCCATGGCGAAAGATTTCGAGCTGATGGTGCTGTACACCTCGTCGCCCGGCTTTCATGTGGACGTGAAGATCGCCGAGATGATGAAGGACGCGAACTCGAAGCTGCAGGTGGCTTTCGTCGGGCCGCCGGTGACGATCGAGCCCGAGAAGTCCCTGAACGCGACCAAGGCGATCGATTTCGTGGTGCGCCGCGAGTTCGACCATCAGATCGCCGGCTATGCCAAGGGCACCCCGCTTTCGGAGCTGCCCGGCGTGAGCTACCGGAAAAATGGCGAGATCGTCCACACCCCGGAAGGCCCGGTGATCGAGAATCTGGACGAGCTGCCCTGGGTTTCAAAAGTCTACAAGCGCGACCTGGACTTCCGGAAATATAACGTTCCGTTCCTGTTAAACCCGTTTATGTCGTTTTACACTTCGCGCGGCTGCCCGGCGATGTGTACCTTCTGCCTGTGGCCGCAGACCCACTCCGGCCATCGCTGGCGCTTGCGCTCAACCGATGACGTGGCCAACGAATGCCGCTATGTGCTCGAAAACTTCCCCGGCCTGAAGGAAATCTTCTTCGACGACGACACGTTCAACTATAAGAAAGCCCGCACGCTGGAATTGTGCGCGAAGCTGAAGAAGCTGAACTTCACCTGGAGCTGCACTTCTCGCGTCACCACCGACTACGAGACGCTCAAGGCCATGAAAGACGCCGGCTGCCGGCTGCTGATCGTCGGCTACGAATCTGGAGACGAGCAGATTCTCCGGAATATCAAGAAGGGCGCGACCATCGAAGGTGCCCGCCGCTTCACCAAGGATGCTCACAACCTGGGCCTGACCGTCCACGGCGATTTCATCGTCGGGCTGCCCGGCGAGACGCGCGACACGCTGCGGAACACCATCGATTTTGCGAAGCAGCTGGATGTGGAAACCATTCAGGTTTCGATCGCGCACGCCTATCCCGGCACGGAGTTTTACGATTTCGCCCAAAAGAATGGCCTGGTGCAGCTCAAGATGTCCGACGACGAAGGCCACCAGCTTCCCCAAGTGGTGTATCCGGGCATCCTGGAGAAGGGCGAAATGATGGAATGGGTCGACCGGTTCTACGACGAATACTATTTCCGCCCCAAGGCTGCCTGGCGCATCGTTCGCAAGTCGATTTTCAACAACTCCGAACGCAAACGGTTGTACAAGGAGGCCAAGTCTTACATGAGCCTTCGTTCCAAGCGCAAGCAATACGTCGCCGATGAGAAAGCCAGCGTCCTGAGTCAAGCTGACGAACGGGCTTAACGCCACCGGCCACGTTCCCGGATGAATCCCCGCCTACGATGGAAAACGCGAGCCTTCGCGGCCATCGTCATTTTCAGTAATGCGTTTGGAAACCTGTCCCTGACCTGGGGTCTTCGATACGGCGCCGGAGAACTCACGGCGTCGCCGCTTTCCTTCGTCCGCGCGATCTTCAGCCCCTGGGTGAGCTTGGGGATTTGTCTGCTGATCGCGTGGATGATGAGCAGAATGTTTTTGCTGAGCTGGGCCGACCTGAGCTATGTGCTCCCGGTCACGGCCTTCGGCTATGTGCTCAATGCGCTGCTGGGCCGTCTGTTCCTGGGGGAAAATGTCACGCCGGCCCGCTGGGCGGGAACGCTGCTCATCATGGCCGGTGTGGTCCTGGTGGGCCTCGGGAACCCTCATACCGGAGATTCGACGTGAAAGCCTGGGGTCTGCTTGCTGTGATCATCGCAGCCACGGTGATCGCCGATCTGCTGCAAAGTCACGAGATGAAGCGCCACGGCGAAATCCATGATTTCCGGCCGAGCGGCCTGCGCAAGGTTCTCTCCAAGCTGGCTGGGAAGAGAAACCTGATTCTAGCCGTAGCGTGCATGGCTGTCTCCTTCTTCGCCTTCATGGCGCTGTTGCAGGTAGCGGACCTGAGTTTCGCGGTCCCGGCTTCCGCCGGAAGCCTGGTGATCGAAACCGTCCTGGCGCGGATCGTTCTCAAAGAGCACGTGGACTCACGCCGCTGGATCGGCGCGGCGCTGGTCGCGTGTGGCGTGTGGTTGCTGGCGCTGTGATCGTCATCGTCATCGCTGCCATCGCGGGGGCGTATCAGATCTTCGCCGCCGTGGCGTGTCTGGCATTCAGGGGCCAGGGGCCAGGGGCCAGGGGCCAGCTCGCGGGCGTGAGTATCTTAAAGCCGGTGCATGGAGCAGATCCAGCTCTGCGTGCGGCGATCGAATCCCACACGGTCTTGGAAGGCGAATACGAGCTGCTATGCGGCGTGCGGCCGGGCGATCCCGCGGCGGAGCTGATCGCCCAGTTCCCCACGGTGAAGATGGTCGAGTCCACCACCGCAACTCCCAACGGCAAGGTCGGCGTCCTGATCGATCTCGTCCGCGCGGCGCGCTATTCCATCCTTGTCGTCAACGACGCCGATATTCGTGTGGAACCGGACTATCTTGCGAGCGTTGTCCCGCCTCTGGCCGATCCCAAGGTGGGCCTGGTCACGTGCCTGTACCGGCCCGAGGGTGACACGTTCGCCTCGCGCTTCGAAGGGCTGGGCGTATCGACCGACTTCGCGCCATCTACGTTGGTGGCGCGGCTGGTCGGCGTCGATGAATTCGCCTTGGGCTCGACCATGGCGTTTCGCCGGACGGATCTCGATCGCATCGGAGGCTTTCAAGCGATCGCCGGCTATCTAGCCGACGATTACCAGCTCGGCCACCGCATTCACGCGCTGGGATTGAAGTGTGTCCTGAGCGACTCCATCGTGACCACGCGCTTGAGCGGTGGATGGGCCGACGTCTGGCGTCACCAGGTCCGCTGGGCTCGCACGGTTCGCGTGTCGAAATTCTGGGGATACCTGGGGCTTCCGGTGACGTTCGCGACGGTGTGGGCCGCCGCGGCCGCTGCGGGTGGACACATTGGCCTGGCGGCGATGCTGCTCGCGTCCCGCATGCTGATGGCGACCGCTGCCGGTTGGTTCGTGCTGAAGAGCCCGGACGTACTGCGCCTGTGGCTGCTGATTCCGCTGCGCGATCTGTACGGAGCGGCAGTATGGGTGGCAGGGTTATTTGGCCGAACGGTGTATTGGCGCGGCCAGATCCTGAAGCTCGACGCGCAAGGCCGAATCCATACGCGCATTTGACCAACGCGCCCTCACGCGCGTACTCTGGTCAGAATGAACCGGAACACGCGAGTGCTTCTGAGCGTTGCGGCCGTCGGCCTGATTGTGACCGCTTTCTCGGTTCCATACGCGTCCGGCGCGTTGTACATCGCGCCCCCGCCTCTGCCTGCGCCGCCGACCATCGCGGATGCCAGGCCCAAGCTGATCACCGTTCGCCTTCCCATAGAAAACGGCGACACGCTGGACCAGATTCTTTCGCGTGCGGGCGTCGATCCCAATTCCCGTTCAGAGATGCTGGGCGCCTTCAACAAGGCCTATAGCGTTCGCCGGGTGCAACCCGGACGGGATTTGCGGATGACGCTTCGGGCCGGCACCAACGAAGTGGATTCCCTCCAGTACGTGGCCGACGACGACAACGAGGTCGTCCTCCATCGCGTTGGGGACGTCAGCAACGCGGAACTGGTGGAGATCCCCGGCACGATCCGGGCGGTGCCGGTGTGCGCCACCCTGCGAGGTTCGCTGTTTGAGACCGTGGATCGCGCGGGCGAAGATCCGCAACTCGCGCTCCTGGTGGCGGACATCTTTTCCTTCGACATCGACTTCTACCGCGACGCCCAGCCCGGCGACGAATTTTGCATTCTGGTGGAAAAGAAGTTTTACGACAACGGCCAGCCGCCGACCTACAAGCGGGTTCTCGCCGCGCAATACAACAACAACGGCACGATGTATGATGCCTACCGCTTCGCAAGCAACGCCGGCTCCGGCGCTTTCTTCACCGGCGACGGGCGCTCCTTGAAATCGGCATTTCTACGGTCGCCGCTGGCCTTCGATGCGCGCGTAAGCTCGCATTTCTCGCATGCCCGGATGCATCCGGTGCTGCACACCACGCGCCCGCATCTGGGTACCGACTACGCGGCTCCCACAGGCACTCCGGTTCGCGCCGTGGCCTCGGGACGCGTGGCTGTTTCGGGCTACTCGGCGGGGAACGGGAACTACGTGGCCATCGATCACGCCGATGGATACCGCACCATGTACCTGCATTTTTCCAAGTGCCTGGTGAAGGCCGGCCAGCGCGTGGATCAGGGCCAGACCATCGGACTGGTGGGCTCGACGGGCCTGGCTTCCGGGCCGCACGTCGACATCCGCATCAGCAGGAACGGCAAATTCATGGACTGGGAACGGCTCCGCGCCCCTCGCACGGTGGCCCTCGACTCCCAGCAGAAGGAATCGTTCGGCCTGGAGCGCGACCGGCTGAAGGCGCTGATGGAAGCAGCGCGCAAGTCCTCGCAGGTCGCCTCCAATCGGACGGCCGCCGCGGGCTTCTAACTCCAAATCTGAGCTGCGTTCCTACTTGGCGTTCAATCCCTCGGTCAGTTCGATGCGGGTGCCGAACGGATCGGTGAGGAAGGCGATCTTCAACCCGAACTGCTTGGTCATATCGCGAGGCTCCATATCCAACTTGACGCCCTCCGCTTCGAGCTTCTTGGCGAATGCGTCCAGATCCTTCACCTCAAATCCGATGTGATCGAGGTAGCGGCCCGCAGTGGCAGCCGGAGGAGGTGGAGGCTCGCCGCCCTTATTCTTCCCGCCTCTGCCGCCCGCACCCAGGAAATCGATCGTCCCCGGAGGAATTCCGACGCCCTTCATTCCTGGCCGGCGCTGCGCTTCGACGCCGCCGAAGGTCTTCATGTACCATTCGCGGGCCGCGTTCTGGTCGGGCACCATCAGATGGAAATGGCTGAATGCGGTGTCGGTCGGAAGCGAAGTATCTTCCTGAACCTCGATGATCACGTCATTGGGAAACGTCACGAACGCCTGCACATTGGGCGTGAGTTCCTGCACGTGCAAGCCGGCCGCTTCGGCTTTCGCCTTCAGTGCGGCGAAACTCTTCACCGAGAACCCCATGTGGTCCGCGGTGGAACCCTTGGAGCCGCCGCTGGGGCCTTTCCCTTTTTGGGCAGCCGTCATGATGAAGAAGATGCCGGGCAGTTTCACCATGGTCAGAGGCCCGGCGTTCACCGGCGTGCCGCCCAGGACACTGACGATGGTTTTCTGATAAGCGGCCGGATCTTCCACGACCAGATGGATATGTCCCGCGGAGATCCCGGTCGGGTTCGGAGGAGCAGTTTGAGCAAAGAAGGCGACCGCAGCCGCCAGGAGCGATACAGGTAGTAGGAGCCAACGCATGGCGGCTATCCTATCACGAAACGGTATGGCCTCAGCGGCTGGTTTCGCTCGCCAGACGGCTGGCGACCGGCCGTTCCTGCCCGGCGTATTTATTCCCGACTTTCTTATGGTAGGGAACCGCCACCCGCGACGAAAGCTGTTCAAACGTGAACGAGCAGATCCGCATGCCGGGATAGAGGGCCACCGGCATCACCCCGAGATTGCTCAGTTCGAGCGTGGCCCGGCCCCGCCAGCCTGGATCGAACAGGCCCGCCGTCCCGTGCACGATGATGCCGATGCGGCCCAGGCTCGAGCGGCCTTCGAGCCTTCCCAGAACGTCGTCATCCAATTCCAGGGTCTCTTCGGTGATCGCCAGCGCGAACTCGCCCGGTTGCAGGATGAACGCATCGCCTTCGGCAACCGTGATGGTTCGCATCAGGTCCTGGATGGCCGTCTTCTCCCGCAGGTCGATCAGCGCGTGCCGGCTGTGCTCGAATATGCTGAACTCCTGGCCCAGGCGGAAATCGACCGAACAGCTTCCGTATTGTTCGGGCGGCAGCTCGGGCGTAATTTTGATTTTGCCCTCCGCCAAATAACGCCGGATATCGACATCGGAAAGAACCATCTCTTGATCATAGAAGAAGATGCATAGGGCGCGATATTCCCGGTAAACTAAACTATGGCTGCCACCAAAGTAGGAATCAATGGCTTCGGCCGCATTGGCCGGAACGTATTTCGCGCGGCGCTAGATCGCCCGGAAGTCGAGATCGTCGCCACCAACGACCTCACCGATACCAAGACGCTGGCGCACTTACTGAAGTACGACTCGGTTCTGGGTCCGATTCATGCCGACGTCAAGTCCGATGCGGACGGAATCTTAGTTAACGGCAAGCGCATTCATGTGTTCGCCATTAAAGACCCCGCGGAGATCGATTGGTCCAAATTCGGCGTGGAGGTCGTGATCGAATCCACCGGCAAATTCACCGAAGCCAAGGATGCCGCGAAACACATCCGTGGCACCGTCAAGAAAGTCATCATTTCGGCGCCTGCCAAGAATGAAGACATCACCATCGTGCTGGGAGTGAACGAATCAGCCTACGATCCGGCCAAGCACAACATTATTTCGAACGCGTCCTGCACCACCAATTGCCTGGGACCGGTGGTGAAGGTGCTGCAAGAGAAATTCGGCATCGAGAAGGGCTCGATGACCACCATCCACAGCTATACCAACGACCAGAACGTGCTCGATTTTCCTCACAAGGATCTGCGCCGGGCGCGCGCGGCGGCGATCAATATGATCCCCACTACCACCGGCGCCGCCAAGGCCATCGGGCTGGTGATGCCGGAGCTTAAAGGGAAACTCGATGGCTACGCCATGCGCGTCCCGACCCCGAACGTCAGCGTGGTGGATCTGGTGGCCGTGACCACGAAATCGACGACTACCGAAGAGGTCAATGCCGCGCTGAAGGCAGCCGCGGAAGGGCCGCTCAAGGGAATCCTCGCGTATACCGAAGATCCGGTGGTTTCGACCGACATGATGCACAACCCCAATAGCTCGATTGTCGATTCCGGCCTGACCAAGGTCCTGGGCGGAAACCTGGTGAAGGTCGTCTCCTGGTACGACAACGAGTGGGGCTATTCGATGCGCTGCGTCGATCTGGTGGCGTACCTCGCAAAGAAGGGCTTGTAACCGCCTTCTAACCCATCGCGGCAATCACCGCGTCAGTAAACTCGGCGGTGCCTGCTTTGCCGCCCACGTCCGGCGTCGTGTGCTTGCCCGCGGCGTAAACTTTCTCGACCGCCTGCTGCAGGCGCGCCGCCGCTTGCGGCTCCTTCAAATGGGACAGCATCAGTGCCGACGACAGCATCATGGCGGTGGGATTGGCGATGCCCTTGCCCGCGATATCCGGAGCCGAGCCGTGCACCGCTTCGAACACGGCGTCCTTTTCGCCCATATTGGCGCCGGGGACCATGCCTAATCCGCCGACCAGACCCGCCGCCAGATCCGAGACGATATCGCCGTAGAGATTCGGCAGCAGCAGAATATCGAATGTCTCCGGCCGCACCACCAGTTGCATGGCCGCGTTGTCGACGATCAGCTCCTTGTACTCGATGTGCGGATGCCGGGCCGCCACTTCCCTGCAGCAGCGCAGGAACAAGCCATCGGCCAGTTTCATGATGTTGGCCTTGTGGATGGCCACCACTTTCTTGCGGTTCTCCCTCTCAGCGTAGGCAAAAGCGTACTCGGCGATGTTGATGGACGCGACGCGTGTAATGACCTTCAGGCTGGTCACCACATCTTTTACCACTTCATGTTCCAGCCCCGAATACAAGTCCTCCGTGTTTTCGCGGAAGATCACCATATCGATCTTCACGTCGTCAAAACGGGTGCCGAGTCCAGGCATGGAGCGTACCGGCCGGACGTTCGCGAACAGATCCAGCTTCTTGCGGAGCGCCACGTTGACGCTGGTGTATCCGCCCCCGACTGGCGTCGTCACCGGCCCTTTTAACCCCACGTGGGTCCGCTCCAGGCTCTCGAGCAAGTGCGGCGGGAGGGACGTTCCGGTTTTGACGATGACGTCGGCATTCAACTCCGCCACTTCCCATTCGATGCGGACCTCAGTTGCATCCACAGCACGGCGCGCCGCCGCGGAGACCTCGGGTCCGATGCCGTCGCCCGGGATCAACGTAACTTTATGAGACATCGTTCCATTGTATCGGGAGGACCGCTGCGGCCCACGGTCCGGAGCGAGTGGCTTTTCCGGCGTTCGCCGATGCCCAGCCGCCATTGGCCGAATTCGGCACGATAAGCCCGGCGGATCTTGCTAGGATCGCTTACGGGAAGACGTATCCGGCCCATGGACACAGAGCGCTGGGAACAAAAAAATCGGGAACGGATGGAGCGGCATCGCGAGCGCATGGAGTCGTACACCAAGGACAGCCGCGTGGCAGTGCTGCAAGATGGCGCACAGCTTCCGGTGAGCCGGTCAGGGTATACGAAGTTGAAGGAACTGCTCGGAGAAAATATCTAGCCACGCTTTGTGGAGCAGGCTTCAGCCTGCAACGGCGGCTTGAGCCGCCGATCCGGTGCGGGTGCTGAAGCACCCGTTGCAGGCTAAAGCCCGCTCCACCCCAAGGCCGACCCCACTTACCGCACCACTCCCGCCATCGGGCTGCTCGCCGCCGCGTATAGCTTCTTCGGCATCCGGCCGGCTAAATACGCGTAGCGCCCCGCCTCGACCCCGAGCTTCATCGCTGTCGCCATCGACACCGAATTCTCGGCCGCGGCGATCGCGGTGTTCATGAGCACTCCGTCGTAGCCCAGCTCCATGGCGATGGCGGCGTCGGAGGCCGTACCCACGCCCGCGTCGACAATCAGCGGGACCTCGTGGATCAGTTCACGCAGGATGCGCAAATTGGTCAGGTTCTGGATCCCCAGGCCGCTGCCGATCGGGGCCCCTAGCGGCATCACCGCCGCCGCGCCTGCGTCGATCAGCCGGCGGGCGTTTACCAGATCGTCGTTGGTGTAGGGCAGCACCACGAATCCTTCCTTGACCAGAGTGCGCGTGGCTTCGAGCAGCCCGGCGTTGTCGGGAAACAGCGTGTGCTCGTCGCCGATCACTTCGAGCTTCACCCAGTTGGACATGCCCGCCTCGCGGCCGAGGCGCGCCGTGCGGACAGCTTCGTCGGCGGTGTAACATGCCGCCGTGTTGGGCAGCAGGAAGTGCTTCGAGGTATCGATGTAGTCGAGCAGGGATTCCTGCGAGCGATCGCCGTGCGATCCAGGAAGGTTCACGCGCCGCACGGCCACTGTCACCACCTCCGCTCCCGAGGCCTCGTGGCAGCGAGCCATCTCCTGAAAGCTGCGGTACTTCCCGGTCCCCACAAACAGCCGCGACCGGAACGTGCGGCCCGCGATCGTCAACATATCCATAGGTCTATTGTAGATCTGGCTTTTGGACATGCTTTTATAGGGGCCCTAACGAAGAAACGCGTTCGCGCCGATTCATGGAGATAGGGGAGCACCACGCCCCAACGTCGGATTCTGCGAGTCAAAGGCCTAACGGAATGAAACAGAATAACTTAGTGAAGCTCTTGGGGATTGCACTGGTGGTGGCGATTATCGCCACCGGCGTTTTTTACGGCCTGTTCGTGAACAAATTGAGCAGCAGCACGGGCAGCGGCAAGATGGTGGTGGTGGCCGCCAAGCCGATTCCTGCCGGAACCGTGTTGGCCGAATCAGATGTCCGGTCGATCTCCTGGCCGGTCGAAGGGACGCCCGCCGGAGCCTTCGAATCGCCGCAGCAGGTCGCGGGACACACGGTTCTGGAGCCGCTCACGCAGGGCGAGCCAGTCCTGGAGGCGAGGCTTGCTTCCACCGGAAAGGGCGGGGGATCGGGCGTGCCCGCGGGAATGCGGGCGGTGTCGGTGCATGTGTCGGATTCGAGCGGCGTGCTGGCCCAGTTGGCTCCCGGACAAAAGGTGGACGTGCAGGTCCTGGTCACTCGCAAGGGTGCCAACTCGGAGCCCGAACTCCGCACCATCCTCGAGGGAGTTCCAGTGCTTTCCGTGAACCCGCAACCGGAGGCCAGATCGCAAGGATCGAACCTGCCTGCCGTGACCCTGCTGACGAATCCCGCCGACGCAGATGTTCTGGCGCTGGCCGATTCCGGAGCGCGCGTGCGTCTGGCGCTGCGCAACCCTTTGGATAACGCCACGCGTCCGCGAACGATTGTGACGCTGGACACAATCCTGCGCGCAGGCGGCGCGGCATCCACGGCTCGTTAGGCACACGGGGCGCGCCGTATGCTGATCCTGTCAATTCTGGCTTTTTTCGCCGCGATTTTCCTGCTGGCGGCCATCACCGTGGCGGTGGCGTGGATGGGGTTCGTGAAGCAAACCGGCGAGGCGGAAGCCGGGCAAGACCACCCGGATTCCACTCTGTTCCTCGACGACCGCCTCAGCAGCTTTAACTTTTGGGACAGCCTGCTGGCGCGGTTCGATTTCATTGAAATTCTCAAGGTCCGCATGGCGCAGGCCGAGCTCGAATGGTCGGTGGGCCGCGTGACCGCGCTGATGCTATTGTGCGGAGCCATCGCGGGATTCCTGCTCCTGCGGATCCTGCCGGTTTGGGGCGCTGTGGCTGGCGCCATTGGGGTCGGGTTCCTGCCGTACGGATACATTCTGCGCGCGCGGGAAAAACGATTCCGCGCGTTTCGCGAAGCATTTCCCGACGTGCTCGATTCCATGGCGCGCGCGCTGCGTGCGGGCTACGCGCTGCCGGCCGCGCTCGACATGGTGGCATCGGATGCCCCTGAGCCCATTTCCACGGAACTCAAGAAGGCCTCGGCCGAGGCCAATC
>Ga0075522_10001396_pt1 | contig 18268 bp, 19 predicted proteins | sample NGEPerA_FD_74796 | JGI IMG/M metagenome (GOLD analysis project Ga0075522, IMG submission 74796) | Arctic peat soil microbial communities from the Barrow Environmental Observatory site, Barrow, Alaska, USA - NGEE PermafrostL2-A | ecosystem: Environmental > Terrestrial > Soil > Wetlands > Peat ... | reverse complement strand
ATCTAATATAGATAAGTTAGGAAAGAAGTAAGCATATGGCGCAACCCGCACCTGCCACCCAACCCAACACCGAGCAACTTGCTACTGACGTTTTAGCAACGATCGAACGTGAGCGCGAAAGGGAAATCGTCGCCCGCCGTTTTGGTCTGTTCGACCGCAAGGAAACTCTCGAGCAAATCGGTGAGATGTTGGGTATTACAAGGGAACGGGTACGCCAGCTGGAAAAGGCAGTCGTTACGCGTTTGCGCAGCACGGCAGAGCAGGGCGGCCTGCCTCACATCGCCGATTTCCAGGCAAAACTTCTGGAACTGTTACAGGAATCAGGCGGGGTAGCCCGTGTCAGCGAGCTGACAGCCAAACTAAGCGACAAGCCCAGCCGTGAAGAGCAGGCCCGCGTAGCTTTCCTGAGCCAACTGTCGCCGGAATTATCGGTTGTCCAGGAAGATGATAACTTCTACTACAGTGTCGGTATCAAATCAGTTTATGACGAAAAAGCCCTCAAGACCCGTGTAGCCAGCCTGATCGAAACTATCAAGCAAATCGGCGAGCCGCAAACCATCGCGCACATCGCCAAAGCCGCTGATATAGCCGACCCGAAGCAGGCCGCCGCCCTGGCCAGCACTTCCAAGCACCTGGCTACTTTGAACGGCCGTTGGGGCCTTATCAAATGGCCGATGGTCAATCCTAAGAATATTCGTGACAAGATTTACGTCATCCTCAAGGAAAACGGCAAGCACATGCACTTCAACGAAATTGCCGCCGCCATCAAGGACAGCGATTTCAAGCGCAAGGACGTTACCACCCAAGCCATCCACAACGAGCTGATCAAAGATAAGCGCTTCGTGCTTATCGGCCGTGGTATTTATGCTCTCAAAGAATGGGGTTACGAGAAGGGAACTGTCGCCGATATCATCAGCGAAGTCCTGCGTGAAGCCAACGAGCCGCTGCACCGCGATGAAATCGTCAAGCGCGTTCTCAAGAGCCGTTTCGTAAAAGAAACCACCATCCTCCTGAACCTCCAGGGTAAACCGCAATTCAAGCGCGTCGCCAAAGCCACCTACGCTCTCGCCGAGTAAATCGTAAAGCAAGACTTTGTCTAAACCCGAACAAGCGGCTACAGGTGATGATGTAACGCAACCGCCGCAAATCGTGGATTTCTTCGACGACATGGTCCGCCGGATGCTGGCCGAAAGAGCCGAATATGTCCTGAGCACTGTCGCCGGCGAATTGAATATCGACGTCTTGCACATGATTAACCCGCGGAGCGCAGAGCTGGGCAAGAGAAGTGAAGACACAGGATTCAGGGCCGGTTATCACTATGTATATGAGACTTTGCATACCGAAACCGGTATTAATAAAATCGGTGTCGTAGTCGCCAACCCCCTTATAAAAGCCCCTGTCGGACAGGCTTTTTACGACCGCGAAAGAACCAATCGCCATTATTTCACCGAGGGTGCCGATGGTGTACGGCGTCACGACCTGGTAAACGGGCGGGCCATATTCAGGCCGCTGCTCGAGGGGACCTTAGAAGAACCTCGTGTTCTTAACCAGCCGCCTAATGATCTTATTCTCATGCAGTTCAAGCGGGATATGGTTGCAGTCCAGACCAAGGAGCCCATAAGGTTGGCTTCAACGTTCATTCAGCAGAACCTTGATTTATAAGCCGTACAAAATACGAACAGAATAATTGCAGGCCGGATAGTTAGGCAACGCAACTTGGACCGGTTTTTATATAGAAACCCGGGCAGAGTAAGGCAGTGGCAATAATAATTTAAAAAATCCGGCGGGCGGGTGAAAAATATTCCGGGACGGGTGGAGGCAGAGCATCAAACCAAGCCATAGACATGATGTCGCACAATGTATATTTTGCGACTCTAATATATGATTTATAGATGAGTTCGTATACCCCTGCCGTAGGGGAGTGTTAAGTGTTTGACTGCTTATGTGCCGTAATGTTTGCGCTGCTCGTGTTTAGTAGGACCGCCACTGGTGCCGGTCCTACCATAGGCCCCGGTTGTTGGTAGAACGTGTTGTTTTAGGCCCTAGTGCTTGACCGTGATTCAGGACACTATTTGACTTTTCCACAGTATTGCCGTGAAACTATTGCTTTTCCGCGACTTTATTTTAAATTACTTACTGCCCTGTCCTGCTCCTTAAATTATGAAAATTTGACTTTTGCCCTACCATGTATGTTTATATAGTTTTTTGTGATTGGCCGGATGTTTAATTAATATGAACAAATTGCGAACTAGCGGGGCAGCAGAACAGGGGGCATTACTTATAGTAAGCCCTGCCGTCCACGCGCACGTCAATGTACTGGCCGGGAGTAATGTTCTGGTGGTGTAATTGGTTAATGGTTGCCAGGAAGGTGCCAGCCTGCCCTCTCGGGTTAGTGCTCTCTAGGTTGAATTTGACGAAGTAAGGCTGCCCTGTTAAATGCACGTCCAGCTCACTGGCGGCTGCCGGTAAGGTCATCCCTGACACCGTAAATTGTTTGGCTGCCAGCTGGGCAATGACGACCTGGATAAAGCTTATATCAGCGGTCGGCAAAGCCTGATGGTTGGTTTGGATGCGCAGTCCACTTTGATCGGTTAAGAGAGGTAGGTTGGGCTGGTTCAAGCCGGCGGACGTGGTGCTGCTAATCAGGGCCTTGCCGGTCGTATCGATAATAAACGAGCCGCTATCAGTTGCCAGGATCAGGGCCGGTTGGGCCGGTTCCACGTAAACCAGCGGCCGGTGTGCCAACAAGGGGATAGTCACGCTGACACTGCTTAATTCCGGAAATTGGCTAAGCATCTGGCGGCTTAGCCCGGAAGTGTCGACCGTGATTTTGTTGCGGTTCCAGATGGAATGCGCCAATTCTTGGCTGGCCGCGGTTTGGTAAACAGCTTGGTTCCTCAGTAACGTTTGGTTGCCAGCCGTAGTCAGCGGCATGACCTTGACGTCAGTCGACAGGCTTAGCACGTTGACCGCTGAAGCCAGAATCGCCAGCACCAGGACTATCAGGCCGGCGCGTTGCACCCAGAAATGGCCGAAGCCGCGCCGCCGTACCGGCTTGGGCGGCTGGCCCATCTCGCCGCTTGAGGCTTGGCGTCCGGTACCTCGTTCGGCTTCGGAACGGCGGGCGCGGTAAGCGAAAGTAGACGGCGGCTTAGCCAGGTCATCACTCCGCAGTTTCTGGCGGCGGGTTTGTACAGTCGGTGCGCGGCGTAGTTTCATACCTCATCCAGGATTAGGCGGGCCAACTCACTTGTGGCCTTGGGTTTAGCGAATTTGGCTAGGCGCTTGCCCAGTTCACGCTGCTTTTCAGGATGGCTTAAGAGGTTGCTGGCCTGGGTTGCCAGGCGGTTAGGGTCGGCGGCCAAGTCGACTTCGTCCAGAATCAAGGCCGCGCCTTGTTCTGCCAGGTATTGGGCGTTCTTCAGCTGGTGTCCGCCGGCCAGGAACGGGCTGGGCACGACAAGACAGGCCTTGCCCTGCAACGCGAATTCCGCCAGGTTGGTCGCCCCTGCCCTTGTAATAATTACATCAGCTGCCCCGCTGTACAGATATACGTCTTCAATATAGGCTCGGACTTGCAGCCTGCCCTGCTCTGCCCCTGATAATTTGTCAGCGTAAATAGCCTGCACGTCAGCTTCGTTGGCACGCCCGGCGCCATGCACGACAACCAGGTCCGGAAACTCGCGTAACAGATGTGGAACAGCAGCCGCAACGGCTTCGTTAACAGTTCTCGAACCCAACCCTCCGCCAATGATAAAGAGCACCTTGGCCTTGGCTGGGAGCTTGAGCTTGGCCCTGTATTTAGCCTTGAGAGAAGCGTTTACCGGCACGAAATCAGCCTGCAGCGGGATGCCTGTCATAACGGTCTTATCCGGCGGATAACTGTAGACTTCGGGCGGCAATGCCACGGCGTGTTTAACGGCCCAACGGCTTATAATACGATTAGCTAGGCCGGGTATGGCATCGGAGTCATGGGTAATATATGGCATGTGCAGGCTGGCGGCAGCCAGGCCGACCGGCACGCCCACGAAACCGCCTTTGATAAAGATTATGTCCGGCCGGATTTCCCTTAGCAAACGCCAACTCTGATAAGTACCGATCAGCACGTACAAACCGTCGCGAATGTTTTTGAACCAGGTCGGAATGTCCAGCAACTGTTTCAGGCCTTCGCCGTGGTAACGCCGGAACTTGCCGGCCCTGACGGTATAAACCTGGTCTATGGCCGAATGTCCGGCCGGAATGTCACCTAGTTTGTCGCCGCGCTGGCCGATGTAAACCAGGCTCGTAGCTGGCTCCAGACGCTTAATTTCAGTGGCGACAGCCAATATCGGCGTGATGTGTCCGCCGGAACCGGCACCGGTTAAGACGATAGTTTTCAATAGCCGTTCCTCCTAGGCCTGTTGTCCAACAGGCCGCGGCGGGCAGCAGTTTCGTCAACCAGGCGCGGAGTATTATAAGCGGCGTACTGGGAAGCCTGAAAAGCCAGTCCGACAGCCGCCGCCGCGAACACCACGCTGGTACCGCCATAACTTATAAACGGCAAGGTAATCCCCTTGAGCGGCAGCAAACCGATCATGGCACCGACGTTAATGAACGTCTGGACGCTCAGCCAGGCCAGTATGCCTACAACCAACAAACGGCTGAAATCATCCGATAAACGCTCCGCAATGCTCTTCAAACGCGTGAAAAAGGCCACGAATACCGCTAGCAATATCACGCTGCCGACGAAACCGAACTTCTCGGCGTAGATAGCGAAAATCGAGTCATTGGCGGCTTCCGGCAAATAACCATAGGCTTGAACGCTGCTACCCAGCCCGAGGCCGATCGTGCCACCGGAACCGACGGCGATCAAAGCCTGGCAGGCCTGGTAGCCGCTGGTTTGACAGTTGGAACCCGGATGTAGGAAGCTTTCCAGCCGCGCCCGCCGGTAAGGTGTTACGTAAACCGCTGTTACCAGCATCAGGAGTACCCCGCTGCCAATAAGTATAATTCTGCCCAGCGGCAGCCCAGCGACATACGCCATAGTAGCTATCATGGCTATCATAACGCCGGCTGAGCCTAGGTCGCTCTGAACGCCGACGACAATAACACTGACAACCCCTAGTGCCAACAATATCGGTTTAAGCGTCAGTTGGCTGTTCCTGATGTTTCCCTGTTTGATACGTTCGGCCAGGAAACCGGCCAGCCAGATCATGATCGCGAATTTAACCAGTTCGACGGATTGGAACGAGAAACTGCCCAAGCGTACCCAGCGATGCGCCGGATAAGCCGGATTCACCGGTATGACCAAGGCCAGCAAAGTAGCCAGGCCGGCAGCGACCAGTAGCGGTTTATAGGCCTGCCGCCACCATTGAAGCGGCATTCGGGCAGTAATGACAAAAGCCACCAGGCTAAGTCCGATGGCCAGCAGCTGCTTAGTGACATAGTAGTTAGCACTGACATGATTAGACGCGCTCAACGCCGGGCTAATGGCATAAACGACGACTAGCCCTATGGCCAGCAAAGCGGCGCACCAGATCAACAACCAATAATCCGGGCGATGTTTGCGGCCCAGGCTAAGTTCGGCCGACTTGAACGATGAGCGTCGTCTTGGCCCCGTTACCGACGGTCGCATAGTTAACGCTGCCCGCTCATTAAGAAGATAATCAGGCCCAGCACGCTGGCCACCTGGCCCAGGATCCAAAACCGCATGGTGACTTTGGTTTCGGGCCAGCCGATAGCTTCGAAATGATGATGGATCGGTGATGACAGGAAGACCTTTTTGCCGTTCCGCAGCTTGCGCGACGTGCGGTTGATAATGACAGAGCCGGTTTCGACCACGTAAACCGCACCGATAATCGGCAACACGTAAATCGTATCGGTTTGCAAAGCGATGATGCCAAGTGCAGTCCCCAACGCGAAAGAGCCGGTATCACCCATGAAGAACCGTGCCGGATAGATATTGAACCAGGTATAGCTAAGCAAGCTGCCGACCACTGTCAGACAGAAACCGGATAGCGCGAATTTATGCTCGACGGCGGCAATAACGGCGTAGGACGTAAATGATGACGTCAGCAAACCGCCGGCCAGGCCGTCCAGGCCATCGCTGAAGTTAACCGAAATAGCCGTCGCGATAACTACCAGCCAGAACAAGGCGATAACGAATAAACCGATGTGCCACTCATGTATGCCCGGCAAATAGATAGAATGCACCCCCAGCTTGGCGTAAAACCACCAGCCGCCGATGATAACTACCAAACTATACAAGGCGAACTTGGTACGGGCCCTCATACCGGCCACCCCGCCGCTGCTCCTGATATTCATGGCGTCATCGACTAAACCAATAGCGGCGGCGGCTAGCAAGCCTGCCAGCGGCAACCAGGTCTGGCCGCGGCTAAGATTCCCGAACAAAGTAACCAAAGTGATAGCCAGCACGAAAATAAGGCCGGCCATAGTCGGGATATTACGTTTATGCTTAGCGGCATGAAGTTTGGCGTAAACGGTAGCCTTCCCGCCCGACCAGGCATCGGTACGCTGGCGCTTCCACCATTCGTTTTTGTAAGCCATATTCGTATAAACAGGCGTTATCAACATGCTCAGCGCGAAACCGAAAAATCCAAGTGATAATATACGGGTCAGGTTGTGGGTAGTGATGGCAAGATGTAAGGTGTTATTCATGGGTGTGATTTTTGTTTTATTATATCATTCCTTGGATGGTTTATTGGCTTTTCGGAGTGACATAGGAATTATCAATCAGCATATGCGCCAGGTCTGCGAACACCGGCTGGCCGCCATTAGCTCCGGCATAACCGGCTACGCCCGGTTCAATATTATATACCACGATAACGTATTGGGGCTTATTACCGCCTACAAAGCCGACATAGGTGCCATTATATTTATCAGCCGAGTAGCCGCCCGGTACCGCGATCTGTGCCGTTCCAGTCTTGCCGCCGACAATATAATCAGAGCTGAAGTTCATATATGAGAAACCGGACAGCAAGTGCTGCTGGACGACATACTCCATCAGAGGTTGCATTTCCTGGCTGACTTTTGGTGAAACGACGTCTGTCTTGAGTATCTTAGGTTGCACTTTTGTCGTGTGGCCTCCGGAATCAATCGTTTGATCGACTAAACTAGGTTGGTAATAAGTGCCGCCATTCAAAACACTTGAGTCAGCCGCCGCCATCTGGAGGGCTGTAACCTGCACCGATTGGCCGAACGACATATTGGCGTAAGTCAGGTCAATGCCGGCTCCATTATCTTGAGGCTTGGTTACCGGAGGCGCGGTTTCATAGCTCTGTATGCCGGTAAGGTCGCCAATACGGAAATGATTAGTCATATAGTCATACCAGGCATCCCGAGCTTTGGTATTAATCTGGCCGCCGCCCATTTGCATCAGCATCCAAGTGGCACCAGTGTTAAGCGAGAGGTTTAATACGCTGTCGATACTTTGGGTGCGTGCCCCGCCATCCTCTTCAATGTCAGTAATGTTAAATCCATCAACCAGCCAGTGGGCCGGGTCATAAAACGTCGTATCAGGCTGAATCACGCCTTGATCAAGCGCCGCCGCAGTCGTCAGTATCTTCATCGTTGAACCGGGCTCTATAGCGTTCGTAACGGCCGCGTCTCCGAACAAGGCCGCATTGCTGACGTTTTGGTAATTGCTCGGGTCGTAAGTCGGATAATTAGCCATGGCTTTAATCTGGCCGGTGTTTGGATCCATGATTATGGCGCTCAAACCCTGTGATTTGGTCTTCTGATATTCCTGCTGGAGAATTTTTTCCATTTGAGCTTGCATGGATAAATCCAGCGTCAACACAATGTTGTCGCCGTTCTTGGGCGCAGTTTCAACATTACCCTTCGTGGCTGCCAGCGGTACGCCATTGGCATCAGTAATCGCTTTAAGCTGGCCCGGCGTCCCTTCCAGCTGCTTGTTAAACGCCTGCTCAATGCCATAATTGCCCTGCCCGTCATTATCAACGTAGCCCAACACCTGAGAAGCCAGACTGCCTTGCGGATAGGTGCGGTAGTTTTGTGGCTGGATACCGACACCGGGTAATTTCAGACTGGCGATTTTGGCCTGTTGGTCACTTGTCAACTTCTTGGATAATACAGCGTAACGAGTGTTTTTGGTCTTCATGAGCGCGCTATAGTCACTAGCGCTGCCCCCCACTATCGGCACCAGCTTGGCCGCCTCTTGGTCGGCGTTCTTAATATTGACCGGGTCGGCATAGAGCGTGTACAGCTGCTGGTTGAGCACGATCGGCAGCACCGAATCACCTTCGTGGGCCTCGATAATGCCGCGCGCCGCCGGAATCTGGTATTGTTTGAGCTGGTCACTCAGCGCCGCCGCCCGGTAATGGCCGTAATCGATAATCTGGACGTAAAACAGCCTGATTACGAAGATAACCAGGACAAGTACTAATAAACCGTACCAAATGCGGACGCGCTTGATGATTAAGCCGGTGTCATTTTTGTTTTGCAAAGCCATGACCTCTTATATTATAAAGCGCCCGCCCCTAATAGGGAAATGTCGGTCGCGGCATGGCGCTTAATTCTGAACTGTTGCGGACGGAGCGACCGCGACGAGGTTCTTGGCGACAGCACTGCCGCCAACGCGGCTTAATGATTGCAGCCGGGCGGAAGCGACCTCCAGGTCGTCATGCTGGCTCTTAAGATCAGCCTGCTGCTGTTGCAAAGCGCTGATCTGGTAACCGTAGGCATTTGTTTTGGTCACCTGCGTCAAATACAGCAAACCGAGCAAGCAAGCCAAGACTATAAGAATGATGGTGTTGCTGACCGGTCCGAGTACCCGCGTTTGGGCACGGAAACTGACCGAGTTCTGGTTGCGGCCCTGATACCGCGAGCGGTTCATGGCCAGGGAGCTTGAGTATGTCATAGGTTTTTATTTTTGTTTTAGTTTAGTGAGATTTACCTAGTTCCAGCCTCATTGCTGAGGCCGGAACCGCTACTTGCCTGCTAGACCACTTTGACGTGGATCTTGTAGGCGCGGGAGCTACTTTTTACCTGGATTGGCATAAGTGTTCCCTTTCGTTTTTATTTTCACGGCGGCCCGCAGCTTGGCGCTGCGTGCTCGCGGATTAGAAACTATTTCCATGGGGCTGGCCGTTACGGGACGTTTGGTCAGCAGCCGGAGTTCGGCGTCGTAACGCTCGCCGGCCGCGTCCTGCAAGGCCTGCTTCACCAGCCGGTCTTCCAGGCTATGGAAGCTGATGACGCCCAGGCGTCCGCCCGGAGCCAACAATCGCAGCCAGAGCGGTAGGCTCTGTTCCAGCAGTACCAGTTCGTCATTGACGGCAATGCGTAATGCCTGGAACGTGCGTGTCGCCGGGTGAACCCGGTTATGTCCGGGCCAGGCTCGGGCCACGACAGAAGCTAACTGCTTGGTGCCGCTAAACGGCCGTCCTGCCACGATCAGCCCAGCGATCCGTTTGGCTTTCGGCTCTTCGCCGTAACGCTTCAACAGATCGGCCAGCGCCGCTTCGCTATAGCTATTAACTATTTCGGCGGCGGTCAATGACTGCGACTGGTCCATTCTCATGTCCAGCGGACCATCCAAACTGATGGCAAAACCACGCTGAACTTCGTTAAGGTGCGGTGACGATACGCCCAAATCGGCCAAAATAAGGTTAAACTCGCTGCCCTGCCCAACCAACTCCTGGCTGGCCGTCCGGAAATCCTGTTGCAGCACGCTAATATCGCCGCCCGCGAACTTATCCCGGAGTACTTCGACCGCTTGTCTGTCGCGATCGACCAGCACTGCTGTTGTGAGGCTTCCAGTCCGTTCCAATATCGCTTCGGCGTGTCCGCCGTAACCGGCCGTCAGGTCGAGGTATGATTCCCCGGCCTTCGGGTCCAGATACTGTAAGACTTCGTCTAGCAGTACCGGAACGTGCTGTTTGTATTTATTTTGGTTTTTGTTTTGGTGCATCTTTGCTTACATTTTTGTTTTGCAAGGTCACCTATTCGGCAATCAACTTTTTTGTTTTTTTGGAGTTTTTGTTTTTGTGCGGTTTAAGCAAAATGTATAAATACTTTTCGCCGAAACCAAGTTTGAGAGACTTATGTGTGAGGTGGAGTTTTGGGAGGTGTTTTTGAAAGGTACAAAGCGTTTTTTTATAGTGGTTCACTATCGAAATTCCACTTGTTGACTGCCGAATAGTTGACCTCGAATGTCGGTCTTCTATTCTTACCGAATTGTTAAAGTGCGCAGCTTATCAGGCTTCCGGAGCCATCAGGCGCCAGTACGGTCCAACACCGACTGCCACGACATCGCGGCTAATGCCCGCGTAGTCGAGCAGATGCTGCTCGAGCGTAATACGGCCCTGCTTGTCGTCGGGCAGCAGGTCGACCTTGCCCATCCGAAATTGGACGTTCAGGTCGGCTATGCGCTCGTCGAGGACATCACCGGCCAAACGCGGCTCAACCAGGTTTTCCCAGACATCTTTAGGATAAAGATGCAGGTACCGGCCGAAGCCCCTGGTAACTACTACCCCGCTCGCGAATTTGGCGCGAAGCTCCGGCGGAATTGTCAGCCGTCGCTTGTCGTCAAGCTTTCGTTCGAAGTAGTCTACCGTGGCCATTGGTGTCCCTTAAGCTACTAGTGGTTTTTTATTTTTCGATTTGGAGCGCTATTTTGCCGTTCCATTTCTACCCACTGACATGAGTGTACTACCCACTAGCACCCCCAAGCAAGCTAAAAATATAAAAAAGTGGTGTTTCACACACCACTTATCCACAGTTTTTCCAGATTTGGAGCCCAGACACAATATGCATTAACTACAGGGCAAGCTAAGCACTATATGTGCTTAGGGACTTATGCACAGTTTATTGTTATCGCGCGTCGATTGGGACCGCGACGACGTCGCCGGCTTGCGCGTCGTGACCTACTTGGTGGTCAAACTGGTCCACGCCGTTACGCGGATCGTGGTTAGGATCTACCTGTTCGGCGAAATCAAAGGCGCCTTCGGCAGGTATAACTTCCTTCTTATACTTGGTCGGGTCGAGGTTTGTCTCGGTGCCAGGAATGGTGCTGGCGGAAAGCTGGCTAAAGCGGGCATCCAGGGCACCTACTGTCGGAATGAGCAGGGCTAGACCGGCGAACATGGCTAATCCCCTTCTAGTCGGCCTGATTCTGGCGACCGTATTGTGGTCGTCTCGGGCTGGCCGGGTGGCTCCCGCTCCGATTCTTGGTAAATCAACTGCTTGTGCTTGTGTTTGTGCTGGGGTCATAATTTTATATCCTTTTTATTTTTAATGTTTGCCTGAGCGACTGGGTGTACGTTGCGACACGCTGTAACTGATGTAGTGAGGGGCTGCCTCGTAGCGTTCGCGCAGGATCTGGTTGTTTTGGCCTTGATCCTGGATGTTATGCGTAGCCACGGCGAACGCCGGCTGGTTCGGCACTACTACTGCCCGACCGTTGGTGTGGTCCGGCAATTCGATCATGCCCAAAGTCGCGGCAGCGGCCATCAGCATGATGCCACCCTGTTTGGCGGCTTCGGTCAGCTTTTCGGCGGCTGTTTGATTGTTTTTTGTTTTATTGGACATCTACATAACTGTAGCAAATATTGTGCGTTTTGTCAATGTTCTGGTTTGGACGGTTTTTGAACCGAGGGTGGTGTCAGGTGTCGATTTCGACGGGCTGGCCGGTTTGGAGTTTGTGGAAAGTGATGCCCTGCTCGCCTAGAACTTTTTCGTACATGGCGTAGGTTTGCTCGCGGGCTTCGTCGCGCCAGTGCCAGTCGTGGATCGGTAGGACGTGTTTGGGTTTGAGTTCGAGTGCCAGATTGAGCGCCCGGATGGTACTGCCCCAAGGGGCTGAAACCGGTAAGGCCAGGATAGCTTTGGTCTCGTGGAAACTGTGGCTGTCGCCGGGATGGCTAAGGAGGCCGAGATAATGGATGCCGATTTCTTCGGGCGGCTGGCCGAATAACGGGGCGACGCTTTCGTGCGGCGAGTCGAAGAATTCGATGCCTTCTGACGGGGCGTCGGTGGCTTTGATACCTTCGGCGGCCAGCTGCTTGACGACTTGGGCGGTGGTGGTAATGCGGACATCCGGGAATTTGGCTACCAGTTGTTTGATAAAAGGAATGTCCTTGTGGTCAGCGTGTTCATGGGTGATAAAGATGTCGTCTAAGCGGGTCAGGCTGTCGATGTCGATGTGGGGAGTGCTTAGGGTGCCAGGGTCAAACAGGGCTACCCGGTCGGGTGTTTCGACTAATAGGCAGGCGTGGACAAACTTGGTGATTTTCATAAAGGGCTCCTCTTAAAATTTATCTTCTTCAATAATAGGTCATTCCTATTATATAAGACTGTGAAATAGTTGACAGCGGCCGGGCGGCGGTTAGCGGTACTCCGGGTTGGCGAAGTCGAAGCGGGCGCCGGCGTCCCATTTGGAGCGCTGGTTGCCGTAAGCTGGGATGCCGCCCTGGTCTTTGAGCAGTTTGGCCAGGTGCATCAGGTTCCAGGTCATGAAAGTGGTATTACGATTAGTGAAGTCGTTGTCGAAGCCGGTCTGGCCGCCCTTGCCGTCATCGTCGCCGTAACTGGCACCGGGACCGGCCTCACCGATCCAACCGGCGTCGGCCTGGGGCGGAATGCTGTAGCCGAGGTGCTGTAAGCTGTAGAGAATATTCATGGCGCAATGTTTGATGCCGTCTTCGTTGCCGGTGATCAGGCAGCCGCCGACTTTGCCGTAGAAGGCGTATTGGCCCTGTTTGTTCAGGACACTGCTGCAAGCGTAGAGACGCTCGATTATTTTCTTGGTTTCGCTGCTGTTGTCGCCGAGCCAGATTGGGCCGGCCAGGACTAGGATGTCGGCATCCATGACGCGCTTGATGATTTCGGGCCATTCGTCCTTGTCTGCGCCGTGTTCGCGCATGTCGGGCCAAACGCCGGTGGCGATGTCGGGGTGGTCGATGGTGCGGATTAGCTCGGTTTGGATGCCGTGCTTTTGCATGATTCCCTGGCTGATTTTGACCAGGCTTTCGGTGTGGCTGGGTTCAGGTGACTTGGTCAGGGTGCCGTTGAAGAAAATCGCTTTTATGCCTGTAAAATCCCAGTCTTTGTCCGCCATGTCGTCCTCCTAATTTTAATTTCAGTATACGCCATCGCGGGCGGTATTACTTCTTCTTGCGGTCGTGGTAGGCGAGCTGGCGGCGGAGTTGGTCGAGGCGGGTTATTTTGTTGTCGAAGACTTTGAGCAGGCTGGAATATTGCCAGTTTGGGGTTAGGATTTGGGCCAGTTTGCCCTGCCCTTCTAGATATTCGGCCAAGCTGAAGAAGTCGCCATCGCCGGAGACGATGATAGCTTGGCCGTAATTGGGCAGCTCTTTCATGGCATAGAGGACCAGTTCGGCGTCGACGTTCCCCTTGACGGTCGGCCTGTCCTTGTCTTTTGGTTCGGCGGGTTTGTCGCCGGGGACTGGCGGCGGTGCAGTGTCTGCCTGCGGGTTGGCATCGTGTTTGGACGGGTTAACGTCGACCGTGGGCTTAAGGACGATCAGGTAGCCAAGTTCGTGCATATATTCGTATAATTGTTCGTTTTCGCTCATGTAGCCGATGAACATGTAGGCGTGCGTGACTCCGTGTTTGTCCCTGAGGTATTGGCGGAATTTGCGCCAGTCCAGCTTCCAGCCCATGCGTTGGGTGCCGAGATTCAAGTTCTGGCTGTCGATGAAAGCATAGGCGTTTGGCGTCGAGGAGTTACTTGGCATGATTACAGTCTAACACTGTAGAAAGGCTGGGTATAGATGAGCATGAGATGCCGGGCTTCGGTGATGATAGTTAATACGGCTGGCAGGTAGACGGCTAACAGAAGATCCAATGGCTGGCGCAACTTGTTCAAAAACAGTCCTAGATTGGGGGTAACGGCAATTGCCTGCCCGATTATCAGGCGCGGCGGGAAAGCCGGATCGGGAGTCTTAAGAGCGTCCCCGGACGTGGTCAGCCAGCCGGTATGATGATCGATCCTCGTGAGACGGTGCGAAATTATCAGGTTCGGGTTGAGCGGGCTGTGATAGCTGATGATGTCGCCGGGCCGCAAATCACGGGCCGGGATAGGCCGGACGATTATGGCATCGCCCGGCCCAAAGACCGGCACCATGCTGGCGGTTTGAACGCTCAGCAAACTGTAGCCGTGCAGGCGTAAGATTAACAGAGCCACGATCACGGCGATCAAAGGAGCCGTCGCCAGAAGCTTAGCTGCTCTGCGCCACACCGCTAAACACGAAATCTATATTACCCAACGCGGCGCCCGAACCGGTTATGGCATTACTGTCCATTGAGACCTGCAACTTATAGCCCGCGGCATTATTATTGGCTAAATTACCACTGTTAATGAGCAGTCCTCCGCTGGAAGACGCGGCCATCAACGATTGCAGGCTAAAGCTCTGGATGCCCGTGCCGCTACCAATTGTAGTTAAGAGGATGTTGACCTTACTCAAATCGACATTGTTGGGGTTCGTCGGTACGCTGCTGACCGCGAGCTTGAGAGCCAATGGCGTGCCACCGAGATTTTCCAAGTAAACGGGATAGCCGGTTACCGGTTCTGCCTGTCCGCCCGGTATGAGGTTACTGAAATCAAAACCGGTGTGCGTGTTGGAGTAATGGACACTGTCCGTGCCTATGCGCAAATCGGCGGTCGCGGTTTCGATGGTATTACCTGTCAGGGTGTCCTGCTGGCTCTGGAGAGCCGCGAACGTTACGCCGCCGACTATGATGATGACGGATGCGACGACGCCTACTGTTCTTGCTAGGGCTTTTATATTTCTGAACCGGTTCGTGACCATGTTGCCTCCTTGTTTAATAAGTAACGGCCATGATGGCAGGCGCGGCGAGCCAGCGTCAAATCTTTAAACCGGTTTTTAATAAATACTTAAGAAGCTGGTTTGTGTTCGGCGATGATGGCCAGGATGTCGGAACCGTAAGCTTCGACTTTGCGGCTGCCGAAACCCGAGAGCGCCAGCAGCTGCTGCGGCGTTGTTGGCAGGCTGGCGGCAACGGCGCTGAGAGCGGTATTATGGGCGATCATGAACGGCGGCACGCCGTCGGTTTGGGAGCGCTGGTAGCGCCAATCTTTGAGTTTCACGAAGAGAGCTTCGTCGATTATCGGTTCGGTTTTGGCGATGATGACTTCGTCGGCGATATCTTCGGTGCTGCCGGACAACTGGGCTGAGACCTGGCGCAAGGTATCGTCCAGTTCATGAATCTGCGGATGCATCGCCATGGCCATGGCGTTGATGCCGCGCAGGTACAATCCGTCCAGGCTGCGCACCCGGCTAAGGGCGACATAGCCCATGCCCGGCGTAAAGGCCCGGCCTAGGTCAATCTCGGCGGCGTCGAGGCTCATGCCCTGGCTCTTATGAATAGTGATGGCCCAGGCCAAACGCAGCGGCAGTTGGGTCACCTCGGCCCGCACGCGGCCGTCTTCGCTGAGGCTCCAGCTGTGCGGTTCGACCGATATACGGCGGCCGTTCATCAGCCTGACTACCGGCTGGTCGTTTTCGAATTCAATCACCCTGCCCCGGCTGCCATTGACGAAACCCTCGGCGAAATTATTAGCTACGAACATAACTTCGGCACCAGTTTTTAGCTCCAGGAATTCCGGGGCAAGCAGGCCTTTGGCCAGTTGTTCGACTTTGGCTTTGCTGCCTTTGGTGCGCATTTCGAATTGCCTGGCATGGCCGGGCAAAGCGTCCAGGTGGCGCTGGTTTATAGCGTCGACGTCGATGTTGTGGGCATAAAGCCTGGTCACGGCCGACTCCGGCGCCTCTTGCTCAAGCCGTGCTTGCAGCAGCAGGCCGTGGTCTTCGTTAACCTCGCCGCGCCGCATGGCTTCCAGCAACCCCAGCAAGGCGTCATTACCCTGCTGGCGATGCTGTTCCGTCAGATAACAGATCTGCAAATCCAGCTCGGCCCACGCTTCGGACAAATACGCGAAATCAAGAACATCCGTGCCGCGGCTGATCGGCGGCAACTGGAATAAATCACCGACCAGGATAACCTGCATGCCGCCAAACGGTGCTTCGGAAGCGCGCAAGACTTTGGCCAGCTGGTTGATCATATCCAGCCGTTGACCGTGCAGCATCGAGACTTCGTCAATGACCAGGATATCCGTACCGTTATAACGTTTCGCCAGCCGCTCGCTGCCGCCTAGGCGGCGCAAATCATCATCTGACAAGCTGTCCAGAATGCCCAGGCCGGACCAGGAATGAATGGTCGTTCCGCCGATATGGCTGGCGGCAATGCCGGTGCTGGCTGTGACGGCCACTTTTTTGCCGGCCCGTTCCGCCCGTTTAACAAACTTATTAAGGACATAGGTTTTACCGGCGCCCGGAGCACCCGTCAAAAAGACGTTCGCCCCGCCCATCATAACCGCCAAAGCCTGTTTCTGCCGCATAGACCCCGATTGTAACACTACGGCGTCGCCGGGCAAATCAAAAACACTACCGGATTTAACAAAAACTTAACTGCCGGGCGTCCTACGGGTGTAACCAGCCGACCAACAGGCCCATGGCCAGGATCGACAGCAAACGGTTACCGAGCGAAATCGCCGTCAGCTTGGATGGCCGCTGGTCAACCGCGTTATGCACGAACACTGTCGTGGCCGCCGCGCCCAGCCAGAGAATCAAAGCCGTAACCACCCCTGCCCTAAGCCATGAAGTCTGGAAAAAGTTCTGGTACAGGAACATGAAATAAGCCACCACGTAAGAAGTTATCAGGGCCGCTACGAACATCTGCGGCATGATCTTAGGCATTTCTTTCTGGAACCGTTTGTCATCGATCTTGGCCAGTTTTTTCCACTCTTTGCCAAACACTTGGTCGGCGTAATAAATCATGCCGATGACCATGCTGGCCACGGCGCCCAGGAGCACTCCCCACAAATTGATATGAACTTCCATAACAACTCTCCTTATATTTATAATTCGGAGTATATGCCCATCCCTCCGAAAAATCCATGATTAATTGCGCGCTCGTTTATTTGTTGCGGGCGATGAGTTTGGGCTGTGTCACTTCGTCGAAACCGTACTGGCCGTGCAAGCGGCCGATGCCCGACTTCTTGTAGCCGCCGAACGGGCTGTTGGGATTGAAGTAATTAACGTCGTTTTGGGCTACCATAGCCGATTCCAGTTGAGCGGCCACGCGTTTGAACAGTTCATTATCATTGGTGAAAACATGCGCGCCCAGGCCGTAATCGGTATCGTTGGCGAGTTTAATGGCTTCGGCTTCGGTCTTGTAGCTGATGACTGGTAAGACCGGGCCGAATGTTTCCTCGTGCCAGACACGCATATCCGGCGTAATGTCCGTCAGAATGGTCGGCTCGTAATACGCGCCCTCAAGACCGGATAGTCGTTTGCCGCCGCAGATGACTTTGGCGCCTTTGTCGATGGCGTCCTGCACCTGTTCTTCGATTTTCACCACCTGGCGTTCGGCTACCAAGGGACCCAGATCGGTCGTCTCGTCCCGGGCGTCGCCAAGCTTTTGTTCGGCACTGATTTCCGCCAGCAATTCGACCATGCGGTCAAAGCCGCTTTCATAAACCATCAAACGTTTAATGGCGCCGCAGATCTGGCCGGAGTGCAGGAAACGCTTATCGAAGATTGATTTGGCGAGACCTTTTTCGATAGTCCTGTCCTCGAATACGATAGCCGGCGACGAGCCGCCCAGCTCGGCCAGAATCGGGATAAATTTCTCAGCGGCGATCCGCGCCAGCTGTTGGCCGACCTGCGCGCTACCGGTAAACGAAATCATATCAATCGCCTGATGGACAAGCTCATCACCAACTTGCCCGTCGCCATAGACAACGTTAAAAACCCCAGCTGGCAGCTCGGACTGCTCGAACAACTCCGCCATCAGCTTGGCGAATAACGGGTTCTCTTCGGAGTTCTTATAAACGACCGTGTTGCCGGCCAGCAGTGGCGGAATACATTGCCAAACCACGTTCATATAAGGATAATTCCAGGGGCAAATACAGGCCACGACGCCCCACGGCTCGCGAATCACCTCATGAATTACGCTGTCAGTCTCGTGTGTCACGACCGGCGCCAAGTGATGCTCGGCCATATCGAGATAGGCTTCCAGGTACTCAAGACCGCCCTGCACGTTGCCAGACCGCGTATTATTGATCGGACGGCCGGTTTCCTGCGAGATTAATTGCGCGATTTCCTCAGCCCGGGACTTGGAGATTTCGGCGAACGACTTCAGGACGTCACGACGCTCAGCCACCGATAAAGCCGCCCAAGCCGGTTGCGCGGCCCGCGCGCTA
>Ga0075522_10001395_pt1 | contig 18277 bp, 10 predicted proteins | sample NGEPerA_FD_74796 | JGI IMG/M metagenome (GOLD analysis project Ga0075522, IMG submission 74796) | Arctic peat soil microbial communities from the Barrow Environmental Observatory site, Barrow, Alaska, USA - NGEE PermafrostL2-A | ecosystem: Environmental > Terrestrial > Soil > Wetlands > Peat ... | reverse complement strand
GACCTGCGCGAGAAGCTTGTGCGCACCCAGAAGAAGCTCGATATGACGACGACTACCGTGCAGCTGACTGCTCTGGAGCACGAGGCCGCCTTCGCGCGCAGCGAAATCTCTCGCATTGAGGACGCGGAGTTGGAGTCCATGGAGCGGAGCGAGACCCTGGAGCGCGACCGCACTGTCGCCGAGGCAGAGCTTGCGGACGCCACTGCTGCTCTGGACCGCGAACGCGCCCGCGTGGCTGAGCTGACCGCTGCGGACCAAGCTATGCTCGCGCGAATTGAGTCGGAACGCGCGCAGCTCCGCGCGGCCGTTGTGCAGTCGCAGACGGGTGAGAACTCGCTTGCCAGCTATGACCGCATCGCGCGCGCCAAAGGCACCGCGGTTGCCCAGGCGGTGAATCAGCAGTGCTCCGCGTGCCGGATGATGGTGCGCCCGCAGCGCTGGAACGAACTTCGCGACAACTCGCCGGATTCGCCGATGTCGACTGTCATCCCCACCTGCGAGAGCTGTGGCCGGATGCTGTATTACGATCCTGCCCGCGACGCCCCCCAGCGGAAGGCCCCGCAGTCTGAATCGATCGCGGCGTCCATCGTCCGCAATTCGATTTAGCGGAACTTTTTACGTCGCGCTCCCGTATTCATAAGAGCCTGCTGAAAAATAGAGAAAGTAGACTGGATCGCCGGCTCCGGCCCAACAATCATGTCCCTCCTGATCGCCACGCTCTACATAGAGGAAATGAAGGCAGCCGTTCGCGGACGGTTCGCGTGGCTTGGAGCGTCCGTTGTGCTGCTGGCCGTCGGTGGTATCGCCACGCTCAGCACACAGGGCGGCTGGCTGCAGGCTTACGGCATTATCGCTTACGGCCTCGTGCCGCTTGCCTTTGTTCCGATCGCAGCGGGGACGATTGCCTCACCGCGCACCAATCGATTCGTGGAGTGCGTCTTCACCGCTCCCGTCCATCGCCGCGACTGGCTTGCGGCGAAGTTCCTCGTTCTCCTCTCGCTCGCCGCAGCGTACTACATTGCGCTGTTTCCAGCGATGCTGGTCTACGCCATGCACGTCGGCGTTCCCTTGCTGCTGCACAAATACCTGCTGTGGGCGCCCGGAATACTGCTCGCATCAATCGCCATTGGCTCGCTGATTGGCGTACTCTTCATCGGCCGCAGCGTGGTGGCGCCCATTGGGGCCGCGATGGGTGTTCTGCTTGCCTATGTCGTCTTCATCCCGATGCAGGAGGTGCTGGCCTTGCAGGGCAGCGGTGCAACGCGCACGGGACACATCACGCTGGCCAGCCCCGCCGTGCTGCTGAAGAATGCGCTGGGCTTCGCGCTTGGCGGAAGAGTCATCCCTACGCATACCCGGATGACCTGGATCAGCCTCGCTGTTCTGGTCTTCGGGTCGCTGTTGCTGGCCGCCTGGGTTTTTCTTCAAGCTCAGGGCGTGGAGACATGGGAGGCGACACGGTCGCAGCGGTGGGCCATCATTCTCTCCGTCCTTGTCATCTCTCTCTTTCCGCCGCTATTTGCTGAGACCACGTACGACAAACCTGCGCCCCCTGCAAATAACGCTCCCTCTCTGCCGCGTCTTGGTTCCCGCAATTCTTCCAGTAGCGCGGCCCTGGTGCCACCCCACGGGAGCGTTCCACGCCGCTGCTGCAACCCCATGCTCAACTGGGACCGGACCGCTTTCAGCGCAGATCAATCCCACGCGGCCGACCTGCTGTTCCTCTTGCCGGTCGACCCCGCGAAGAGTGTCACGAACTTTCATGCATCCCTCGAGGGTGGAGACGGCCTTGAATTGGCCGCAGACTCTTCCTCGCTGAACCAGCCCGCCCCGCCGCCCGAATCCCACGCCTACCCCAACGACTCCGGCCCGCAGCTGCCCGACGGCAGTCGCCTCGCAAACGGCTGGATCGTGCGCGTCCCGATAGCTCTCAATCCCCATCACCCATGGGACATCGGCGAGGACCGTTATCCCCTCGCCATCGCCGCCACCTACAACGTCGCCGGCGATCCCCAGCCGCACATCTTCCAGGAAGGCGCACTCATCAATGCCCAGGTGGGCGGGGCGATGGCCCAGATGGCGCTTGCCACGGGCATTCTTCCGCTCTGCTGCCTGGGCGCTGCGTTCGCCCGCTGGAGGCGTACACGATGAGCGCTGCTTCTCAGCTTCACGTGAGCGGATCCGGGGTTGCCGTTGCAAACGGCACCGGATTTGCAGTGGAAATGGCGGGCCTGACCCGCCGCTTCGGTGGGTTCACCGCTGTCGATCGCATAACGCTTCGCATCCCCAAAGGCGAGCTCTATGGCTTCCTGGGCCTGAACGGGGCAGGCAAAACAACCACCATTCGTATGTTGACCACGCTGCTGCCGCCCACCTCGGGCACGGCAAAGCTCTGGGGCTACGATGTGGCTGCCAATCCGCTTGCGGTGCGCCGCCTCATCGGCCTGGTGAGCGATGAGACCAGCGAGAGCCAGTCCGGCTGGACTGCGCGCGAGTACCTGCTCTATTTCGCGCGTATTCGCAATATTCCCTCGCCCCGCGATCACGTTGAGAAATTGCTGGACGACGTAGGGTTGGAGGCCGCCTTTCGCGGCAAACTTATTGGCACCTACAGCACTGGCATGAAGCGCCGGGTCGAAATCGCTCGTGCGCTGATGGGCGCTCCGAAGGTGCTTTTTCTTGACGAGCCCACACGGGGACTGGACCTGCCGGCCAAGCGCGAGATGTGGAACCTGCTGCGCCGTCTGGCCATCGACGAAAATGTCACGACCTTTCTTTCCAGCCACGATTCCCATGAGATTCGCAGCCTGTGCAATGAGATCAGCGTCATTGCGAAAGGACGGATCGTCTACACGGGCGCCACCCGTGACCTGGGGGACAACCTCGACAGCTTCGAGGAGAACCTGATTACGCTCCTCACCCAACCTCCTGCTCCCGTGCGTTAGCCGCATCCCAGGGCCCAATAGTTATGGGCGGCCCCAGATAAAGCCACGCTGGCGCACCGAGCCAACGAGTCCGATTTCTCGTGCGAGTCGCACACCCGCTCGATTTCCTTCTACTGCTTGAATGCGTCGAACTGGATCTGTTTGAGCAACTCACTTTGCGTTGCCAATTCTGTTTTTCCGGCGGGGAACTTATTCGCGCTCAAGAGATAGGCCACAATATCGGAGCCCTGCTGGCGGGTTAGAGTTCCCGGTTTGTCCGCGGGCATTGAGGTACGGATCCGATCAAACAGGTCGCCCACGGTCTTCGTATTCCAGGTGGAAAGAAAGTCTGTCCCGGCGAGCGGCGGGACGGAATCTCCGCTCATCAGGTCGGCCCCATGACATTGGGCGCAACGCTCTCCATAGAGTGCCTCGCCGCGCTTCGCCTGCTCCTGGGTGTAGACACCGTCCCAGAGTGAACGCGGTGATTCCTGCGCCCTTACAATCGCCACCAGAGATCCGAAAGCCAAAATCCCCAGCGCGGTAAATCTATTCAGCGGGTAACTTGAACGCAATATATTCTCCTGAGTAAGTGGCTCCGCCCACTGCTACGACAATGTATTGTTTGCCGTTCAACATGTAAGTCATCGGCGATCCTGTTTGCGGCGCCGGCAACGCGATCGCTCCCACTTCCTTGCCAGTCAACTTATCAAACGCGTGCAGTGCCGTTCCTCGCACACCAGTGGCCGAGGTCCCAGTCGTGCCATCGCCCGCCACCAGCAAGGTCTTCGTCACCAGGGAACCGACGCTGAGGCCGGACTCGCCGGTGGGTGGAATCGTCATGCCTTTGAGCAATGGGCTATTGTGCACCGCATCCGGCGTCGGGCCGAACGGAATCTGCCACTTGATCTCGCCCTGGTCCATGTCGATCGCCGTGAGCCTTCCATAAGGCGGCTTGATCAGGGGCAGTCCGTCGACGGTGAGGGCGCGATACAGCGTGCCACCGCCGGGCGGTTGCGCAGGAGCAGTCTTTGCGCTCTTTGTGCTCTTGGCTGCCGCCGCAATCGCGTCGGCGCCTGCTCCGGCCCCTGTGCCCCCCATGCGTGCAACCACAGGTTGTCCCGCAGTCCCCTTTACATATCCCATATCGGAGACCTCTTTTGGCGCTGCGACCATGCCCATGGAGACGACGCACGAGGAGCACGACGATACAAAAAGCAGGTGAGTCTCCGGATCGAACGACCCGCCAGCCCAATTGGTGCCGCCGTTGTTGGTGCTCAACGTCAGCAGCGCCAGAGGACCGCCGACCTTGCTCAGTACAGGAGGTGAAAACACCGGGCCAATGGCATAGGGCTTGATCAGATTCAGCGCGTCGGCCCGCAACTTCGGCGTGAAGTCGATCAAGTCATCTTCAGAGATGCCATTGCGATCGTAAGCCGCGGGCTTGGTCGGGAAAGGCTGCGTGGGCGAATACCACTCGCCGGGCACATCTCCCTTTGGAGCCGGTCTCTCCTCGATGGGCCACACCGGTTCGCCCGTCACGCGATCGAAGACATAGAGCATGGACTCCTTGGTCGGTACCGCAACCGCCTTGATGGTCTTGCCGTTGACCTGGATGTCGCCAAGGATGGGCGGCGTGGCAATGTCCATGTCCCACAAACCGTGGTGGACGAGCTGATAGTGCCACTTCCGCTTGCCTGTCTTCAGGTCCACGCAAACCAGCGATTCGCTGTAGAGCGTGTTCCCGGGCCGGTTTCCACCGTAGTCGTCGCCTGTCGGCAGCTCGATTGGCAGATACGCGAGGCCCAGCTCTGGATCGACGCTCACTTGCGTCCACATGCCTGTATTGCCGGTGTATTCGGCAGACCCGTTCAGCCACGTGTCATAGCCAAACTCGCCCTTTTGCGGGACCGTATGAAAGATCCAGAGCCGCCTGCCAGTGCGCACGTCAAAGGCGCGGACGTAGCCCTTATAAGTCGTCTTGCTGGCGGTCGATCCGCCATCGACAAAGGCCGCTCCGACGATCACCTCATTCGCGGCCACAACAGGCGCCGCTTGTGTGCCGATGGATCCCTTCACCAGATCGATCTTCTGGTCGTCGTTCAATTTCAGGTCGACGACCCCGTTCACTCCAAATCCCTTCGCATACTGGCCGGTCCTGGCATCGAGGGCAATCAGTCTGTAGCCGGGTGTTGTATACAGAACTCGCGCGTCCTTGCCGTCACTCCAATACGCCAGCCCGCGGCCAGACAAACCGCGCGGCGCATTGGCTCCGCGCTCTCCCTCATGTTCGCCGTGTACCCACAGCAGTTCACCCGTGGCCGCATCCAGCGCAAACACATCGCGGCGGGTTCCACCAGTCGCATACAGGACGCCGCTCACCACCAGCGGCGTCCCTTCCAGCTTGTATTCCGCGCGGTTTCCCAGATTGTCCGTCTTGAATCGCCAGGCAACATCCAGGTCTTTGAAGTTCGAAGCATTGATCTGGTCAAAGGCACGGTATCTGGTGTTTCCCAGATCACCGCCATACGTGGGCCAATCGGGATTGGTCGCGGCAGATTGGCCCCACACAGCGGGGGCGGTCCACGTCAGCATCGCGCACAGCATCAGAAACACGCGAAGCCTGCTACGAAATTCGTATGCGTTGATCCGTATCATGTTTTCTCAAATGCTCTAATCGTTCGTGGGAAGTTACTGTTAGCGTTCTCCAGGCGGCGGAGCGCTTTCTTCTCCCGGAGGCGGTGCATTCGGGTTGGGGCCACGGGTCGGCTTCCAGCCGTCCACCGACTTCCCGTTCTGGAAGAAGTAGGCATCCTTGCTGTAGGGACCTGTGGCATACAGCGCGCTGGCCTGGCCAAAGATCTTTCCGGCCTTCAACACGTCATCGTGGACTTTTTGCATCAGCGCATGGTAGTGATCGTCGCTCTGCGGGAAGCCGGAGAAGGAAGAGAGGTCGTTGTTGCCGATGATGACCACGTCGATGCCGGGAACGGAGGCGATGTCGTAGGCATTCGCCACTCCGGTTGGCGTCTCGATCATTACCACAACCAGCATGTTGTCATTGATGGTCTGGCGATAGTTGTTGCCCCACAGCGCCCTGTACTGGCCGGACCCGGCGCTTCGCCGTCCGATGGGTGGATACCGCGCCCACTTGGCAGCCTCCCGCGCCCTGTCCACGTCGTCGACCGTTGGAACAATCACGCCGAGCGCGCCAATGTCGGTGGCATGCTGGATGTGCCATTCCTGCGCATCGGGCAGCCGGATCATAGGAGTGGCCCGCACATGCGGGCATGCGGCTATCATCTTCTCCACGTCCGCAAACTCCAGCGTGCTGTGTTGCATCTCGAACCATGTGAAATCGTAGTGCTTGGCTGTCTCGCAATAGCCCTCGATATCCATCTTCGACTGGGTGAAGCTGAAGATCTGCTGGCCGCTGAGCAGCTTCGCTTTGGCGGTGTTATAGAGCGCAGCCTTGCCGGCAGGCGGCAGCGGGTTCTGCGCAACAGCCGTCGTCCCTAGCTGCGCAGCTGCCGCAGCAGAGCAGACGAGTACTGCGATCGCAAAAGATTTCTTCATTGTGGTGCGCCTCGCTTGTCAGCGTATTTTTCGGAGTAGGTTTAGGTAGAGTCCCCAGATCGCAGGAAGTATACACATCGCGGTGTTGCACAGGGAACGAAACCCCGTCAGACCCCATCCTTTTGGCCCCGATCCTGCGCATGAACTGCGGCAGTGGTGTATGTCTTCATCGACCTTAGAAATCGATGAAACAAAGAACCTTTTCGGCAGCGCTGGGCAGCCATTGAAATACACGTACCCTGGCAAAAGCCAGCGCATCGCATTGAATCCCATTTGAGTTGAAATGGTCGGGGCGATTGGATTCGAACCAACGACCCCCTGCTCCCGAAGCAGGTGCGCTACCAGACTGCGCTACGCCCCGAATTCACCGAACCCCGTCCATTTTCGGTCCGGATGGAATTTTGGCGAAGCACACGCTATCGCACGTCTCTTTCTTGAAGATCTTTCATAGGTATCCAACAACCCTGCAGTCTACAACCAAAGCCGCACCGACGGTGCTGAGCGGTTGTATTGTTGTCCGCCTCGTAACCCAATTCTAATGAATCATTCCCAAATCGCTTTGGGTGCACGTTCATGCATCGGAGAGCTGGGCACCCATGGATTACAAATTACGCATCCCCTTGAATCCTTTTCAAACTTGGACCGGGTCGGGTGCCAGCAAGAAGATGCGGCTATGGACCGCATTGGCACTCCTTACCTTCTTTCTCATCGCGGCCGGGGCTTACGTTGGGATTAATACTGACCTCGGGGACGGCTGGCAGAGACGACACACCATTCTTGACCTGCGCGAGCTGCCATTAGGACAGGTCAAAATGCGCGGCGTTGTCACATATGTGGACAGCGCCAATAAGCGATTTTGGTTGCAGGATGGAACGGGCGCGATCGCCATCAATCAGGACCCGGCATCAGCTGGCGTGCATTTCGGTGACGCGGTGTTACTGGGGATGAAGAAGACTCATGCCTTCGACCCCGCCACAGGCTTTGCCAGTCTGGGTCTGACGGATTTCGAGGTAGAAAGCAGTCGAAAACATGCGTCGCTACCTTTGCCGGTAAAGACGACGATTCCGGCACTCTCAGAAGCGGCGAAGAATGGCATTCGAGTCACGGTAGGAGGTACGGTACACGGCATCTCCGCAAAAGGAAATAATGTCGTGCAAGTTGATGTTGGCGGCGACGGCCGCGAAGTGCAAGCCCATGTGCCAGGCAATCCTCGTGATTTGGCGCAGTGGCTGAACGCGACGGTGCGGGTCACAGGTGTGCTTGAAGTTCTTTTGGACAAGGGTGGGAGCCCCACCTCCGAGATCATCTGGACGCAGAATGTAACAGACCTCAATAAAATTGAGGACGCACCGCGGCAATCACCGATTGTGAGTACGCGTAATTTGTATGCGGAAATGGCACATATCACTGCGCATCTAGTGAGATTGCGCGGCAGAGTTCTGTTCCAGGAGAGTCCGAATCGGTTACTCGTCGAAGATCAGTGGGGCACGATCGGGTGCCATCTGGAGAAACCGGGGAATTTTGCTCCGGGAACGTCTGTTGAACTCGCAGGCTTTCCTAATGTGGACGGTTTGCGCGTTGACCTTGATCACGTTACGGTAACACCGATTTCTAATCGTGACGTACCGGCTTCCGGCCGGGACGATTCGCCCATCACTATCGCTGGTTTGCGAGCACTTAGCGGCGATGTCCTTCGCACACTGCCTCCGGTCAAAGTGACCGGAGTTGTGACCTACTTAAATACGAACTTTCGACAGCTCTTCCTGCAGGATGCGACCGCCGGAATCTTCCTGAAGTATGCCAGCACTCCGGTGCCGCTTTATCAGGGCGAGAAGATCACAGTAATTGGCTTGGCGAAGGATGGCGATTTCGCTCCAGTGATCGTTGCGCCGAAGTTTATTTCCGTTGGCCCTGCGCCTCTACCGAAAGCGCAACTAATGGATTCGCGTGCAAATTCCGGGACGTTGGATTCGCTGTATAGCGAAGTAGAGGGCGTTATCCATCCGATTCGAGGAAAGCTATATCCGAATCAGCAGACCACTTTCGATTTGTATACCCCCGTGGGGCCGGTCCATGTGGGCGTTATGGACCATCCGTCGCAGGACGACTTCATGGCCGACCTGCAAGATGCGACGGCACGGGTGCGCGGCGTAGTGGGAGAAGTCTTCAATTCACGAAAACAGCTTGTCGGGCTCCAATTGGCAGTCCAAAACATGAAGGGCATCCAGGTCATCGAGCCTGGCAGTTCCAATCCGTTTGCGGAACCTGCAATGCCTATCAGCAGTCTCCTGCGATTCTCGCGGAATGCAAGACCCGGCCACATGGTTGTAGTGAGCGGTGTCGTGACCCTGCTGAGTCATGGTTTCTTCTATATCCAGGACCACACCGGTGGAGTGCGGATTGAAAGCGCAGCCGGAGATCTTCATCTGGGCGATGTTGTCAAGGCGGCCGGATACGCGACGGCTACGGAGTATTCGCCGGCATTGATGGATGCTGTAGTGCAAGCCCAGCATAAGGTATCGACAATTCCTCCCCAGCCTGTCACGGCGGACATGTTGAGTGATGGGAGCCTCGACTCGGAGCTGGTCAGCATCGATGCGACCCTGCTGAGTGTTGAAAGCTCCGCAGGGGTGCGCACACTCTCACTTACTTCCGGTGGCCAAACATTCCAAGCCGTCTTTCATCCAACTGACAGGGGCCAGCCATTCATCGCCCCGAAGGAAGGCAGTCTACTGCGCCTCACCGGCATCTGCTCGGTGCAAGTTGGTCGCGGGAGGACGGACAATCTGCTGAAGAAGGATGCGGTTGATTTCACACTGGTTCTTCCATCGGCCTCGGACATACAGGTATTGAAGGACGGCAATTGGTGGACCTTAGATCATAGCCTGATATTGGTGGGCATCCTGATAGCCATCGTGCTGACCAGCCTGGGACGGATTCTGGTTCTGATCTATCGAATCGAAGGCAAGGACCAGGAGTTGCGGGCGGCTAAGGAAACGGAAAGCACCGTGCGCCAGCTGATCGGAGCCATGCAAGAGGTGCGCGACAAAAAGCAGTTTACCTCACGGGTAGTCCTGCCAGAAGCTAATGAGCTAGCCTCGCTAGGGGCGGAGTTCAATCACATGATTGAGGAACTCCACCTTCGCGATAGCGCAATGGCCGAATCAGAAGCAAAGTTGCAACAGCAGGCGTTTTCGGATGCGCTGACAGGACTCCCGAATCGCCGTCTGCTTTTTGATCGGCTTGCTCAAAGCATTGCCAAGGCCAGACGGGACGGCAGCAGAGTTGCGGTTCTGTACATCGATTTAGATGGGTTCAAGCTAGTCAACGACAGTTTTGGACATAATTTCGGCGATTTACTCCTGAAACGTGTAGTGGAACGCATGTCATCGCGTATCCGCGAGTCGGATACGCTTGCGCGGCTGGGCGGCGATGAATTCGCAGTCATATTGAACAACCTCAAAATAGTTGGTCACGCCGAACACCTGGCCGAGTCGCTACTGCAGTTGCTATCAAAACCCTTCACGATTGAAGATCAGGAGATCCACATCGGCGCCAGCATTGGTATCGCTGTTTTCCCCGAACATGCGGGCACCGACTCCGAGCTGCTGCAATTTGCCGACAGTGCCATGTACTCAGCGAAACGTTCGGGCAAGAACTGCTTGGTTGTGTATACCGATGACCTCGGTGAATCCGTGCGGGAGCGGAGTGTGGTCGAAAGCCAGCTGCGTCGCGCCATTGAGGATGGAGACATCTCTGTCCATTACCAACCGGAATTCGACATCGAATCCCGGCGCCTCATTCGTTTCGAGGCGTTGGCGCGCTGGAATCATCCAACCCTCGGCAGCATCTCCCCGACGAAATTCATTCCCATCGCGGAGGAGAGCGGGTTGATCATTCCTTTGGGTGCTTATGTAATGGAACGCGCCTGTCTAGATTGCTTGTCATGGCAATCGAGTTCTACCTCTTCCGTGGAGGTTGCCGTTAACGTATCGATTGTGCAATTCGGACGCGAGTCGTTTGTCGAAGAAGTAGAGGCAGTTCTCACAAAAACGGGACTTCCTCCGAAATTTCTACAGATTGAACTCACGGAATCGGTAATGCTCGGCGGACTGGAGAACGCAGCCGCAACCATCAAGCGGCTGCAAAGCCTCGGCGTCTCTGTTGCCGTTGACGATTTCGGCACAGGTTACTCAGCTCTGAGTTACATTGCGGACTTGCCGTTCAATGCGTTGAAGATTGATCGCACCTTCATGAAGGAGATCATGCAGCGCTCTGAGTCAAGAGTCCTCGTGCAGTCACTTGTGCTGCTTGCACAGCAACTTGGTATGAAGGTGATCGTGGAAGGTATCGAAACCGAAGCGCAACTCAAGGTTGTCGAAGAAATGGGTGCAGACCAGGTCCAGGGATATCTTCTCGGCCGCCCAACGGCGGATCCGATGGCCGAGTTGGCACATCAATCTCATGAGATGACAGTCCCTGTCGGCGCAATGGCCCATGTTCCGTTCCAGAGAAGTTAGAACATCTCTCTGAAAATGACGCGTCGCTCGCTAAAATTGCATTTGGCACAGCCGGACATCGCAAAGGGTGCGACAAATCTGCGGCGGCATCCGAGGATGAAGGACCCTGCTGTTTTCCGGGCAATCCGATAAAGCCAGAATACTGGAGGACGCGAAGCTCAAGGATTCGGAATTCACCCACTTGGCTAAGCCGGTTCAGCCGTCGAAATTCACCGAGCGGCAGAAACTGCTGGGGGGATTGCTGAGCTTCGCCAATCGATGCGGCGAGCAAACACCGTCAGGAACACGATGAGATTCTTGTCCTTTTTCCAGTATTCTTTCCTTCTCGTGGGACTGAGTTTGTTGAGCTGCTTCGGAAACCGCTCCGGCGTCATAGAGAGGTATTTCTGTGTTGCGCATAGATTGGCATGGCCCATGTAGACGGCCAAGGCTGGAAGGAGCTTATTGAGATCTGCTCCGGTCGTTGTCGGTGGCAATCGCAGCTACATTTTTACCTACAGGGCTGTAGCGGTAAAAGGCAGGTGCCCTAGCCGAAGCCAGCGCATCCTATTGAATCCGTTTGAGTTGAAATGGTCGGGGCGATTGGATTCGAACCAATGACCCCCTGCTCCCGAAGCAGGTGCGCTACCAGACTGCGCTACGCCCCGAATTCACCGAAAGTGAAGTGCCGGTTGGACGGTGCGATTCCAGTTGATCCGCGGCGGGAGCGCGCAGGAATTCGCAAAACCGGCTCCATTGAGTTTAGCAGAGATCATGGGACTGAGAAGCGGGAACGCTTTCAGCCCCGGTGCCCCAACGGCTTGCGGAGACGCAGCGCAAACCCCGACAGGACACTTGAGGTCACGAAGCAGCAGTGGTGCTCCACAATCAGCGTGCCCATTCAAATAGACTGCTCCCTATGCCAGTGAAAAAAGCAGCCGGCAAAAGCCGCAGCGATCCAGCCGCACTGGATCCCGCGGAGTTCAATCAGCGGCTGATGCAGTGGTATCGGGCAGTCGCGCGCAAGCTGCCCTGGCGCGGCACAACCGACCCGTACCATATCTGGGTCTCGGAGATCATGCTGCAGCAGACACGTGTGGCTGCTGTAGTGGAACACTACAACGAATTCCTGCGGAGGTTCCCCACCTTGTTGTCGCTGGCGTTGGCCCAGGAGCCGGATGTGCTGGCGGCATGGTCCGGACTGGGGTACTATCGGCGGGCGCGCATGCTGCACAAGGCCGCGCGGTTTATCGTGATGGAGCGCGACGGCCGGTTGCCGGCGACCGCGGACGAATTGCGAACCTTGCCCGGCATCGGAGACTACACCGCTGCTGCCATAGCGAGCATAGCTTTTGGCGAATCGCTGGCCGTTGTGGACGGGAATGTAGAACGCGTCGTTCTTCGCCTCGTCGGTCGCGCCGACGAATCCTCAACCACGGCCCGCGCCTTTGTGCGCGACCAGGCGCAGATGTTGATGCCGGGCGCCGTGCTTCCGTCTCTACCGGGTGCAGTGGGCAGCCCAAAAAGCAAACAACAGGCCGCCGGCAGGACGTCGCGTGTACGCGAAGCAAAACAATGGGGATCAAGCGAGCGGATTACGCTGGCCGCCAGCGCGCATCCGGAGGAGCGTGCAGGCAGCGATCACGAATCCTCCAGGACTTTCAATAACGAAGCGGGCGATCACAATCAGGCAATGATGGAGCTGGGAGCGACCGTATGTCTGCCCCGCGCGCCGCTGTGCAGCGAGTGTCCGGTATTTGCGATGTGCCGGACGCGAGGGGAACACGCCACCCAACCGCGCGCACCGCAGCGGAGCCTGCCGGCGGCCTATCTGCTTGACCTGCGGAAACGGGGTACGACGACGGAAGTGCTGTTGGAGCTGCGTGCAGCCGGATCAAATCTGATGCCCGCGATGTTCGAGCTGCCGCCGCTGCCGATGGAGGTTGTCGCAGGCCGGGAGCCTGTTCTGCGCGTACGGCATTCCATCACCAGCACCAACTACTATGTGCAGATATTCGCGCCGCAACGTTTCGACCCCGGCGCAAAAACCAAGCGTGAGAAGACGTTGATGCATCCTCTGCGCAAGGCGGTCCGGGGAAAAATATCCGAGGACAACGGCCGCGAGCTGCATTGGGTACGCACCTCGCGTCTCCCCGGCATCCCCATGACCGGCCTGACGCGCAAGGTGCTACAGAGGCTGCGCGTGATGGAGAGTACGCGCATGGCGTTGCTGGAATAGACGCTTGTCACCGGATGTCTTCGGTTGATTAAGACGTACAAATTATCGAGGAAAGTCCGGCGCCCCGTGGCTGTTGAAGTGATAGGCCATGCCGATCGTCATCACTGACGGGTGCAACGTGCCCAGTGGGAAACCCATCCAGTTCTGTAGCTCATAGTCCGCGCGCACGTTCCATGATCGCGCCACACGAAAATCCGCCCCGCCGCCATACGTGTAGATGTTGTAAGCCACATTGGCGATGCCATTGTGGAAGTTGTAGACACCGCGGCCCAACATCACCTTGGCATAGGGGGTCATGGCTCCTCGCGTGAGGAAAATGCGCGGCCCTATCTCATAGGTGCGTTCATATATTGTGGAGTCCTGAGTTCCGCGCGCGTGGTGGAAATCACCCTCCAGGCCCCAGTGCGTACGCCAATCGAAGGTGACGTAGCCTGTGCCGCCGATCAGCGTAATGGGCGTGAAGTTGTAGTGCGAAATGGCGAAGACGAACCCGCCGCCGATCTGCAGGTCGCCTGTTCGGCTGGCTGTAGGCAGGGATTGCGCGCGCGCGTCGGCTGCATGACCCGCAAAAATTGCGATGGTCAGCGCCAGCGCCGGGGCCGCAGCAGGCGCACAGAATTGTGCGATGGCACGAACTGCCAGGCGCGACAGACTTAAGCGCACGTGCCTCCTTCGCAACAGAAAAAGAGGGCTTTGCAAATCGTTTTGCAGCATAGATGACATTGGAACGCTATTGGTCTGCTCAAAAATGGGCTGGGCCAGACTATCACCGCAATGCCCATCTCAGCCCGGGTACTTGAAAGAGACGGCGGGTGACCCAGCCGTTACCGGCGTAATCTTCGCATGCTTGCGGAATATTCAGCGACCGGCAATCCTCCGCTTCTGTAAACTGGTGCGCACCGTCACTCACTGGGACTGGTCAAAATTATGCGCCCTTTCGCTCTGCCCATCGCCGCCGCTTTACTCTTCTCTGGATCCGGCGCAGTGGCCGGTGCACAATCAGCGCCAGTGTGCATCGGCAGCGGCGCCTGCCAGGTGGCGAGTTGTCCGAACAATGGAACCACCTCCATCACCGGCACCGTCTACGCTCCCAACGGCACAGACCCGCTGCCCAACGTCACGGTCTACATTCCAACGACAACCGTTGCTCCGTTTCCCGCTGGGGTGGGCTGCCCGGTAGTCGGCGCGCCGCCCTCCGGTTCGCCGTTGGTGGGCACGGTCACTGACGTCAAGGGCAACTTTGAACTGGATAACGTACCCGCCGGCGCGAATATCCCGCTGGTTATCGTCTCCGGGCGCTGGCGCCGACAGATCGTAGTCCCGGGCACGGTCGCCTGCACCAACACACCGGCGGACCCGACCATGACCGTCATGCCGTCGGACCATACCCAGGGCGACATCCCGAAGATCGCCATCGCTACCGGTTCCGTAGACCAAGTCGAATGTGTGCTCAGAAAAGTCGGTATCTCTGACAATGAGTTCACCGATCCAAACGGAACGGGACGAATCAACCTATTCGGCGGCGGTGGAGCGCTTGGCAGTGGCGCCCTAATCTCATCGCAAACACCAACGCAGGCCTCCTTGATGGGCAACTCAAATGCGCTGGATTCCTATGACGTGCTCATGCTGCCGTGTGAGGGAAACAACTATCTAAAACCTGCTCAGGAACTCGCTAATCTCGTTAATTTTGCAAACTCTGGAGGACGGGTTTATTCCAGTCACTTCAGCTACTCATGGATGTATCAAAATCAACCCTTCAACTCGGTGGTCAATTGGACCCCCGGAGCCGCCACATATATCAGCGGAATCGCCACTGTGAATACCGGCTTCACTGCTGGGCAGACTCTGGCGACCTGGCTCGAAAACGTGGGCGCTTCGCCCAACACTCCGGGCCAGATTGCAGTCAATACGCTCCGAGTGGATACAAACGGCGTAAACCCACCGACGCAGTCATGGCTCACACTGAACGTCACAGGCAATCCGGTCATGCAGTTTGTCTTCGACACTCCCATCCAGACTGCCGGGCAGACCATCAACCAATGCGGACGCGTGCTCTACAACGAGTATCACGTGGAGAACGGAGCTAGTAATCCATCGCAGAACTTCCCATCGGAGTGCGTAGGCGGGCCTATTACTCCCCAAGAAAAGCTCCTCGAGTACATGCTCTTCGAGCTTACGGATGAAGGCGGCCAGCCCTCGCTCGTGCCCCTCACGCAGGACTTCGGCTCCCAGGCCGTCAGCTTCACCAGTCCAGTCAAGACCTTCACCTGGACCAACAACTCCAGCTTTGCAAGCTCGGTGAAGTCCGCAACGGCTACCGGCGACTTCAGCATCGTCTCCAACAACTGCGGCGCGGTGGCCGCCGGAACCAGCTGCACCATCGGCGTTACGTTCACCCCGACAGCGCTGGGCGCACGCACCGGAACACTCTCCGTCGTCTCTTCCGGCAACACACTTACGGCGGCGCTCACCGGCACAGGCACGCCCGGGTACTCTTTTTCGGGCAACTCGCTCAGCTTCGGCAGCCTGGATGTAGGCGCATCCGCTACGCAGACCCTTACTCTAACAAGCCTCGCGAGTCGCGCGCTCCCCATTCCTGCCTTCTCGACCACCGGTCCTTACGCGGTCAGCACCTCCGCGTGCGGCTCCTCGCTGGCTGCAGGGGCCAGTTGCAACGTCGCGGTCACATTCCTCCCCACCATTACCGGCCAGCAGAGCGGAACGCTGGGCGTCAACTCCGCCAATTTGCTTTACAACGGCTTGACGGCCTCGCTCAGCGGCAACGGTGTTGACTTCACACTCACGCTTAGCCCGTCCTCCGGCTCCGTGGTTGCAGGAAATACAGCCAGCACGACCGGTACATTGACTCCCCTTGCCGGCTTCGCGGCGACCCTGACGGTCAGTTGCAGCATCGGCGGGGCTGCTGCCACAAACTGCGGCACCCCTTCAACCTCGCTGGTGCCAGCTTCGCCCTCGTCCACCTTCACCATCAGCGTGGCCACAACCTCGCAATATACGGTCGTGGGTTATGGACTGGGAGGCCGCGGCGGGCTTTGGCTGATGGCGCTGGTAAGCGGCGCGATACTGTGGCGCGCCCGGAGCCGCACGCGCATCGCCCTTCGCGGTGGCCTGATGCTGATGATACTGGTCGTGCTCGGTGGCACCATCTCCGGATGCTCCGGCAAGTTGCCCGCGCAGAACGCCATCTACACAAGTCCGGGGAGCTACGTGATCACCGTATCGGCGACGGACGGTTTCCTGAGGCATTCCGCGACCTACACGCTCACAGTCAGCGCGAAGTAGCAGAACCCTGAAACAGGTTTCCCTCTCCGTTCTCTGTGTTCTTTGCTGGTTCGTCTACCGCAGGACCTGGATCGCCGCTGCGCCGAGGCCAAAGCCCTCCAGGATCGTCGAGATGTCTGAGAGGTTGCGCAGCACGGCCGACTTCTGGATGATCGGCGGCACGATGATCGTGTCGCCTGGATACAACGCAACATCTTCAAAGGTGCGGTCGGCAAAGAGGGCGCGCTGCGCGAATGTGCCGGCCTGTTTGCTCACGACCGATCCATCGGCGCGGAGCACAAATTCGCGGCTGCGGTCTCCGATACGGTCTGGGCCGCCGGCAAGGCGAAGGTAGTCTTTCACCCGGCGGCCAGGTACATACAGAAAGGCATTGGCGTTGTAGACCTGTCCTTCGACCGCGACGGTGGCAGGAATTTGCGGCACAACAAAACGGTCATTGTCCTGCAGTGCGATATCGGGCAACGCGTCAATTCCTGCGGAATCTGGCTTCAACGGGAGCACAATCCGTCCGTTGGGCTGTGCCGCACGCAGCCGTGTGACAACCGCGCGCGCCTCGCCGGCCGAAGCGGCCACCGCGGCGGCATCGCGTTCGGTCAGCGCCGAGGCGGAATTCGCCGTCGTATTTGCGGATATCTGCGACTCCAGTTCATCGGCGTACTCGTTCAAACGCTGCTTTTGCAGGCGCCGCACGGAGTCGCGTGTGAACTCCGACGCAAACAGGTCAGCGTTGGCGGTCAGCCCGCCGGCGCGCACCACCAACTCGCGCAGGGTCTCGCCGAGCTTCACACTGTAGACGCCCGCGCCGGCGAACTCGCCCTCCAGACGCACAACCTTCGTCTGCTGCGCGCTGGGCACGCGAATATCCGCCTTGGAGAAGATGGTGACAATGTCGCCCGGCAGCAGATCGAGATTCTGGGCGGGATCATGGTCGATCACAGCCTTGGCAAGATTGAATGGCAGAAGCGATGTGGTCAGGTCAGCCGCATTCTGCCGCTCGATTACCGCGTACTCCCAATCCACATCCGGGGCCGGCAGGACCACGTCGTTCTTCGGCGTAAAGAAAGTATTGGCGTCGGTGAGGGCGCTACTTACGGAATTGCCGCCGCCGCTGCTGCCTGTTGCCCCACCGCGCTGTTGCGCGGCTTGGTCATTTGTCCCTGTTTGATTTTGATATGACGCTTGGGATGCATTCTGGGACTGCAATGGCGCCTGTCCTGTACGGATTCCCAGAGTACCTTCGGCTCCCGGCTGCGATGCAGACAGGGGAAGCGTCTGTGTCTGCCGTGGAAGTGTGGAAGACTGCCGGCCGAGCTCGATCATCCGCTGATAATAATCACGCGTGATCAGCATCTCGCGATTCGGAATCAGGTCGGAGACATGCATGCCCTCGCGCCACTGGAAGCGGCCGGGATTGGCAACATTGCCACGCAGGGTGACTGCATCCTTGAAGCGGCCAACGATTGAAGTGGCAGTAATAATGTCGCCGTCCTGAGCGGTGGTGGAGCCTGCAGCATCCAGACTGACCTCGACCATGGACCGTTGCGTGCGGTCCGGAATGCGTTCGATCCTCAGCCGCGAGGCAGCCGCGGTATTGGTAAGGCCGCCTGCGAGCGTAAGCGCCTGCGCGACTGTGGTCTCACCACGCAGCTCGTAGATCGCCGGTGTATTCACGCTGCCGGCGATTGCCACCTGGGGGCCAACGTCCGGGATGAAGATCACGTCGCCGGGCTCCAGGC
>Ga0075522_10001394_pt1 | contig 18299 bp, 20 predicted proteins | sample NGEPerA_FD_74796 | JGI IMG/M metagenome (GOLD analysis project Ga0075522, IMG submission 74796) | Arctic peat soil microbial communities from the Barrow Environmental Observatory site, Barrow, Alaska, USA - NGEE PermafrostL2-A | ecosystem: Environmental > Terrestrial > Soil > Wetlands > Peat ... | reverse complement strand
CGCATTGATGGCCTTGCAGGATGAACTTCCGGAAAAAATCGCCCAGGCAATCGGGCGCCCCGCAAAAAGTTAAACGCCAAACGCGCTTTGCCCAATGCTGCCGTTCTGCGAAAAAGCCAGGCGCTTGTTCGTTCGCACGCGGAAGGGGATATTCAATTTTTCAATGCCACGTGCGCGCAACTTCGTCAGACGCTTGCGCAGTCGTTCCGGATCCATGCCGGCGGACGAGCACACCGCTTTGAAATCTTTATTGTCGTGAAAAAGAAATTGTTCCGCTTTGCGGCTGAAACTCAGCGGTCCGCAGATCCATTCTTCCAGGCTTTTGGTAATCACAGCGCGCCAAAGTCTTTCTTCTGCCGTTCCTGTATCGTTGATGCGCAAGATCGAATTTTGAAACATGGTTTTGGCCCCCAGTTCAAATTTGTATGTCCGGCTGAGTGACCATCTAATTGCAGTTAAAGGACCATAAGAGCCGTATCGCCAATACTATATGGAGAAGACAGCGACGAAATTTGTCGCTTCTAAATTCCGCGCTCTGAATACATGGTTTAGGGTATTACGCGCCGTGCTTCTTTAGACACTAAAAAATGCGCGTGACAAAATGTGTCGCGGCGCGCGGATCACAAATCGGAGAAGAAAAATAAAATGCGGTGGGAATTTTTGCCCTCTCGATAAAATTTTTACAGCGGATATGGAAGTTCCGGCTGAAAGAAAATCGATTTTGACGTCAGGGAGTGGCGAAATGCGGGCCTGTTTATTGGCTTTTTTCCAGGCCCGCCATTTGATCGATGCTCCGCTCATTTTTTTCTTTGCGATATTTTTTCAAGCCGTCAGCTCCCAATTTGTTTGCCCACGCGGAAAGCTGGTTACGGTTACCTTCGTATTTGAGCAAAGGAACGCTATAGCCGCAGGAATCGGAAATGCGGAAGACCTCGACCAAAATGATGGCTCGACTCCCTTCGTGTTCCGGAAAGCGCGCCGAAAGATCGCGAAATTCTTGCTGTTCCGATTCCAATACTCTGCCGCGTCCGTGCAAGCGAAGAATTCTAGGCGCCCCCTGAAATGCGCAGAACATCAGGACGATCCGGCCGTTCTCTTTCAGGTGTGAGATGGTTTCAATTCCGCTGCCGGTCAAATCTAGGTAAGCAACCGTCACAGTCCCCAGCACGCGAAGCGTGTCGAGACCTTTCGGCGATATGTTGACGTGCCCACCCGAATTGAGCGGCGCCGATCCCACAAAGAAGACCGGCTGAGCCTCGATAAATTTTCTAGTGGAGTCGTCAATGAATGCGCGAACTTTTCCCATGATGAAGCGCTCCTTATTTTTACAATGCTAGCATGTTTTCGGGAAAAGAAATCTTCGCCTTGTATTCGCCTCAGTGTATAGTAAGTGCGAGTTTTTGAATACATGCCAAAGTTTGTCACCTACCGGGCAAAGCGCGATACAGAGACGACGTCTCCGCCTCGGGTATCCTCAACTTCCTCAACATCCACACTTTCATCAGCGTCCTCAACTTCCATTCTGCACGTGGACATGGATGCGTTTTTCGTTTCCGTCGAATTGTTGGACCGGCCCGAATTGCGCGGGAAGCCGGTGGTCGTCGGAGGGCAGCCGGATCACCGCGGCATTGTTTCCACGGCGAGCTACGAGGCGCGAAATTTTGGCATTCATTCGGCGATGCCGTTACGCACCGCGGGGCGGCTATGTCCTCACGCCGTATTTCTTGAGCCGCGGCACCATCTTTATTCGGAGTGGAGCGACCGCGTCGCCGCCATCCTCGGAAAATATTCGCCCGTTGTGGAAATGGCCTCGGTCGATGAGGCGTACATCGATCTTGCGGGCACGGAGCGGCTGCACGGACCGCCGATCGCAGCGGCAGACGCGCTGCTGCGCGAAATTACGGCCAAGACCGGTCTGCCATGTTCAGCCGGACTCGCGCGAACGCGTCTTGTCGCCAAAGTAGCCAGCGATCAGGCCAAGCCCCGTGGACTGGTCTGGGTTCCCGCCGAAAGCGAAGAAGCGTTTCTTGCGCCGCTTGAAGTGCGGCGCATTCCCGGAATTGGCAAGGTGACGGAAGCGGCTCTGCAGTCGGCCGGTATTAACAAGGTAGGGCAGCTTGCCGAGATGGGCCGCGAAAAACTGGAAAAAGAATTCGGCCGTTGGGGCACGGCGCTGTTTAGAAAAGCGCATGGTGGAGACACGTATGAATTCTTCGTGGACGCCGAACCGAAATCCATTTCGCACAATCGCACTTTTATGGAAGACACGCAGGACCGCGCGCTGCTCGATGCCACGCTGAGCCTGCTGTGCCAGAAAGCGATGAAGCGCCTGCGCGAAGCAAGTCTCAGCGCGGGCGTGGTGACCGTCACAATCCGCTACATGGGATTCGAAACGATTACGCGTGCGCAGACATTGCGCGAGCCGACGCATCTCGATCCACTCGTGTTTGAGACGGTGAAAAAAATATTCGACAAAAATTGCGACCGCACTCGCAAAGTGAGGCTCGTCGGCGTAGCACTTTCTTCGTTCACGCACGGCGGCGAACAGCTTGATCTGCTCGATGCATCTCGCCGCGAAAAACTGGAACGGATCGCACAAGCCACCGACGCGCTGCGTGACCGCTTCGGCTTCTCCAAAATTCAATTTGGAGGGTCAATGACCAAATCGCCGCGTGAGGAAGAGGAGGAATGACGAGGTTTCCGGTTGGGTAGAACGTCTCCCCCCCAAAATCCTGTTACGGTGCTTACACAATCGGGGCGACCGTATCCGTTGCTCCTATCTCGTGAATAGACTATTTACCTGATGGAATCGACTAACTCCGTCCGTTACGCTTCCCGTCGGCACCTTAGATGCGAGCCCCATGGGTCCACGTGTTCAGATGTGAACAGAACATCTTCATACTGTGAGTTATAAAAGATTGTTCATGCGCTGAAATCTAGTTGTTGCTTGATACAAAATCAAAGGGGGCCGTTATGTCGTCCAGCAATCCAGCTCTGCGGAATCCGGGTGCTCATTTCGGAACCTTGGGAGTCCTTTGGATTGTTTACGGGGTGATCCGTCTGATCATGGCAGCCTGCCTGCTGATTTATACCAGCACAGCTACCCTGATGTTTGGCGCGCTGCTGAACCGCGTCGCTGACCCGTTTACTTTGATGGGACTTTTCCATTTCCTCTATGCGGCCGTAATTGTGTTGTCAGTGGTCTGCGGCCTTCTTGCAATCTTTGCCGGGCTCGCGCTGCTCGGAGGACGGGGCGTCGGACGTAACCTTACGCTCGTCGCAGCAATATTGTCGCTTTGTGACATTCCTCTAGGCATCACTCTAGGAACGTACACGCTTGTGGTGTTGCTTCCGATCCACGCAGCGTAGCTTGGCGATCGTTCTGGGCAGACGGCCGAATTTGGCGCGTCAAAAGAAAGCAGGAAACGAATGTTTACGATGGCAATTTTAGCGGTATTCGTTCTTATTGCGCTTGTCGCAAGTCTTCCGATTTGGCCGCACAGCAAGAGCTGGGGCTTTGGGCCGATTGCCGGGGTCAGCGTGGTCATCCTGACAATTTTAATTTTGTTTTGGACTGGCCATCTATAGAGGTGCGTAATTTCATTCCAGGCACCCTATGACTTTCTCGATCGAAATAACTGGCGCATAATCCAGATATGACGTCGCGCGAACTGGCTGAAAAAATCTGCGCCACACTGCGAGCCCAAGGGCATCAGGCTTACTTCGTGGGCGGGTGTGTACGCGATCTGGAAATGGGGCGCGAGCCGGCCGACTACGACGTGTGCACGGATGCGCGGCCGGAGCGAGTGCAGGAACTTTTTCCGCGCAGTGTTGCGGTGGGCGCGAAGTTTGGCGTGATTCTTGTGCTTGAGGATGGCGCGCCGACAGAAGGAACACAGCGAAACGAAGTCGCTGAGGTTACCACGAGGATTATTACCGATGCCTCGGCGGGGATCGCTACGGCGGGCCCAACACAACAATGCCGAGCGCAAGTTGAGGTCGCCACTTTCCGATCGGACGGCGGCTACTCGGATGGGCGGCATCCCGACCAAGTGATTTATTCCAAGACGCCGCAGGAAGACGTTCTTCGGCGAGATTTTACGATCAATGGGCTGCTGATGGACCCGGCGACAGCGGAAGTGCTCGACTACGTCGGCGGGCGCGCCGATTTGCGCGCGGGCATTGTGCGCGCGATAGGCGATCCGCGGCTGCGCTTTGCGGAAGACAAGCTGCGCATGCTGCGCGCCGTGAGGTTCGCGGCGAGATTCGGCTTTCAGATTGAGCCGGAAACAATGGCTGCGGCGCGGAGCCTGGCCCCTCAGGTCACCCAAGTTTCGAATGAACGCATCCGCGATGAGTTGACCAAGCTGCTGACCGAGGGCGCGGCGCGACGCGGTTTCGAATTATTGGACGAGACAGGCTTGCTACCTGTCGTTCTCCCGGATATCGCGCGGATGAAGGGTGTGGAGCAGCCCCCGCAGTTTCATCCTGAGGGCGACGTCTGGATACACACGCTCATGCTGCTCGAAAAGCTTACGGCTGGCTGCTCGCCCACGCTGGCTTGGGGTGTCTTGCTGCATGACGTAGGCAAGCCGCCCACATTTTCGCCCGTCAGCGGCCCTGGTACGCGCATCCGCTTCAACGGGCATGAAGAGATTGGCGCACGAATGGCCGAAAGCATCTGCCGCAGCCTGCGCTTCTCAAACGAAGAGACGGAACAGGTCGAATCTCTGGTGGCGAACCACATGCGCTTCAAAGATGTGCCCAAGATGCGCATGGCGACGCTCAAGCGGTTCGTCCGCCTGCCGCGATTTGACGAACACATGGAGCTTCACCGTCTCGACTGCCTGGCTAGCCATGGAGGGCTCGACTCCTATACCTTCGTCCAGCACTTTCTTTTGGAAACTCCGGTTGAAAAAGTATATCCCCCGAAGCTGGTCACAGGAGATGATCTCAAAGGGATGGGCCTCGTGCCCGGGCCCCGGTTCAGGGAAATTTTAACTGCTGTGGAAGAGGCTCAACTCGAGGGCAAGCTTCAGGACAGGGAGACCGCGTTGGAATTTGCGCGTTCTCTGGGCGTGGCCTGACCTCGTCAGATTTGGGCCTTCGGATTTTCGCAGCTTGGCAGGATGAAATGTTGATACTCAGGAAAAAACGGACTAGATTAGCAACTTGAGTGTCGATATAGCTCACGGAGTTATCGATCCTGCCGATATGAGCCATAGCCATGCAGGCAAATCGCGAAGATTGCAGACGCAGAATAGACTTGCCACAAGAATAACTCAAGCATTTTTAATCAGTTGCGGCCGCGTAAGTGTACTAAGAGAAAGGAACTAACTCTTTAGTGGCATGCACTAAACTTTGTTGCCATTGCTGCTGTTTCTTTTTGGTATCTTTTGGGTAGGTCCTGCATCTAAAGTAAGTGTCGAGTCTCAAACGTATGACTGGGCTTAGGAAATTTAGGGGGACCCAATGAGTGAAAAGACTATACAAATACCCAAAGAGCTTCCGATTCTGCCTGTGCGGGATACGGTGCTGTTTCCGGGAGGCGTTCAACCCCTGACCGTTGGGAGAGAGGGTTCGCTGGCCCTGCTGAATTCCCTACACGGAGACGAAAAGCTGCTGGGCATCGTGGCGCAACATGATCCGCGCGTGGAAGAGCCGGCTGCCGCTGACCTGCATCTGGTGGGCACGGCTGCCAAAATCCATAAACTCGTGCGCATGCCGAACGGGAATGTAGTCGTGTTCCTGGAAGGGTTGCAGCGTATTCGTGTGATGGAGCTGGTCACCTTTCGCCCGTTTTTGACGGCGCGTGTGGAGATCCAACCTGACATTATCGGAGAAGAGGACGCTGAATTAATGGCGCTCGAGCGCAACGCGCGTGAGCTGTTCCGCGATGTCGTTGCGCGTTCGCCGCAACTTTCCGACGATCTGCAGACCGCGGCTCTTAACATCGAAGATCCGGTTCGCCTCGCGGACTTTATTGCCGCGAACCTGCCTTCGCTTCCCACATTGCTGCGCCAGGAACTTCTGGAGACGGCCGATGTGCGCCGCCGCCTGGAGACCCTGATCCGCGAACTTTCCAAGGAATTGGAAGTTCTGGAACTGCGCAACAAGATTCAGGAGCAGGTGCAGGAACAGGTCAGCCAGAGCCAGCGTGAATACCTGCTGCGCGAGCAGTTGAAGGCCATTCACAAGGAGCTGGGTGAATCTGACGACGGGCAAGCGGAGATCGATGAGCTGCGTGAAAAGCTCGAGAAATCCGGAATGCCTGCCGAGGCGCGCAAGGAGTGCGACCGCGAAGTGAAGCGGCTCGCGAAGATGACTCCGGCGTCCGCCGAATACATGGTGGCGCGCACCTATCTGGAATGGATGATCTCGCTTCCGTGGACAAAATCCTCGGGCGTTGAGGAAATCGACATTCCGAAGGGCCAAGCCATTTTGGACGAGGATCACTACGACCTGGAAAAAGTGAAAGAGCGCATCCTCGACTATCTGGCCGTGAAAAAACTGAAACCTGGCATGAAGGGACCCATCCTGTGCTTCCTTGGGCCTCCAGGAGTGGGGAAAACTTCACTCGGTAAATCGATCGCGCGTGCTCTCGGACGCAAATTCGTGCGCATCTCAATGGGAGGCATGCACGATGAAGCGGAAATCCGCGGACATCGCCGGACGTACATCGGAGCGTTGCCCGGCCAAATTATTCAGGGACTGCGGCGCGCCGAAACGAACGATCCGGTTTTCATGCTGGACGAAGTAGACAAACTGGGACGCGACTTCCGCGGCGATCCATCGGCTGCGTTGATGGAAGTGCTCGATCCGGAGCAGAACAATGCCTTCCGCGATCACTACCTGGATGTGCCGTTCGATTTGTCCAAGGTGCTGTTCATCGCCACGGCAAACATGATCGATCCGATCCCGGAGCCGCTGCGAGATCGTATGGAAATCATCGAACTCGCGGGCTATATCGAAATCGAAAAGGTCCAGATTGCCCATAAATACCTGGTTCCAAAACAGGCGGAAGAGCACGGGATCAAGATTGGCGAACAAATCGAGTTCACGGACGAGAGCTTGCGCGAAATTATTCACAGCTACACGCGTGAAGCCGGTGTTCGGAATCTCGAACGCGAAATCGCCACGGTCATCCGCAAAGAAGCTCGGCGCATCGCTGAGGGCAAAACCGAGAAGCTGCTGGTTACGCCCGAGGTGGTGCACGAAGCGCTCGGAGTGCCGAAGTTCCGTGCCGAACGAGAAGTGGAAGAACGCGTCAAGACGCCGGGAGTTTCCGTCGGACTGGTCTGGACGCCATCAGGCGGCGACATTGTCTTCATCGAGGCAAGCCGTATGAGAGGCGGAAAGCAATTCACGATGACGGGACATCTGGGCGAAGTGATGCAGGAGTCGATGACGGCCGCGCTGACATGGGTTCGCGCCAATGCCGGACGCTACGACATCGATCCCGACTTCTTCCGCAAGCAGGACATCCACATCCACGTGCCATCGGGCGCGGTGCCGAAAGATGGTCCATCGGCCGGCGTCGCAATGGTCAACGCGCTGGTGAGTTTGCTGTCGGGCCGTCCGCTTCGCCCGCGAGTGGCCATGACGGGCGAAATCTCGCTCTCCGGAATTGTTTTGCCGGTGGGCGGAATCAAGGAAAAGGTCCTGGGTGCGAAACGCGCTGGAATCCGCGAGGTGATTTTGCCCGCGGAGAACGAGCCGAATGTGAAAGAGGATCTGCAGCCGCACATGCTCGAAGGAATGCAAATTCACTATGTGCGCACCGTGGATCAGGCTCTGGACATCGCGCTCTCCAAGCCAGCGGCGGTTGCCGCCGGTCTGAAAACTGGCCAAATTCCACCCGTCGGTCCGGCTCCTGTAGTGCCGCCGATTCACTAATCGAAACACAAATACGAAGTAAAAAAAGCCCGGCTCGATAAAAGAGCCGGGCTTTTTTTGTAGCGCGGGCTTCAGCCTGCAGGGTTTAGGCATTGCAAAGTCCAAACCCCGCAGGCTGAAGCCCGCGCTACTTGAAGCCAAGCCTGCTAATATCTGGCCATGGCGCGCACCCGCAAATTATTTCCCATTTATGGAAGCTCGCTCGCGAACCATATGCTCGCGATGCTTGTGCATGACCGTCCCGTCAGCACATTTGTCGCGGCCTACGTTTCGCAGTACGACCGAAAAGGAATTCTCGGAGGGCCAGCGCGAGACAGGGAATTAGCGGAAACTATTGGGCGCGAAATTATTCTGGCATTGATCGTCGAGGTAGAGGGCTTGATGCCCTCGTTTTTTGGCAAGAAGCAAAGAAAAAAACTGAGGGTCGAAGAAAATCAGGCGGTCGAACTGTTTTTAGGGGAATTGTGCGCGGCACTGGAACGCGCGCAACGCTGGAGCGATGACGATCGCAGGCAGTTTCAGCGCGATCTGTCCATGTACAAGGATTTTAATGCGCGTAAGGAATCGACGCCGAGTACCGGCAAAAAAAGAAAGACAGAGGAAGAAGATCCGCCGTTTGTCGCGCGCGTCGCGATTCTAATCGATCCGTCGATGCTGGAACAGGCGCGCCGGGCGACCAGAAAATTTCACGGAAGCGTGGGCGGCTTGGCTAAAAGGCTCTTGCGTCAGACGTTGAATCCGAGTTCCCGGTGACCTTGTCTTACGGGGTCGCGGCTTTGGCCGCTGCGGAAAAATCTTTTGGGCGAGTGCTTGAGTAGCACAGGCGCTCTTGCCTGTGCGGTTTTTGCAAAGTGCACGGAGCCAGGAGTGGCTGTGCTACTCGATTATTGATCGTCATTCTGAAATGATTCTAAAAAGAAAGAGTCAAGAAATCTTCTCCACTTGCACCGCTGTGCCATAAGCCAGCACTTCCGTAACGCCCTGCATAATTTCCGTGGCGTCGTATCGCATGGCAATTACAGCATTCGCGCCATGTTGGGCCGCATGCTGCATCATTAATTCGTAGGCCTCTTCGCGGGTGTTTTCGCAAAGCTCCGTCAGAATCGTAATGTTTCCCCCGATGATCGTCTGCAAACCGGCGCCAATGGAACCGAGCAAACTCCGCGAGCGCACGATGATCCCGCGCACGATTCCGAAATTTCTCACAATGCGATAGCCCGGCAACTCCTGTGACGTGGTCACCATCATCGTCGATACTTGTACTGGCATGGCATCGCTCCTTATGTACGGATTGGTTTCAAAGCGATACTAACGGTCCTTTCCGCGTGCCAGTCCTCTGTTATGCTCCGCCTGTACCTTTTAGTTATGAACCGCCATGAGGCAGGCAATGCTTACGCTGTTCTATTTCCTGGTCGTCGAACAGATTTTGCAGGGCTTGTACAATCTTTGGGATGGACTGGTGTGGCTGCGGTTGGCTCAGCGCCGCGCCGGAACCCATTCCGGATTTTATGCGCCGCGCGTTGCTCTTTTTTGCCCTGTGAAGGGCGCCGAGCCGGGCCTGGAATTAAATATTTCCGCGCTCGCTTCATTCGACTACTCCGAATACGAAATTTTCTTCAGCATGGCGAGCGCGGACGATCCCGCGCGCAAAATCATCGAGCGCGTGACTGCGGGCAGCAAACATAAAGTTCATATTGTGGTGGCCGGGCGGCCGAGCGAATGCGGAGAAAAGGTGAATAATCTCCGCGCAGCCATCCTCAAGGCGGACAAGGGGTTTGACGTTTTTGTTTTTGCGGATTCCGATGGGCGTCCCGGAAGAAGCTGGCTCCCGCGCCTGGTTGCGCCTCTGGCGGATTCCAAACTCGGCGCCGTAACCACTTTTCGCTGGTTCTTCCCGCAAACCGGCGGATTCTGGAGCGCGCTGGCATCGGCCTGGAACGCGCCCGCCGCGACGTATCTGGGCGACCACGATCGAAATTTTTGCTGGGGAGGCGGTACGGCGATTCGCAGGGAGCATTTTGAGCAGTGCAACGTGCTTGAGTACTGGAACGGCTCCGTAAGCGATGATTTTTCTTTGACGCGCGCGCTGCGCCAATCCAACCTGCCGATTCAGTTCGCGCCAGAGTGCATCGTTCCCACTATGTTCGATTGCGATGCCAAAGGTCTCATCGAATTCACGAACCGGCAAATCATCATTACGCGCATCTACGAGTCAAGATTGTGGGCACTCGGCGGCCTCGGCCATGCATTTTATTGTGGCGCGATCGTACTGGGAGTCGGGCTGTTTATAAACAGTTTAATCAACGGGACTCCTGGAATTCAGTTGCTGATGCTGGCGATCATTTTGCCCATGCTTTCCATGGGGCGCGGCGTCCTGCGATTAGCTGCAATCATGGAACTCCTCCCGGAATGGAAGACGAAGTTGCTGGCGGATGGATGGATTTGGACTTTTCTGGCAGCGATCGCGCCTGCGATTGGACTGTGGAACACATTCGCGGCTTTATTCAGCCGGCAGATTCGATGGCGCGGTGTGCATTACGAACTTCTCTCGCCTGGACAGACCCGCATTCTGAGCCGCTGACATCCGAGGTGAATTTTATATGCTCGCCGGAATTATATTCTTCAGTGACACCGTGCGCCGGCTCTGCAGAGCAACCGAAGATTTGCGGCCCTAAATCACACAAGAGAGGCTGATTGCGGGGCAGTGCAAAATTTGCGTGTAGGATGAAATCTCTACCTGAAATAAGGTAAACCCTGTAGAAATCAGGCGAACAACTCCTTGCGAATCTGTAGCAAAGGCTTTGGTCTCCGTATGGTAAGCGGCTTGCATCATGTCAGTGTCACTTTTGAATTTTGTGCTGCCGATGGCCGTGCCTAGAAGCATGGCCTGCATCTTCCAAGCAGAAGCCAGGGACACACCTTCGTCCTCGAATTTGGCCCCCAACCGGTCCACTGGTCCTCTCGCTCGCTAGATGCAAGTATTTTCTGAAATGACCGTAGGATCGAATTAAAAATACAAACTAACTTGGTCCTTCTCCCGGCTTGGACTGAAAACTGTGAGGCCGACACTGATACGAAGACAAAAACAACTCATTAAACCGCAGGATCAACCATCGACCATTGTGATGCAGAGCTTTGTTCTATGCGAACGTTCCTCAGGCGCTGTCCGTTTTCGAGTTGACGCGGAGCCCGATGGAAGCATGCCGGTTGAAAAAATTGCGGGATTACTGGCCGTGCATTGCCTGGTCAGAGGGCAGGCACCAGAAGATTATGAGCTGATGGTGGTCCCACGTGAATCGCTTCTCGATGCTGCCTCGGAACGTGCCCAGGAGTTACTGGCCGCCGGCCGTGCCCTGGGAGCAGGAGTGAAGGTCAGCCGCCGTGAACAGGAGGTCCTGGACTGCGTTCTGCAAGGGTGCGCGAACAAAGAGATTGCGTGCAAGTTGAACGTCGCGGAGCGCACGGTAAAGTTTCATGTATCTTCGTTATTGGCGAAATTCGGCGTCACCGATCGCGTGGCACTGAGCCGCGAAGCGTCCCTCGGGCGCATGCCTTCGATTGGTGCTACCGGATCGATAAACCCGGAAGCTCTGTTCGGTTTCCCGATGCGCAGCCAGCAGGCCGAGGTCGACGAGTCGCCCGAGTCCAAAGCCGCCGAGCGCAGCGCCGCTCCTGCGAAAGAAACGTCTCGCACCCGCAATCGGTTATTGCCCCTGTTCGCGCGCGAACGATACGCTACATAAGCAATTCATAATCAGCTGAAAAGCGAAAGGCCCATCCGGAAAATAATTCGGATGGGCCTTTATTTTTTTAACCGCATCGAACCGGAACGGAAAAATTCAGAGCGATCTATCCGGCCAAATGTTCAGACATGCCGTTTACTTGCTTGAGAAATGACTTGCCACTTCATCCCAATTGACAACATTCCACCACGCTTCAATGTAATCGGGACGGCGGTTTTGATATTTCAAGTAGTAGGCATGTTCCCAAACGTCCAGTCCAAGAATTGCTTTTCCGCCGCTCATCAGCGGATTGTCCTGATTCGGTGTGGATTCAATCGCTACCTTGCCATCCTTAACGGTAAGCCATGCCCAGCCTGATCCGAAGCGGCCAGCACCCGCTGCCGCGAATTTTGTTTTGAAATCGGCAAACGAACCGAAAGCGGATTTGATGGCATCGGCCAGCGCGCCCGATGGTTCGCCGCCTCCGCCTTTTTTCATCAGCTTCCAGAACATGGAGTGATTCCAGTGGCCGCCGCCATTGTTGCGGACAGCGGTGCGAATATTTTCGGGAACTTTATCGAGGCTCTGGACTAACTGATCGATCGAAAGCGCCTGAAGATCAGCATGACCCTCGAGGGCCTTGTTCAAATTGGTGACGTAGGCGTTGTGATGTTTGTCATGATGAATTTCCATCGTCATTTTATCGATGTAGGGCTCCAGCGCGTCTGCGGCGTAGGGGAGCGGGGGAAGAACGTGGGCCAAGGGACCCTCCTTTTGTGACGTTACAGCCTGTTGTGACATGGATACCTCCTCACTAAACTTGGATGATAACTCGCTGTCACTGGGCAATTTCATTCTAACGCCGCAGGAGGGGCGGCACAACCCGAGCAATTTAAGAAGAGGGCGGTGCAGATTTGAGGCGCTCAAGCGCCCATTTCGAATGCTCTGAGAGCAACGCGTCGCCCGATTGAGCAAGCTGCGAAAGACGCGCGCAGATTTCCTGATAACGCGGTTCGGCTGGCTTCATCCCGGAGTTTCCCAATGCCACGCAAACATTTCTTAGAAGGCCCCGCCACTTCGTGCGCTTCACGGGGCCTTTGCGGAAAATTTCACGAAATTGTTCTTCCGTGAGCGAGAGCAGCCATTCGAGGTCCGGTGAAAATAGGGAATGTGTTTCGCGCTGACGCGGTTGAAAATTCGGAAGGTTTGTGACGGGCGCGCGACGGTTCCACGGGCAAACGTCCTGGCAGATATCGCAGCCGAACACGTGCCGTCCGATGGGCTCGCGCAATTCCAATGGGATGGACGTGCGAAGTTCGATGGTCAGGTAGGAAATGCAACGGCGCGCGTCGAGCAAATAAGGCTCAACGATTGCGCCAGTGGGGCACGCATCAATGCACAGGCTGCAATTTCCGCACAAGTCGGGTGCGGGAGATCCTTCATTTTTTAGCGTAGGCGCGAGATCGAGTGTTGTCACGATGACGCCGAGAAAAAACCATGAGCCTGTTTCTTCGTTGATCAGACACGTGTTTTTTGCGAGCCAGCCCAGGCCCGCATATTTAGCCGCGACGCGCTCCACGATCGGGCCGGTGTCCACATAGGCTCGCGCTTCAAACGGCTCAGGAAATTCTGTACGCAAATTCTTAATCAGGGTTTCGAGTTTTTCGAGCAGAACGGTATGGTAATCGTCGCCCCAAGCATAGCGGGAAATCCATCCAGTGGGGCCCTTTTGCGCGTTGGTGGGCGCGGACGCTTCGGTGGAAGAGGGAAACGCCGTATTGTAATTGAGAGCGCAGACAATGACGCTGCGAGCGTCTTGCATCGCAAGCGCGGGCGAATGGCGGCGCGGATCGTGCAGGTAACGCATTTCGCCTGCGTACCCGCGTTCCAGCCAATTGTCCAGATGCGCGAGCTCGGGAAACTCCGCCGCCGGCGCGATGCCGCAAAGATCGAATCCAATCTCGCGGGAAAATTGGACGATTCGCGTCGCGGGATCGATTGAATTCATCTGTTGATTGTGCCGCAGACGTGCACGGAACGCGAGGATGGATGTACCATAGCAATTTAGGATTTCAAGGCGCCGGAGACATCGATGAAAACTCGCAAGCTCGGTAAAACAGGAATGGAAATTTGCCCTCTGGTTCTTGGGGGGAATGTGTTTGGATGGACCGCGGATTCATCTGCTTCCTTTAAGCTGCTGGATAAATTTGTGGACGCAGGTTTCAATGCGATTGATACCGCGGATGTGTATTCCAAATGGGTCGAGGGCCATACTGGCGGAGAGTCCGAGCAGGTGATTGGAGATTGGATCAAGCGAAGCGGCAAACGGAATAAAGTGTTTCTCGCCACCAAAGTGGGAATGGAAATGGCTGGATTCGGAAAAGGCTTGTCGAAATCCCATATTCTGCGCTCGGCGGACGCTTCCTTGAAGCGGTTGCAAACGGATTATATCGATCTCTATCAGTCGCACATCGACGATCCGGATACGCCGCTGGAAGAAACGCTCGAAGCCTACGCGGAGTTGCTCAAACAAGGAAAAATTAAAGCGATCGGCGCTTCCAATCATAAGGCCGATAGGCTTGCCTTGGCTCTGGAAACCAGTCGTAAACACGGACTTCCTGAATACCAAACTCTGCAGCCGAATTACAGCCTTGTGGACCGCGAGGAATTTGAAAATAATCTCCGGCCCCTTTGCGAGAAAGAAGGACTTGGCGTAATCAGTTATTTTCCGCTGGCGGGCGGATTTCTTACGGGCAAGTACAGATCGGAGAAAGATGCGGAAGGGAAGCCTCGGGCTCGCAACGTGACAAAGTATCTGAACGAGCGCGGCTTCAAAATTCTTGCGGCGCTCGATGACGTCGCAGCGAAATACAAAACAACTCCCGCGCAAATTTCACTCGCCTGGGTGCAGTCGCGGCCTGGCATTACCGCTCCTATCGCCAGCGCGACGAATCTCGATCAGTTGAAGGATTTGATGTCTTCAGTGGAGCTTGTGCTAGATCGCGAGTCCATAGAAATTCTCGATCAGGCGAGCGCGATTTAAGTAGCGCGGGCTTCAGCCTGCGGGTTTTCGGTCTTGCACGGCCCAAACCCCAGAGGCTGAAGCCTGTGCCACATAAAACTATGGCAAGACCGACACGTGCGCAGAAACGATGCGCCAGCCTTCAGGGAGCCGAGCCCACATCTGGCTTTGCCTGCCTGAAATTATTTTTCCGTTTGCGGCGGTGCGCTCGAATTCCAGCGTCACGCTGCCGAAGTCTCGGCCAAACGTGACAATGTCAAGGCGTTTCACGGTTCGCGCGAGATTAGTGGCTGGGCGGGATTTGCGGAATGCCTCAATCTCTTCCATGCCGTACAAATTTTCGGCGACTCCGAAACGCATCGCGTGCGGTGACGCCCAAAACATTTTTGTCAGCGTTTCCGCATCGTTGGCCATGAGCGCGGCTTCGTACTTTGTGTAGAGCGCCTGCAACTCTGAGACAATTTCGGGATCGCTGATTTGCATTGGTGGCTTTCTTTTTTTTGTAGCGCGGGCTTCAGCCTGCGGGTTTTCGGCCTTGCAAGACCCAAACCCCGCAGGCTGAAGCCCGCGCTACTTTCTTATCAGAACAGTTTTCTTGCAGGAAGAATACTTTTTGAAATGGCGGCCGACACCGTGAAGATTGGCTCGTTGACGACCTGGCTGAAACGCAGGTTCATCGCCACGCTGCACAGGAGATAGGCGTGCACAGCGCTGAATCCCCAGCGATCGACTAGCAGATCGATCATGCGCGACGTGGCCGCACGAGCGGCGCCCGTAGCATCGTCTGAAGATTCAACGACAATCCATTCGCCGCCGGCGGCATCCGCTTCCAGCTTTCTCCCGGCAGGTGACTCCACAATAGGTCCAGGCAGCGCACGCTGCTTATGCACATGAAAGCGCAGCGTTACATCCGCGGGGCATTCCATTCCGTTGATGCACACTTCGCCATCTCCCTGCGCGCCGTGCGCGTCGCCGGCGGAAAAAAGCGCGCCATGATTCAGCACCGGCAAATAAAGCGTCGCGCCGGTGCAAAGTTCGCGCACATCCAGGTTGCCGCCAAAAATGCCCGGCGGACGCGTCTTGAATTCTCCATCTTCGGCGCGAGCTACGCCCATCACGCCGCAAAATGGGTTCAAGGGCACGATAGCGGGCGGAATCGATTTGCTGACGGCTCCCTCGAATTTCCAAATGTGAAAAAACGGGTCTGCAAAACGCTGCTTCAGAAAACCCAGTCCCGGCACCACGCTGGTCCAGCCCCAGCCCTTGTGAGCCACTTCCAGAATGTCCACTTGCAGGACATCGCCCGGTTCCGCGCCATCCACAAAAATCGGTCCCGTGAGCGCGTGAATTTTGGCGCGATCGATTTTCAAATATTCGGCCAGCGTCATGGCCGGATGAACCTGCGCGCCGCTGGAATCGACGCACTCCATGTGAAGGATGTCTCCCGGAACGACGTGAATGCGGGGCTTCAGTGCGCGGTTCCAAAGCGAGTGAGTGGGTTCTGCGTTGAGCGATAATTCAGCCATGAGCCTGATTAAACCTCCACCGTCATTTGCAATTCGACCAGCGCATTGCGGGGCAGGGCTGGGACACCAATTGCTGCGCGCACGTGTCGCCCTGCATCTCCAAAAATTTCAACGAACAGGTCGGACGCGCCGTTGATGACCTTTGGCGACTCCGGAAAACCAGCAACGGCGTTTACGTAGCCGTTGACCGTGAGGATACTTTTTACTTTGTCGAGCGAGCCGAGATGTGAGGAAAGTGCCGCCAACTGAATCAAAGCACATGCGCGCGCAGCGGCGTATCCCTCTTCGACCGTGCGTCCAGCTCCAACTGTTCCGGTAATAACTTCGCCTTCGTGAATGGAGATGACGCCAGCAAGATAGACAATTTGGCCGACTGTCCGCGCAGGAAGATAATTGCCGCCTGGTTGTGGCAACGCGGGAAGCACGATGCCCAAAGCCCTCAGCGTTTCATCGATCCTGGAACGAGCCATATAACCAATTCTCCATAAAATAATCGCGTCAGTTTATCACACACGGCCAATGGCCCGATTTTTTGCTTGCTCCAGCGTAGCTCTGCGCTAGGATATTCCATGCATTTCTCGTTGAAATATCTCGCCGCTTTCCTTTCGCTGTTTCTATCCGTCTCACATGCACAGTCTTCTCCCGCATTGCACGAACAGAGGCAGCAGCCATCCGACCTGGAAGTGAGTGGAGCGCTTGCCGGGCTTGCCCCGGATTCAACGCGGTACATTACGCGGGAAGAGTTGCTAGCGATGCCGCAAGTGAGCTTTAACGCTTCAGACGACACAAATTTTTCACAGCCAACCAAAATTCGCGGCGTAAGGCTCGAGGATCTGGCGCGCGTTTTCGGCGCAGCGCCTTCCTCGGATATGGTCGTAGCGATTTGCGACGACGAGTACCGGGCAAATTATCCGCGCGCGTATCTGACGGCTCATCATCCCGTGTTGGTGCTTGAAGTAAACGGGAAGGCGCCGTCCGGATGGCCAAAAGATTCGCAGGAACATAAATACGATATGGGCCCGTACATGATTTCCAATCCGAAATTCGTGCCCAGTTACAAAATTCTTTCGCACCAGGACGAACCGCAAATTCCGTGGGGCGTGGTGCGCATCGAGTTTCGCGACGAAAAAGCCGTGTTCGATGCAATTGCGCCACGCGGGCCGCACACGCACGACCGCGAAGTGCAGGAGGGCTTTGGCGTCGCGAAGCAGAATTGCTTCCGTTGCCACAATTCCGGACGCGAAGGCAGCCAAAAGTCGGGATTGTCGTGGGACGTGCTTTCCAAACTCGCTCAGGCCGCGCCAGAAGATTTTACCGCGTATATTCATTCGCCGGCCAGCAGGAACGCTAAAGCGCAGATGCCCGGCTTTCCGGAATACGATGCCGCGACACTCGCGGCTCTAACCAAATATTTCCAGACATTCGCTCGACAAGGAAAGCCATGATCCTGCGGACCGTTAAAATTTTGCTCGTCTTCGGCGTGGCCATCTTCTACGCGCTGGTCGTGTTCAATAACATCACGGATTACAATTCCAATTACCAATTCGTGCGGCACGTGCTGATGATGGACTCAACGTTTCCCGGAAACAACGGCATGTGGCGCGCTATCAACACTCCGCTCGTTCACACGCTGTTCTACCTTTCCATCATTGCTTGGGAAACGATCACGACGCTTCTTTGCTTGTGGGGCGGGATTCGCATGACGGGCGCGCGCGGCGCATCCATTGCGGTATTTCAAAAATCGAAGGGCATTGCGATCGCTGCGTTGACGCTGAGCCTGCTCATGTGGCTGATCGCGTTCCTGTCTGTGGGCGCTGAATGGTTTCTGATGTGGCAGTCAAAGTCGTGGAATGGCCAGGATCCCGCGTTTCGCATGTTTACGATTGTTGGAATTGTGTTGCTGCTCGTGGCGCTGCCCGACACCGCGGAGCAGGCCTAGCTATTTCGATCGCCCGCAGTCGAGTAGCACAGCCACTCCTGGCTGTGTGCACTTTGCAAAACCCGCACAGGCAAGAGTGCCTGTGCTACTCGAACATTCGCTCCAATCTACTTCGAGGTCCTGGATTCCGACCGAGGTGAGCTCGCCTTCGCCATCTTCTTTGCCATGTGCATCAGGAGTTGCCTGTCATCTTC
>Ga0075522_10001393_pt1 | contig 18304 bp, 14 predicted proteins | sample NGEPerA_FD_74796 | JGI IMG/M metagenome (GOLD analysis project Ga0075522, IMG submission 74796) | Arctic peat soil microbial communities from the Barrow Environmental Observatory site, Barrow, Alaska, USA - NGEE PermafrostL2-A | ecosystem: Environmental > Terrestrial > Soil > Wetlands > Peat ... | reverse complement strand
TTCGCCACGCGCTACGAAAAATCCAAAGCCTCCTTCAAAGCCCTCGTCGCGCTCGCCTGCGCGTGGATGCACCTGAAACTATATGTCGATACGGCCTAGCCTGAAAATGGTTGCCGGGAGATCGCCGTCCCAGCGGTCAAGCCTTAACCCATCGCGCTGATCTGGCCTTCAATCTGGGCCAGGGCGGCCTCCAGAGCGGCGCGGCGGGCCGGATGCGATGTCTTCTGCGAAAGAATATTCTCACGTTGCAGGTTCAGAGCCTGTTTCTCGCGCTCACGCACGGCGTGGTGCTGCGCTTTGATGCGCCTCGCGTCTTCACTCTCAAACTTGTCGCGGGAGTCTACTTCCGCTTGCTGCACGGCTTTAGCCATCTGCTCCTCCACGGATTTACTTTCCCATCCACGAGCCATATCTTCATTCTACGAGTGTTTTTTGCGTTGCGTCCCGCTGGCTGAAGATCGCCGCCCGGAATAAGTCGGAGGATTGTCCCATGCGAGCCTGGCAGATTTCTTCCTTTGGCATTGATTCTTTGGAGTTTGTGGATAGGCCTACCCTTGTTCCCGGCCCCGGTGAAGTGCTCATCGCAGTTCGTGCGATTTCCTTTAATTATCGCGATCTGCTCATGGTCACGGGAAGATACAACCCCAAATTGAGGCTGCCGCGCGTTCCTTGCTCTGACGGAGCGGGTGAAGTGGTGGCCGTCGGTGAAGGCGTAACGGCATGGAAGCCCGGCGACCGCGTGGCGGGAATCTTCATGCAGAACTGGCTGGACGGAACCCTCACGCCGCCGCGAGCCAAAGGCGCCCTGGGCGGCGACATCGACGGAATGCTCACCGAAAACGTGGTTCTGAGGGAGACCAGCCTGGTGCCGATTCCGGAGCATCTGAGCTTCCAGGAGGCGGCGACGCTGCCCTGCGCAGCCGTGACCGCGTGGAATGCGCTGGCCGCCGGGAATCTGAAGCCAGGCGGCACGGTGCTCATTCAGGGCACCGGCGGCGTATCGATCTTTGCGCTTCAGTTTGCGCGGATCATGGGCTTGCGTGTGTTGGGCATCTCAAGCAGTTACGAGAAGCTGCAGCGAGCCATCGGAATGGGGCTGGATATTGGGCTGAACTACCGCGACCACCCCGACTGGGAGCGCTGGGTGTCCGATCAGACCGGCGGCGAAGGCGTTGACCTGGTGGTCGAAGTCGGCGGAATCGGTACGCTGCCGCGCTCGCTGAAGGCGGTTCGAATCGGGGGCACGGTGGCACAGGTCGGCGTGCTCTCAGAAGTTGCCGAGCCATTTTCTATCTCAACCATCCTGCACAAAATGGTGCGCATTCACGGAATCTACGTCGGGTCGCGCCGGGACTTTGTAGAGATGAACAAGGCGATCTCACTGGCGCAACTGAGGCCGGTCGGTGAGGAATTTCCCTGGACCCAGGCGCGCGAGGTTCTGCACCGGATGGAAGAAGGAAGCCACTTTGGAAAACTGGTGCTGACGGTAGCCTGAAGATGCTTGAGACACCGTTCGTAGCCCGTCAATCTCCACTCAATACAACGGCGAGGTGCCACCGTTGGCGGCAGCACCTCGTAACAAACCCCGTTAGCTGTAGCCGAGCACAGGGTGTGGAATGTACTGAGCCTCGAGCGCGGCGACCTCTTCCGGCGACAACTTCACAGTCAGTGCTGCGGCCGCGTCCTCAAGATGATTCGGCTTGCTGGCGCCGACGATCGGAGAGGTGACTCCGGGTCTGGAGAGAAGCCAGGCAAGGGCTAGCTGCGCACGCGGAATTCCGCGCTGCTCGGCGAGATTGCCAAGCGCATCCACAACCTTGTGGTCGGCTTCTTCCGTCTTCGCATACATCGCGTTCCCGAAAACATCGCTTTCAACGCGCTTGGTCGTCTCACTCTGCCAGGGACGTGTGAGACGGCCGCGCGCCAGTGGACTCCACGGAATGACGGCGATGCCTTCAGACCTGCACAGCCCCATCATCTCGCGCTCCTCTTCGCGATAGAGAAGGTTGTAGTGGTTCTGCATCGTGACGAACCGCGTCCATCCGTTGAGCCGCGAGAGATAGAGTGCCTTGGCGAATTGCCATGCATACATCGACGAAGCGCCAATGTAGCGGACCTTGCCGGCTTTGACCGCATCGTGGAGAGCTTCGAGGGTTTCTTCGATGGGAGTTTCGTAGTCCCAGCGATGCGTCTGGTAAAGGTCGATGTAGTCGGTCTGGAGGCGCAGCAAGCTCTGATCCAATTCAAAGAGGATGGCTTTACGCGAGAGGCCGCGGCCGTTTGACTCATCGCGCATGGCGCTGCAGACCTTGGTAGCCAGCACGATGGACTCGCGGCGGATGTTGTTCTGTTTCAGGAAGCGGCCAATCACAACTTCGCTGTCGCCGCCGGAGTAGACATTGGCCGTATCCCAGAAACTGATGCCGAGGTCGAGAGCCTGGCGGAAGAAAGGTTCGCTATCGGCTTCGTTGAGTGCCCATGGTTGGCGACCCGGCAGCAGTTTGCCGGTGGCCGGAGAACCGTAGGTCATGCAGCCAAGGCAGATACGCGAAACTTTAAGTCCAGTGTTGCCTAGATTGATGTAGTCCATTTGTGCTCCTGAGACAAGTTTAATGCCGTAGGCTGGGGCGCTAATCTGGAGGAAATACATGCCATTCTTGATCGCTCCGGGAGAACGTCGACGATTATGAAACGAGAAGTACTGACGGAGTGCGACCATTCGTGGCTGCGATCATTGATTAAAACGAATCGCGGGGAGGCAGGGCCTGCCTCTTTCGTAACCCTCTTTCGTAACCCCTTTGTTTGGTGTCGGAAGCAACATTTGCGGGGTAGCATAGGTCTAACATAAGAAAGTAGCGGGCGTAAAAGCAGCGCGAGACGAAAACAGCAAAAGGGAAGGCGCTGGGAGTTTGCTCGAAATTCCACACTACACGACGGGCCGGCGGCAGCGCGCATTGAACAGCGAGCGCGCAAAGCTGCGGGTTGCCCGCCAGTGGGCAATGATTTTCCGGGTGCTGGCCTTCGCGATGATTCCGGCGCTCTGTTTGCTGGCGGGATGCGGAGGCGGAACTGTGGCCGCCAACCCGTCGAACGGAACCTTCTCCATCACTCCTGGTACCGCGTCAATCGACACCAATTGCACCGGCTGCAATGCCACCAACTCAGCGGGTGCATCAGTCGAGCAGTTTACGGCAAAGCTTGCCAATGGCGGCGCGGCTACCGTTACCTGGAAGGTCAGCGGTGGGGACACGAATAGCGGCGCGGGCACCATTACCTCAGGCGGCCTGTATACGCCGCCCAGCTACCTCACCGCAGACAGCGTCTCGGTGATGGTCACCGCCGCCATGGACACCAGCACCACGGCGACTGCGGTGATCACTTTGACGCCGGGCTTCCTGCAGCCGTTGACTCCGGAGAACGCGGCACTCGGCACGAACGCCACCTTGAAGATTACCGGCTACCTGGCCGAAGCGGGCGGCCACTTGGGCATCACCTATGCGCTGTCGAGCACGGTGAGCGGCTCCAGCGGCGGTCAGGGTTCGCTGGGTACTACCAACTGCACACGCAGCGCTTCAACTTTCACATACTGCACAGTCATCTACACGGCGCCGGCCGCGATTTCTGCCACTAGTCCCACGTGGGTTGTGGCCACGGTGGGCAGTTCAACATCGCGGACGACAAGCGAACTTCTGCTGAACATTGCGGGCGTAACCAGCGATCCATCCACTCACGAGACGAAGCTTGCGTCGCCGGCCGCACTGGGCAGCTCGGGCGGCAACAACAACGACTACGACACCTCCGGCAACCAGATTGTCGATTGCTGCGGCGGCACACTAGGCTCGCTGATTCAGAACAGCAGTGGAACGCAATTCCTGCTCAGCAACAATCACGTCCTCGCGCGCAGCGATCAGGCGAAGGTGGGCGAATCCATCGTGCAGCCGGGACTGATCGACGATAACTGCACGCCTAACACGCAAGGCGGCACGGAGACACCGGTGGGTACGCTGACCAACTGGTTGCCGCTCAGCTCGAGTTCAACCAATGCCGACGCCGCAATTGCGGCCGTGAACGCGGGAGCGGTAAGCACGACAGGCAACATTCTGGAATTGGGAGCTCTACAATCCAACGGCACCCTGGCCGCCGCTCCTCCGGGTATCTCATCAACGGCAGGCAAGGGCGAGAACCCGTCTCTCAATATGATCGTGGCCAAGAGCGGCAGGACCACGGGGCTCACCTGCGCCGCCGTCTCAGCACTCAGCCTGACCGTGAGCGTGGATTACTTCACCGACTGCGCGGAGACCAAGCCCTACCTGACCAAGGTCTTTACCAATCAGATCGGCATTAGCGGCAACCAGTTCAGCGATGCGGGAGACTCCGGGTCGCTGGTTGTTGACAGCACCAACGCTGAGCCAGTGGGACTCTTCTTTGCGGGCGGAGCAAACCAGTCCGGCGTGAGCGAGGGAGTGGCGAACCCGGTTTCTGAAGTGCTGAGCGAGTTGGGCTCCCAAGTGGGCAACACTTCGTTTACTTTCGTGGGCACAACCGACCACCCCGTGAGTTGCCTCAACTACGGAAACAGCACGGTCAAGTCGGCGCAGGCGCGCCCGCTCACCGACGCTGAGACTGTGCGGGCTCAGCAAGGGCTGGGGCAGGCGCGGATGCTTGTCAATCCGGCAAATGGAATTCTTGGTGTCGCAACCGGCAAGAGCAGCGATTCCCCCGGCGAGAGCGCGGTCATTCTCTATGTGGACGAGAGCATGAACGTTACCGCGCCGGCCACTGTGGACGGCGTGCGCACCATTGTGATTCCAACGACGGCGCGGGCTGTGGCCTTTGGCTCTGCGCCCCAGACCGCTTTCGGTGCCACCGCCGTTTCCGCGTTGGCGGGCACTGTGATGAGCCAGGCCGTGGTGACCAAAAAGCAGATTGCCCAAAGCCTCATGCAGCAGAATCCCGCGTTCTTCGGTGTGGGCGTGGGCCAGAGCCTCGACAATCCGAAAGAAGCGGCGCTGGTCATCTATGTAGATCGCAGGAAAGTTCCCGCGCAATTGCCCGCAACCATTGACGGCATGCGCACGCGTTATGTGGTGATGGACCGCTTGCACGTGACGCGCTCGTACGCCACGCTCCTTCAGTCCAGGAGCCACTGCATGCCGCATCCGATGGCAGGGCGCCCGGGCCGCCTCAATCTCCTCGATCTGAACGCTCCGCAGAGTTTGAAGCTCTACTAATAGCGCACAGAGCTTCCCGCCCTTGCAACCAAATGGTTTCGCAAGCGCCCGGCCACCTGATCTTGCGGAATCTTTCTAGCCCACCACTCTCTCGTGCCCCAGCAGGCGGCGTACATACACTACCTGGCCTACGTGGTAGGTTTCGTGCATGGCGAGAAAACTCACCATCCCCCCGATTGTTCCATCAAAGCTGGGCGAGGGCTCTGGTGCAGGTGCGGCCATGGCTTCGCTGCGAGCCGCTTCAAGAGCCAGTGGAAAGATGGTAGAGAGTTCTTCCCATGCAAGAACAATCTCGTCTGCCTGGGGATATTTCACGGCATCGGTGGGCTTGGCTCCGCGCTCAAATTGCTGTAGCCACGGTGCTGTCCACGAGGTACCGAGAAGTTTGAGCGCTCTGGAGCGGGCCCACACCATGTGTCCCATTATCCAGAGTGCGGAGTTTGAGCATTCACCGGGGCGGGTCGACCATTGCTCGGTGTTGAGTCCTTCGATAGCCTTGGCAAGAAGCGCTTCATTGCGACGAAAGATCTGGGAAGCTGTAATTAACTCGGCAGCGATGGGCATCCTTGTACCCTCCTATTGGCCGGATCAGGTCTTTCTCACTTACACCTGCTAAATCAGATCATCATCGAGTCAGGGTGCATTTGTTGACGCGCAAATAGGATGGTGAAGAAGATTCTTGTGGAAAAAGAAAATTTAGAAGTCCACAAATGAATCGGTCAAAGCCCATCGCCGCCAACCGTCTTCGATCTTGCGGCAACCGGTTCGCGGCTTCCGGGCAAAGCAAAAGAGCGAAGCGGATTGCCCGCCTCGCTCTCCAATTTCAAATTGAAGCTGATATGCCCTTCCGCGTTATTCGACAGGGCGGGCCTTGCCGTTGCCCAACGATTCGTCAATGATTTTCTTGACCTTGCCTTCATTCTCCCTGGCGATCTGGCCCATCTGTGCGCCCAGCTTGCCCATCTCGCCGCCGAGCTTGCCCTGCTGCTCGCCAAACTTGCCCATCTCGCCGCCGATCGAGCCTTGCTGAGCACCGATCTTGCCCTGCAATGAGCCAAGCTCGCCCTGAATCCTGCCGATCTCTCTTTGCAAATCGCCCAGGTCCTTCTGGCTGATCGTTCCCCCCTGCTTCGCCTGCAAACTAGCGACGGCCGCATTCAGCTCAGCCATCTGCTTGGAGAGGTCGGGAGTAGGAACAGCGACATCGCGCATCTGCTTGCCGAGATCACGCTGCTGCTCCCCAAGTTCGCGCATCTGTTTTCCCAGGGCGCGCATCTGATCGCCGAGTTCGTCCATTGGCTTGTTCATGGCTTCGACCTGGGACACGATCGCGGGGTCATCAATGAAATACGATTTGACGTCATGGCGGAACCAGAGGAAGTGTCCATGCGCAACCTTGCGCGCCTTCTCGATCTCCTCAGAGCGGTCGCCGTCCCATTCGCCGTTGAAGCGGGGCTTGGATCCGGGATCGCCGACCAGGGCATACGGGTCGCCGCCGAAGGAAAAGTGCATGCCGCGGAACGAGTAAGCCTCTGCGCGCGCGGCGCCAATCTCTGCCGTAATCGCGGGGTCAATTCTGACGCGAATCGCGTCTCGTGGAATCCGCACAGAGATTTGCGGCATGGGCGCCATCGGTGCCATCGCCGGGGGTGCAGGAGGCGCGGATCCGATTGCGGGATTCGGAGCTACTGGCGCCATCGGAGCACGGCCTGAATCGGCGGCGCCAACAGGAGCCGAAGGTGGTGGAGCTGGCATGGCGTCGGATGCAGGTGCGGACTGCGGCGCGGCTTCCGGTGCCTGCGCAGCGGCCGGGGCGGGAACGGGCTCGGTCACCTGCTCCGCAGTGGACTGGCCCGCAGCTTGCACCGTTGGCTGAGCCAGCGCCGCGGGCGTCGGCGACGCCGCCGCTTCCACGCGGATAAGTGCGGCGGCGGTCAACAATGTTGCCGGGACAAGCAGAACGGCGAGCAGCGCACGGCGGCCGCCGGCGGCAAATGCCTGCCGGAAACTCGATTCGTTGAGCAGCCGTTCAATGCGCTGAGCCAGATGACTGGTGCGTGCCATAGCAACTCCTGCAAGGGTTGGGCGCGGGAGGGCCGCGAATTCAAGCAGCAGCTGGGCGTAGGAGGAGCGGCTGGCGGCTTCTTCAAGCCCCGCGCGGTCGCTGATGGCTTCACCCAGTTCAGACAGTTTGCGTTTGAGCCACCATCCCAGTGGACTGAACCAGAAAAGGGAGGCGTAGAGTCCGGCGAGAAGTTGCAGGTAGAAGTCGCCTTGACGAATGTGCGAGCGCTCGTGTGCCAGAACGATGCGCAGCTTTTCCTCATCCCACTCGCTGTAGTCGGCAGGCAACACAATCCCCGAGCCGATGTTCACCGGCGCTGCAACACGCGTGCTCGAACGCAGGCGCACGCCGCTTGCCCGATCGGATTCACGCGGCGTTGACACCGGCTCGGCTGTCACCCATAGCCTGACCGCCGACGCGAGGCCAAAGAGGAGGCGCAGCAGCAACGCCGCAGAAACTCCGAGATACGCAACCCATCCAACCGCTGCCAGACGGAATGGCGCAGGATTTGTTGTCCTTGCACTCGACATGTAAATTGGTGCCCGCTCCGTTGAAGAAGGAGCCAGTTCAATTGCGGAGCCTGCCGCAGGATTCAAGTCCGCATTGGAGATCGACGGCGCTGGGTAACGGTCTGGCACCCCAGCGATTCCCTGCGGTGTTGCGACGGAATGGCTCATCGAAGCGGAGTGCTCTGCAACTGCGATCTCCGCAACTGCTGGCACTGCAACTGCTGGTTCTGCAATTGCCGCTCCCGAACCAGCGGACTTCGCCTCCGGAATCTGGCTCGAGCCCAGCGCAGGAAGCCTGAGCGCTGCAGTTGCCGGCAGTACTTGCCAGTGCGGCATCAGCGGCATGGCTAGAGTGGCAACCAGAACCAGGCCCCACGCCGCTTTCTGCACCAGCACATTGCCCACACGCAACAGGCGCAGCCCGGCCCAGACCGCAATCGCCGCGAGCAGCGCCCGCAAGGCAGCTTCAAGCAAGAGGGGAACGAGGGCTGAGATCATGGCTTCTCCTTGATTCTTGAGGCAGAGTGCCTTTTCAAGGCAGCAGCAGCCGCTGGCGGCGGAGCAGTCTTTTGCGCCACGGCGATGCGGTCGGCCAGCCGCTGCAACTCGGCGCGGTCCAGGACTTTGGAGTCCACCATGCCCACCAGCAACGCCTCAACCGACCCCTCGCAAAACCAGTCCACGATGCGTTTGACGGCGCGCCCGGCCACTCGCTGACGGGTCTCCGCCGGCCGATAAAGAAAGGTGCGGTTCTCAACCGAATGCGCGACGTAGCCCTTCTCCTCCAGCCGCCGCAGCACAGTGCGAATCGTGGAGTCCTTGAGCGGACGCCCAAGTTCTTCGCGAACCTGCTCGGCGGTAACGTCGCCCACGCGCCACACAATCAGCAGAATGCTTCGTTCCAGCTCGCCCAACTCCGCCGGATCATGATCGAAAGTAGTGTTACTCGTCATAGTGTTACCCACTGTAGCACATAAAATACGTGAACAGTCAAGACTCGCGAGAAATATTTTTTTGCGGAGTTTTATCCGGCGCCGTTCGCCGACGCTTCAGAGGCGGCCATCAGGTTGGGGTCGTCGGGGATATAGAACTGAATCACAGTGCCGGAGCTCTTGCCCGGAATTGTGGTGCGGCTCCGCAGGTGAATCAGCCCGTGGTGTTTGTTAATGATTTCCAGGCTGATCCAGAGACCGAGACCGGTTCCGGTCACTTCCTTGGTTGTAAAAAAGGCCTCGAAGGCGCGTTTGCACACCTCCGGCTCCATGCCCGCGCCGGTGTCCGCAGCCGTGAATCGAACTCCTGTCTGGAGAGGGTCCTTCCAATTGTGAGAGCGTCGCGCGCGAACCACCAGCCGGCCGTCGGCCGCGGATGCGTCGATGGAATTGCCAACCAGGTTTGCAAAAACCTGGCGGATTTCCCCTGCAAAGCAAAACAGGTCCAGCTCTGGATCGTAGTCTCGTTCCACCTGGATGTTGAGTGCATGGAACCGGCCTTGATAAAGGCTCAGCACGGAATCCAGCAACTCGTTCATTTTGGAACGCGTCGGGAGTGTGGATTGGCGATAGAAACGGAGCGTCTGCTGCGTGATTTCGGCGATGCGGCGAACCTCGTACTCGGCCATGGTTACATAATTCAAGGCCGGGTCCTGGAGATCGCAGTAGTTGCGCAGTAGGAAAAGCAGGTTCGTAATAGCTTCGAGCGGATTGTTGATTTCGTGCGCGATTGAAGCAGCGAGGCGGCCGGTAACGGCGAGCTTTTCCGCCTTGCGCAGCGCCTCTTCACTGCGCTTTCGGTCGCTGGCGTCAAGCACGATCACGCCCGCCCAGCGAATCTGTTGCGGAGTAGTCCGCACCGGGTAAGCGCTCACCTGCCAGGTCCACGGACGCCCCAGCTTGCCGCCCTGGCCGCTGATCTCAAAGTTGCGCATCGGTTCCTGCTCCGCAAATACCCGCAGCACAGCGTTCTCAAGATGCTGGGCAGCAGGTAGGGGAAGCAATTCGGGGAGGGTACGGCCCAAGTGCCGGCTTAGCGAAACTCCAGTCAAATCGGCAAAGACCTGGTTAACGCGGGTAAACCGGCAGCCGCGATCAAAAAAGGCGAGTCCGATCGGCGCGTTGGCCAGCATTGAGTCCAAAAGCGAGAGGGTGTCGTTCAGCCCTGAGCGCTGCTCGGCTATGGACGCCACCATGCTGTTGAAGGCCTCGATGAGTTCGCCAATCTCGTTTGGCTCGCCCGCCGGCAGCGGAAAGTTGCCGCCGTCTTCCGGAGCGGTCATGAGGGCTCGGGTGCCGCGCTGCAATGTTGCCAGCGGTCGGTAGATCGAGCGCGCCATCAGCAAAACAAGCACGGCCGAAGCCAGAATCCAGATGATGGCGAAGATGGCGGTGTCGCGAAGAATATAACTGAGCTGTTCCCTTACCCATACCTTGTCGTACTCCACCCATGAGAAGCCGCGCAGGTCGGTACCGGTATAAATGGCCGCGGCGCTCTCCCATCGGTTGCCATCCAGGACGAAGAATCTTGGATCGTCGTGCCGAATGAAGGGAATTTGCGCCCTCTCTTCCGGTTCGAGCTTCACCTCGTCGGCCTCGCCCTTGCTGACGAACAGAACGTTGCCGGCCGGATCGGTGACCTTGGCCACTGATACCGTCGGCGCCTCGCCCATCATCTTCACCGAAAGGCCGACCCAGCCAGGCCGATTCTGGGCCAAGGCCTCACTGGACTGCATGGCAACAGAAGTGGCCTCGTACGAGAGCCGCGTCCTGGCCCGCATATAGCTTTCATTCGTCTGCTGGCGGATCAGCAGCACGGCAAACAGCCCAATCGAAAGCGATTCCAACAACAGCAAGCCCGCAAGCATCTGCAGTCGAATCGTGCGGGGCCACCAGCGCATGAGGGAATTGCCTGCCTTTCGAAAAGTTCGAGGGTCTCATCTTACCGGATCGGCTGCGGAGTCAGCCCTCAGATTCCAGCTTTATGCCTTCAGCTTAAATGCAAGCGCCGCGGCAATCTGTCGGCCGTGGAACCGGCCATTTTCAATGAAAATCTCGTTGGTTCGCGAGCCCGCCACAATCACCCCCGCAAGGTAGATCCCCGGCACGTTGCTCTCCAGCGTCTCCGCATTGCACACCGGGAGCTTGTCCGGCCCTTCGAAGCGCACGCCGAGACTTTCAAGGAACCTGAAGTCGGGATGGTAGCCGGTCATGGCGAAGACAAAATCGTTGGCGAGCGTCTGCCGCCCCTCGGGGGTCTCAACGATCACCGCATCCGGTGTTATTTCCACCACGTCGGTGTCAAAGAACGCCTTGATCTCGCCATCTTTAATCCGGTTTTCAATGTCCGGCTTGATCCAGTACTTTACGTTCGGAGTAACCCCGGGCCCGCGGTAGATCAATGTCACGTGCGCGCCGCTGCGCCACAATTCCAACGCCGCAATCGCAGCGGAGTTCTTGCCGCCGATCACCGCGACATTCATCTCGAAATAAGGGTGAGGATCGACGTAATAGTGCTGAACCTTACTCAGGTTTTCCCCGGGAATGTTCATGAAATTTGGCAGGTCATAATACCCTGAAGAGATAACAAGCTTGCGGGCTTCGATAACCCCAGGGCGGCCGAAGCGGTCCTCCGTATGCACGGCAAACGCACCGTCCGCGCCCGTAACCCGCTTCACGCACTGGTACTGCCGAACGTCGAGTTTGTAGTACGCGGCCACCAGGCGGTAGTACTGCAGCGCTTCATCGCGAGAGGGCTTTGCATTGGGACTCGGAAAAGGAATCCCGCCGATCTCCAGCCGCTCCGAGGTAGTGAAGAAAGTCATGTGGGCCGGGTAGTGAAAGAGGGAGTTGCACAGGCAGCCCTTGTCGACCAGGACAGTCCGGAATCCAGCCTTCTGGGCTTCGATGGCGCAGGCCAGGCCCGTCGGCCCGGCGCCGACCACCAGCAGGTCAAAGGTGTCTTGTGAGGTAGCCGTGGGACTCGGCGTAACGTCGCTCATGGTTCTAGATTAGGGCATCTAGGCCGGTTTCAAAGGGTCGAGTCCAACGATAAAACAGATGAGTCCGGAATACGATGCGCTGGTACATAACAAACGAGGAACCAGCGAAGGTCAGGATCCATTCACGTCAGCGTTCAGAATAACCTTGCTCTTTGAATGCGAATCCCTGAACCAGCTTGCATGCGGAGATATTCATCTCGGTCGTCCACGCGCCGGTGGAGATTTGGGATACGCCGCAGTTTTCCCTATTTCTTAAAGTATCTCCCTTGCATGTGTATCCCCTGCTTCGGCAACCGGCCGAAACTCTTGCAGTCAATGCTCTTACTGCGTGCTATGCTTGCCAACATGCTTTAAACCATCCCCGGAGGAAAAGTTCATGAAAGTGCGAATCGCTTCCCCAGCCACTCTGTGTCTATTGTTTGCAGGAATCACCCTCAGCCCGGCGCCCGCGGCCCTTGGGCAGCAGGATGCCGGCCAGGTTCACAGCCCCAGCAAATACCTTCGCATTGGCAATGTCGAGCTCAAGCCCGAACAGAGCGGCGCCTACGCAAAGATTGAGCGCGAAGAGGTCGAGGCCCAGCGCGCTGCCAATGCCCCGAACCACTACCTCACCTTGTCGTCCATTACCGGCGGCAGCCATGTTCTCTACATGCATGGCTTTGAATCCTTCGCCGACATGCAAAAGGACCACGCGGCAGCGATGGCCACGACGAAACTCCAGGACACGCTGAGGGCGGACAACGCCGAAGAGGGTCCGATGATCTCCGCGGTTCACAACAGCATCTACTCCTACGAGAAGGACCTCAGCCTCGGCGGTCCGATCGACCTCTCGAAGATGCGCTTCATGCGGACCATTCTCTTCCACGTCCGTTCAGGACACCGCCAGGAATGGGAGCATGTGGTCAAGCTCCTCATCAAGGAGTATCAATCGTCGATTCCCGAAGCGCGCTGGGCCATGTTCGAGAAGATGTACGGCCAGGGCAGCGACAATACCTTCCTCCTTGCAACCCCGATGGAATCTCTCGCGACGGTGGACGCGATGCACGACGACAAGAAATTCACCGAATCCGTGGGCCCGGACCAGCTGGAATTGCTCAGAAAAAGCCTGGATGCCACCATCGAATCTTCCGAGAGCGATCTGTTCGCCTTCAGCTCGGGAATGAGCTACGTGCCCGATTCATGGCTAACCCCTTCGCCTGACTTCTGGGGCAAAAAGTAAACAGCCTCACACCTCCATCTATGGATAAGAAGGCCCATTCCAACAAGGATGGGCCTTCTTCTTTGCCAAATCGAAATGGCCTCGCGGCGGGTGGCCCACCCTTAAGGTCGCCTCAGCACTCAGGGTGCCCCATCCTTCCGCAGTTTTATCGCGGAAGGGTGGGAGACCACGAACCTCAATCTTCGGTTTCCTGTTCCACGTGTTCGCGCTTTGCCTGAGTCACCGGCAATTCTTCCTCAATCCCATTTCTTGGTTACTGAAGGATTGGCGACCATGCAACCGAAACTCGCGAGTAGTTTGCGAGACGTCTGGATGTGGACCCTGGGATGTCCGCGACAATTGAACGCGCAAAGTCCGGCTTGCCAGCCACTTCCTGCCGGCGCCAGGACAATTCGGCGGTACACAATGCTTTGGCGACGCTAAACTGACTGTCTCACTATTGCGAAAGATCGGGGATTCCGCGATGAACCTGATTCAGATCGTCCGTGAAACGAAGAGTTCCAAACTGGCCCTGTGGAGCGTCATGTTTGCGATGGGCCTCTTCGTGCTCCTTTACAGCGAGATCGCCTTCCTGTCTCCGTCAGACCCTTCCCGCCCGCATTTTTACGCGATTCGCTGGTGGCTCGTGCCGCATCTCCTTTGCGGAATTACTGCGATGTTCTCCGGGCCGTTTCAATTCTCTACCCGCCTGCGAAAGCACAATCCACACCTTCATCGCACGCTGGGCAAGGTCTACGTGATCGCCGTCGTACTCGGGGCCTCCTTGGCCGCCTATATGGATCTGACCGTCGATATCGACCCGAACTGGATGGTCAATGCCGGCTTTCTCAGCCACCCATTGGCCTGGGGCCTGACTGCACTCATCGCCTACCGGACCGCCGTCACGCGCAGCTTCAATGTGCATCGTCAATGGATGATTCGTTCCTACCTCATCACCTTTACATCTATTCTGGTGCGCTTGCCCAATCCGATACGTGCCTGGAGAGAGATGAGTAATGCCAATTTCGCCATCGTCCTGCCCTTGCTGATCTTCCTCTGCTTTATCGGCGCAGACATTCCCCAGAACTGGCATGAAATCACTACCAGACGCACCGCGTAAAAGCGGGTCACCTGGGCGGGTGGCCCACCCTTAAGCTCGCCTCAGTACTGAGGGTGCCCCATCCTTCCGCAGTTTTATCGCGGAAGGGTGGGAAACCACGGACTTCAATCTTCCGCCTCCCGTTTACTCTGTGCATGCTATGCCTGAATTTCCGCCTATCCGGACAGAACCCAACCTGGAACAGGCAATGCCCGGATCAGCGCCGCGATTATTACGAAATCCAATTGGGTGTCACTTGCCTCTTAGTCCATCGCGGTAGGCCATCGCTTCGAGTTCCACGCGGATGGCGTCGGCGACGGGGACGACGGGGCGAGCTTCGAACGTGAAGGCAGGCAACATCGAACAGAACTTATGCACTTCGAGCGGATCGTCACATTCCATCAACATATACCCGCCCCAATCGCCGACGCGGATCACGAACGACTCGATTTTGAAATTGGCTGGTGCTTTCCAGGGCCCGAAGACCTCCAGGATTCGCTTCTGTGCATTTTCGTATTCGATGGGCGTGCCCTGCGGACGTTCGTTCCAAGTGATCATGTACTTCATGATTTCTCTCCTCTCTCGCATTTTTGTGACGATCCGCCCCGTCGCCTATAGAGATGACTTAGCAACTGGCCACGGGGAAGCGTGGGACAAGGATACTCTGGGCCGCCCGGATTGAAACAGCCCAAAACTTCGGTAAGTCCTGCTATGGCCAACAGGTCGGCCGTTGTTCCTTCCTCGGCGCTTGCTCCGGTCGGTTAACCGGCAAGCCGGACATTATGCATTCCCAGGTCGTCCGCCGCGGCGGACGAGATCGCGACCCCACGGGCAAAGACCTGCCCATGGGGACCCCGGACCTGTCCCCCCTTTTCTTGTTTGGAAATTGAGACGTGGGCCACCTGCCTTGTGCGCGCAACGGTGCGTCACGCAAAGTGAAAGCAGCGGCCCTAGTGTAAGGTGATGTCGTGGCGATCAACACCCTTCTCACAATCGGCCATTCAACTCGTCCCATGGATGAATTCATCAAAATACTGAAGGAGCACGGCGTCGAGGAAATCGTAGACGTCCGATCGATGCCGAAATCGCGCCACTGCCCGCAGTTCAATGCGGACTCTCTCGATGAGTCTCTCGGAAAAGCACACATCCGTTACACACACATCCAGAAGCTCGGCGGCCATCGACATAGCAGAAAAGACTCCATCAACCTCGGCTGGCGTAATGCTTCCTTCAGGGGATATGCGGATTACATGGCGACGCCGGAGTTTTCAGAAGGCCTGGATGCGCTGGCCCGGATTGCTCGTGCGAAGAAGACCGCAATCATGTGCGCCGAGGCGGTGCCGTGGAGATGCCACCGCTCGATGATCGCGGATGCAATGAGCGAAAAAGGATGGGAGGTTAGGGACATCCTGAGTTCCAAGCCCTCAACGGAACATCGATTAACACCCTTCCTCAGGGTGGCTGACGGGCAACTCACTTATCCGGCTTTGCCTGAAGAATAACCATGAAAGGGCATGGACGCTGACTTGAATCGGCAGCCGGAAACTCCAGGCGCTCCGGTCGGGATGCGCTCCTGATACCCGCGCACTCCACTACCCGGGTTGTATCCTGATATCGATAGAGGGAGCATTCATGACCGTCATTCGGCAGGAAGATTTTATTGCCAGCGTTGCTGGCGCGTTGCAGTACATCAGCTACTACCACCCGGTGGATTACATTACCAGCCTCGCAAAGGCTTATGAGAAGGAACAGTCGGCCGCGGCCAAGGACGCCATTGCGCAGATTCTCATCAACAGCCGCATGTGCGCCGAGGGACACAGGCCCATCTGCCAGGACACCGGGATTGTGAATGCATTTGTGAAGGTCGGAATGGACGTCCGCTTCGAAGCTGCGCCCGGCGAGGAGCCAAAGGACCTGCAGCAAATGGTGGATGAAGGCGTGCGGCGCGCTTATCTCGACCCGGACAACAAGTTGCGCGCGTCGCTCCAGGCCGACCCCGCCGGCAAGCGTATCAACACCAAAGACAATACGCCGGCGGTGGTGAATGTGGAGCTGGTCAAGGGCGACAAGGTCGACGTAACGGTCGCTGCAAAAGGCGGAGGCTCCGAGGCGAAGTCGAAGTTCGTGATGCTCGACCCTTCCGATTCCGTTGTCGAATGGGTGCTGAAAACCGTGCCGACCATGGGCGCGGGATGGTGCCCGCCGGGAATGCTGGGCATCGGGATCGGCGGCACGGCAGAAAAAGCGATGTTGCTGGCCAAGGAATCGCTGATGGACCCGATCGACATTCAGGACCTGATTGCCCGTGGGCCCAAAACTACAGCAGAGAATCTGCGCGTGGAACTCTACGACAAGGTAAATCGCCTGGGAATCGGCGCCCAGGGACTGGGTGGGCTGACAACGGTGCTGGATGTAAAAGTGCTGGACACACCCGCCCACGCCGCCAACCTGCCCGTGGCCATGATTCCCAACTGCGCGGCCACACGGCATGCGCACATCGTGCTCGACGGCTCGGGGCCGGTGTATCTCGATCCGCCGAATCTCGAGGACTGGCCGAAGCTCACATACGACGTCTCGGGAGCCTGGCGCGTAAATCTGGACACGGTGACCAAAGAGGAAGCCGCCACCTGGAAGCCCGGCGAAGTGCTGCTGCTGACCGGCAAGCTGCTTACCGGGCGCGACGCCGCGCACAAGCGCATGACCGACATGCTGAGCCGCGGCGAAAAACTGCCGGTGGATTTCCGCGGACGGTTCATCTACTACGTTGGCCCGGTGGATCCTGTCCGCGAAGAGGTTGTAGGGCCGGCGGGTCCAACGACAGCCACGCGCATGGACAAATTCACGCGCCAGATGCTGGCCGAAACAGGATTGCTGGGCATGGTCGGCAAGGCCGAGCGTGGCCCGGTGGCGATCGATGCCATTCGCGAGTTTGGCGCGGTGTACCTGATGGCGGTAGGCGGCGCGGCATACTTGGTGTCGAAAGCCATCTACGGTTCACGGCTCATGGCCTTTGGAGACCTGGGCATGGAAGCCATCTACGAATTCGACGTACGCGATATGCCCGTGACCGTGGCCGTCGACTCCAAAGGAACCAGCGTCCACCAGACAGGCCCCGCAGAGTGGCAGAAGAGGATTGCGGGTATACCGATTCTGCAATAAGACGGCCGCGTGCCGGGTGCCCCATGTCTCAATTTTGAGACCGGGGATTCAACCAAATTCAATGCACCACAATACTGCGTGCCCCATTCAAGCCGCGCCGTCTGCGGCTTGAGTGGGATAGCAACACAGCCGGGTACCCCAAGTCTCGTCCGCCACGGCGGAAGACCTGGGATCGTTACGATCCCAACGTCCAATCCACTCGCAACTCCACAGTCAACGTGGACGCGGAAAAATGATGTATTTTCAATGCCTTACGAAATCCTAATGCTCTTCTTGAGCATCTTCCGCAACATCGCGGTTCAATTAAAAGCAACCCTTCGACTCAATTCGCAACCTTGTGAGCAACCAAAACGTCAAATTCGGTCCGAAAAAGGGTTAACCCCTCGACGAAATGCAACCTTATAAGCGAACGTCTAGCGCTGTCGGCGAACCATCCAGACGAACATTCACACGCAGCCAAACCCTAATTTCTGATCAGGTTACCCCAGGCCAAAAAAACGAAGCCCCGGGGCCCCCCGAGGCTCCGGAAATTCTAGCTCTCAAGCGTGCGTCAGGTATCCCATGCCGGCGAGAACTCCGCGCATGTAGCCGAAGCTCTCAATCACGCCAGGCATCGGATTGTCGCCATGGATCTCGTATTCCAGATCCACGAAGCCCGGATACTTGATGTCGATCAGTGCCTGGAAAATATCGCGGATAGGCAGGATACCCTCGCCGACAGCGACCTGGCTCTCCTTGCTGGTGAAGTTGGCCAGATCCTTGATGTGCATGTCATAGAGGCGCGGCCCAGTTGCGTGAATAGCCTCGACCAGATTGGCGTTGGCGCGCGCTGCGTGGCCTACGTCAATGCAGAACCCAATGCGCGGATCCATGTCCTTGATAGCCTTCAGCACATCAAACGGCGACGGGAAAAACTTGTCCTCCGGCCCGTGATTGTGGATCGCAATCTTGACGTCGTATTCCTTGACAAACTTCTCAATCCACTTCAAAGATTCCGGCGTAGGATCGCCCGCGATGATGGTCTTGATGCCGGCCCGCTTGCAGTATTC
>Ga0075522_10001392_pt1 | contig 18305 bp, 22 predicted proteins | sample NGEPerA_FD_74796 | JGI IMG/M metagenome (GOLD analysis project Ga0075522, IMG submission 74796) | Arctic peat soil microbial communities from the Barrow Environmental Observatory site, Barrow, Alaska, USA - NGEE PermafrostL2-A | ecosystem: Environmental > Terrestrial > Soil > Wetlands > Peat ... | reverse complement strand
CTGTAGGTTAATGCGCGGCTTTTCTCATTTCGCGGGGCGAGGTTTTAAAAGTATCCCTAAAAACGTCGTTAAATTGGCGGAGGCTAGAAAATTCAGTATTAAAGGCAATGTCGATGATCGGCAACTTGGTCTGCGTTATAAGCAATTTGGCGGCGTTGAGGCGTTTCGCCTTACTCAAGCGAAGCGGTGAAGTACCGGTTCTATCTTGAACGAGACGCCGCAAATGCCGCTCGCTTATATGAAATGAATCAGCCAGGCCATGGACCCCTTTGTCACCGATTCCGCCCGTGTTGATGCTGTCAAGTATCTCTATCGACAAACCGTTCTTTAACCTGCTCGGATGGCAGTGCTTACAGGCCTTATAGCCCTGTGTTTGTGCTTCCCCAACGCTAGCGAAGAAGGAGTAGCTTTCCTGCGACGGACGTTGAACGGCGCAAGACGGACGACAATATACCCCGCTGGTTTTTGCCGCGAAATAAAATATGCCGTCATATTTTTTATCCCTTTTCAGCACGGCATGATACAGAATGCCCCTATTGAGTCCGCTTGGCATGCCCTCATCTTGGCACGATCAGGCTTAACATACTAGCGGTTATCGGACATCAAAGTAGTGATTATTATCCTTGCGCGAGGAATTTTAATTAGGCGGCTTGGTTGTGCTGTTCGACCAATGTTGCCAGTTCGGTCAGGTTGGCTACCCTGAACAGGCAACGGCTGGCGGCTGGCGTGTCAAGAATATGTCCCCACGGCCCACGGCGGATAAACGCCGTCTGCAAACCGGCTTCCTGGGCAGGCAGAATATCATTATCTAGCCTGTCTCCGACGTATAAGGTTTCGGCTGGCGCGTAACCCATTTCTTCTACGACCCGCTCGAAGAAAGCCGGCGAGGGTTTTTCGACTCCCCAGCTCGCAGACGTACCGATACTATCAACCGGCAGGTCGAGACCGCGCAAAATACCTTCGGCCGTCGCGGTTTGGTTACCGGCCAGGCCGACTTTGACATCGCTTAACGACATGGCTTCCATCCCGGGTCTCGCGTCAGGGTATAAATCTTCCTCGCCGAAGGCCTCACCCTCTCCGGCATCAGCCCGCTTCTGCCGCTCTTCATCAAGGTTAAAGCCAGGCCGGAAGAACTGAAAGGTCTCCCGATAATCCCCGCCGCAGGCAATGACAGCCCCGAATACCGCCGAGAACGTATGCCGTGGCACATCCAGCCAATCCGCCCATGCGCCGTATTCCCGGGTCTCATTGACTACGGTCTCGCCGACGTCTAAACTCACAGCCCTTATCATATGAACGATTATAGTATCTAGTTATCCACAATCCTAGTTATTGACGCGATCCGGTTTATTCGATAAAGTTAACTTATAGGTTAACTATTATGAATACTCCTTTCGATTCGCCCCAGTTGGACACAGTGCTTGATGCTCTGGCAAACCAGAAACGCCGGGGTATTATCCATGATTTATCGTTTAGTCCCGCCACCGTCGGACAACTGGCCCGCCGCCAAGAACTATCTTTGCCGGCTATTCATAAACATATCCGCACTCTCGAGGACGCCAAGCTCATTATTCGCAAAAAAGCCGGCCGGACTAACTTCGTCGCCCTTAATAGCAGTACTTTTAGCCTGGCCCAGAACTGGATCACGCAATACCACACGGCGTGGGGCAATGCCGAAGCCACGCTAGAAAATTATATTTCCAGGATGCAGGAATGAGTTCTGGAAGCTGTCATAGGTTGTTAATAATTAATGGCTCGTAACTGAGCCGAGAGGAGATATAACATAATGGGGAAATACGTATACATCTACTACGCCGGCGGTTCGTCTGACGGCGGCAGCGCCGAAGAATGGGGCAAGTGGTTCGGCGAGCTTGGCGACAAGCTGGTTGACGGCGGTAACCCGTTTGGCGAAGGCGGCCAGGCCGTTCACCAAGGGGGCGTTATGCCGGTCCAGGATAAGCCGGCTACCGGCTACTCCATCGTCACGGCTGACAGCATGGACGAGGCGACCGAGCTGGCCAAAGGCTGCCCGCTGATGTCGGCAAAAGACGGTGCGGTCTGCGTCTACGAAGCGCTGCCGATGTAATCCAACAGCCTGCCTGTTACTTAAACGGCCTGCGGGCCGTTTTTGCTATGACTTTGATTTATGGCTGGAGTAGCCCTTTTAAGTCCTGGAATTCTTTGCTTGGTTTAAGTTCCTCGACAATGTATTTGCCGGCTTTCCACTTGGCACGCCGGGTTTTAGCGCTTGGATCGGCAGTCAAGAACCGGTAGCGGCCGTCTACTACCTCCAAGGCCGCGTATTCGTCCAGGGCGATAGCGACCATGCCATTCGTTCTCTTCATAATTTTCTTTAAAGCCGGCTGGCGAACCGATTCCGAATCATAGTGCGGGCAAAGCAAACCATTGATAATACCGAGCGCCGTGACCCTGAACGGTTTTTGCTTATAAAACGAATCTGAACAGCCGTAGTTAAACCAGCAAATAGCGCCGGCGCTATGACCTGCCATGACCGTGCCTTGCGCGTAGGCCTGTTTAAGCAACATGTCGACACCGTATCTTTTCCAGGTAGCTATCATGCGGTGGGTGTTGCCGCCAGTCACGTAGATAATGTCGGCTGATGCTATTTTTGATGTTATCTCGGCCGGGCCGGGGCGTTCGTCAAGCAAACGCAGCACGTCGACTTCGCAGCCCAGTCCGGCGTAATACCTACGAAAGCCCTTGATACGTTCTTCTAGGTCATCCGCGGCAGTTGGGATATAAAGCACCTTTGGATGCTGACTGCCGCTAAGGGCCAGTATCTCTTCGTGTATGGGGCGCATTTTAACCGGCCATTGGTCTTGCCTGTCGCCCATAAACACTCCGCCACCAAGGGCGACTACTTTTCCCATGCTACAAGTTTAACAGGCGTAGTCGGTTATGTTTTGGTGTTGCCGTTTGATACCATATGCGTATGGGCTTCCTGTACCTGTTGCTCTCTATTTTCGCGGAGAGTACGGGCAAAACAATAGACAAACTAAATTTTAGAAGAACCCGGATTGCCGCCCGGCAAATGAATCTCCTGGAATTCTTCGCCATGGCCGTAGCGCTGTTACTATTTTTCTTCTTCGTTAAGCCGCCACTGCCGCATTTCGCGCTTATTACCGTCGGCTTGGTAGCACTGATCGCATTGGCTTCATTCGGCAGTAACGTCTTCGATGTCCTCAGCCTAAAAGCCGATGACCTTTCTTTGCGGGAACCTTTATTGGATTTTGAACCAATCATAGCCGGACTAATTGGCTACGCCCTGTTCCCGGCCGAACGTAAACCGGGTTTTTTACTGGCTTTCGTGCTTGGCGCGGTTATTGTTTATTACGGCACTCATCGCCGGAAACTGCGCCGGCTGCAAAAAAAGGGCATGTCGTGTTTACTGCTAGCCATCTGCTTTGAGGCAATGCTGCCTAGCATGTATAAGGTGACGCTGATTCATTTATCACCTTTTTATATCGCGCTGCTGCGAGTAGTTTCGGTCCTGGTCTTATCGAGTATTTTCTTCCACCCTAGAAACATACCTAAGCCTTCTTCGAAAAAGTTCGGTTACGCGTTTCTGTCAGGTATTGTCTACTCCGTAGGAGCCGTCGCCAGCATATACGCCATACGTGAGCTTGGGGTAGTGCTGACCATGTTGCTCATGCTGCTCGGTCCGTTCCTGCGCTATTTCTCCGGTTATTTCATCCTGAAAGAAAACGTGCGTACCGGAGAAATGGTATCAAGTTTCCTGCTGGCGCTAGTCGTATTATTTCCAATACTTAAATAGGTTAGAGGTCGTATGTTAGGATGAGGTCAAATGCCTAGCCAACCTTTTAGCCGACGGCTCCATGTATGGCTTATAAGCGGTAAGCCTAAGACCCTGCAGGGTTTGATTGACCACTTCGCCGAGAAAAGTTTCGAGGTGCTTCTCTTGGTGCTGATGGCTATACCGGCTCTGCCCTTGCCCACCGGAGGCGTAACCCATGTTTTCGAGATTATCGCCATGCTGCTATCTCTCGAGTTAGTTGCCGGCGTAAAGCAAGTGTGGCTGCCGAAAAAATGGAGAAATTTAAAATTACCGAAAAAGTTAATAAGCTCCACTTTGCCATTCCTAATCAAGGCCATGGGCAAAGTCGAAAGATTCTCCCAGGCCAGGCTGCGCGGCGTGTTTGAGAACAATATCGCTATTCGAATAACCGGTTTGTTGGTTTTCATATTAGCTCTCTTCGCTTTTTTGGCGCCGCCGTTTTCGGGCTTGGACACGCTTCCGTCATTAGGGGTGGTGCTTATATCGCTGGCGATAATCCTGGATGATTTTGTCTTATTTATTTTGGGCCTGTCGGTCGGCGCGGCCGGGATCGGTCTGGTGATCGGTACGGGTAAGGTTTTAATTAACTTTATTTGGGGCAGTGCTTTTTGAGGAGCTTTTCTTCAACACGATAATCCCCGTCATTATAGTGTTAGTAACGATCATGGCGATCGAGTGCAGGGTCGTCGCGATATTGTAGGCCTGGAGCGAAAAAAGCGTCAGGACGTGCCTGATGACGTTAGCGCCGTAGAGAACGGGCGTCTCGGTCTTGGGGTGCTGCCAGGTTTTGCGAATGGTCGGGACAAAGGCTATCAGGTCAATTGAGACCGCGATAATAACCGACACCGTAGGATTATCGCTGACAATCCATGGGATCAGGCCCAGCAAAGCGGCCGCCAGGAAGTACTTGTCGCTTCTCTTAACGTATTTGAAGCCGTACTGGAGTGAAAATAAAAATATAATTATGGTAAAAACTTCGGCGACCCCCGCGGGCATGGCACCTATACCGGCCCCCTTCTCCAATTGGCCGAAAAAAGTAATACCCGACACGATTGTCCAAACCAGCCAGGTATACGGATGCGGCTTCACGCGCTTGCGGAAGGCGTCCCGCAAATAAGGCACGTTGCCGCCGATGGCGATAAATGACGCGATAACGGCCAGTACGTCTTTCATACTTCCAGTCTATCGCATGACGCTATTAATGCCCTGGCAGCTTGGGAAGCTTGGTATATTAGAGTCAATGGACAAAAACACTTTAACTTAAATGACCTGGCAATTCTTCCTCATTTGCTTCTTGCTGCTTGGTACGGTAGTTGCTCTGCTGCAGCGGCGGCTCGGCCAGGTTATTCCTGAGCACAACCAACTGGTTAACGGGTTTTTCTTCTTGGGTATTCATTATCCGCTCGCCTTGGTTATAGCTTCGATAGCTGGTTTTCATCTGAATGTTGGTTGGTTTAACGCAATCGTTATGATAGTCGTGGCCACTACTTTCCCCCTGACCAACATATTAGCTTTCCGGGCCAGCAAAGACGTTGATGCCGGTTTGTTCGGTATCCTCAACAACCTCGGGCCGGTTCTCACGATCGGACTGGCCGCTATACTTTTATCTGAGAGATTAACGCCGCATCAGTTTGCGGGGGCGCTTATCATTGTTTTCTCGGCTTTGTTCGTGTCAATCGTAACGTATGACCGTGGTTCCAGGAGCACCAGGACGGGGATCATGCTGGCCTTGTTATCGGTCGTATTGTTAGGCGCGGATACGGTGTACGAAACCTGGATGCTCAGCCGCCTCGGCTATGGCACATACCTGGTCTACGGAGTGGGCTTGCAAACATTCTGGATGACTGTTTTCGCCTGGCCGTACCGCAAGCACATAAAACAAGTTATCAACCGCCGGTACGGTCCAGAAGTCCTAGCTCTATCACTGTCTAAGTCGCTGAAGGGCATGGCCTTCGTGGCAGCCTTATACCTAAGTAAGAACGCCGCGATCGTGGGTGCTTTTACCGGTTTTCTACCGGTTATGGTGGTTCTGGCGGCCTACGTTTTCCTGCGTGAAAAGCAGTGGCTGCGAGTCAAAGTAGTAGCGGCAGCTATGGGTACAGTTGGATTAGTTATTCTCGCCGGGCGATAGACGGATCTATCGGCATAGGCTAGCGCGACAGGATTATTGTTTTAAGCTTTCTTCGTGTAGCGGGCGTACGTGAAAGTGAAGCCGTTTTGTTCCTGGGGTTCGGTTCGGTCGGCTAGCTTGAAGCCTTGTTCGTAGGCCGGGAAAAACTGGTCGCAGCCGAAATCGGCGTCGATGCGGGTGATGTAGAGTTCGTCGGCCTTGCCGGCTTGCATGACTTCGGCGAAAACCTTGGCGCCGCCGACTATCCAGAGGTCTTTGTCCCGGAAGCCCTCCAGAAATTCGTTCAGGTCGTGGACCACGGTCACCCCTTCGATTGGATCTGTCGAATGAGTTAATACGTAGTTTTGGCGGCCTGTTAATGAGCCGTGCTTGAACGTTTGGAAAGTCGTCTTGCCGATCAGGACATGGCCGCCGTAACTCTTGGTCTTCTCCGCGAAGTATTGTTCATCGTCTGGAATGTACCAGGGTTGAAAACCCCGTTTGGCCAGGCCAAGTTTGCGGTCGACGGCAACGATTAGTCTAATCATCTAAGTGCTCATTATTTCTTATTTGACTCAGTAAGTAAAACGAGCCGGTGATAAGGCAGACTTCGTCTGGAGTCGCCATCAACGCTCGGAAAGCCGCCTGGTGACCAGTTATGGTTTCAATATTCGTGAAGCCGGCAGTGCGAAAAGCTTCGGCCAGTACTTCGGGATTGGTTGATTTAACGGGCAGGTCCTGTGATGTACTGAAAGTAGTTAAGATGACTCGGCTGGCTACAGCGGCAAGCAGCGGAACCACTTTCTGGTACTCTTTACCTTCCTTGAGAGCCATCATTAGCGGCGGCTTAACGTCCGGGTAGAGCCGCCGGAAGCTATCGATAAAAGCAGCCATTTTCTGCGCGTTGTGAGCGCCGTCCATGATGATGGTTTTGCCGTTAATCTGCCGGATATCCATGCGGCCGGGAATGCGGATTTGTCTGGTCTTAGCTAATACTTGACTTGTTAAGTGTTGTAAAGCATCTCGTTCTCGCAGGTACCCGTAAACTTCGTATGCTAGCTGCCAATTGCGCCGTTGGTAATCAGGCATGGTCTCCGAATCATCGCTTTCGGCCTGGCCGTCGACTACGTGCAGTGGCGCGTGATGTTGGTCGGTCCACTGCCTGACGACCGCCATAATATCGCCAGCTTGCTCGTACATAAAGACTTGGTTGCCCTCGTGGACAATGCCGATTTTTTGGGCAGCTATTTCAGGGAGGGTGCTGCCAAGCAGATGCGTGTGATCCAGGCCTATATCGGTAATAGCGCAGACTTTATCGGCACGATTGGCGACGTTAGTGGCGTCGTGCAGGCCGCCGACACCGGTTTCAATTACGGCGTAATCGACATTGCGGCGAGCCAGGACCCAGAGCGCGAAAGCGTAGAGCAGTTCGAAATACGACGGCTTCTGCCCTGCCCTTTTTAATATCTCCAGGAAAGTGCCGAGTTCGTCGCAAAAATCAGTTTCCGAGATCGGCTGGCCGTCGATTTGGATACGTTCCGTGATGCTGTCCACGTGCGGCGAGACTGTCAGGCCAACATGCTTACCTGCCGCAGCCAGCAAAGCAGCCATGTAGTAAGCCGTCGAAGTTTTGCCGCTGGTACCGGCGATATGTACGACCTTGAGGCTGTTTTGCGGATTACCGAGCAAATCCATTAGGGGCCGGATCCTATCCAGCGTGGTATGCTTGCCAGTCAACCTCTTTACGGCCGGCACATAGGGCAACAACGCCGCCTCCGCTTCCTGAAGATTCCTGATCGTCACTACCGCCTCCTAGACTTCTCTGATAAGATCAGTATACGACAGATAGGCGCCCGTAGCTCAGTGGATTAGAGCATCTGTCTTCGGAACAGAGGGTCGGCGGTTCGAATCCGTCCGGGCGTACCATATGCATAATTGTCGGGTGCTATACTTGCTATATGTTTAATAAGTTTGCTTTTTTTGGTTTGTCGGGCGTTCCTGAAATTGCTGTTATCATCGTGTTATTGGCGATTTTTGTTTTTGAGATAGCTATGCTGATAAGCGCGATAACCAACAAAAATATTACCGGCAACACAAGGGCTTTGTGGATCGTAGGTATGATTTTAATCCACCCGTTCGTCGCTATTGGTTATTATTTTACCGACTACAAAAAAGCATCTTAGTTCCACAATCCGTCAGATAATTGCTAAACTATATTTAATGAAACAAGGTAGTGCGGGTTTGAAGTTGAAGACCGGTTTGGCCGAGATGCTTAAAGGCGGCGTTATCATGGACGTCGTTAACGTCGAGCAGGCCAAGATTGCCGAGGAGTCCGGGGCGGTCGCGGTCATGGCGTTGGAACGCGTACCGGCAGATATCAGGGTCCAGGGCGGCGTGGCCAGAATGTCCGACCCGCAAATGATCAAAGATATCATGGCGGCCGTGAGTATTCCGGTGATGGCTAAGGTTCGCATTGGCCATCTTGCCGAGGCGCAAATCTTGCAGGCCTTGGCAGTCGACTACATCGATGAGAGCGAAGTCCTGACGCCGGCGGACGAAGCCAACCATATTTATAAAGCGGACTTCGACGTACCGTTCGTTTGCGGCGCCCGCGACCTCGGCGAGGCTTTGCGGCGTATCGGCGAAGGCGCGGCCATGATCCGAACCAAGGGCGAAGCCGGCACCGGTAACATCGTCGAAGCCGTCCGTCATATGCGAACCATGCAGCGGCAAATCAAGCTGGTGCAGACACTGGACAAGCATGAATTAATGAGCTTCAGCAAGGAGATCGGCGCGCCGTTCGAACTGGTCCTGATGGTAGCCGAGATTGGCAAGCTACCGGTGCCTAATTTCGCGGCCGGCGGCATTGCGACACCGGCTGACGCCGCCCTGATGATGCAGCTTGGAGCCGAGGCGTTATTCGTGGGAAGCGGTATTTTCAAGTCAGGCGACCCGGTCAAAAGAGCCAGCGCCATGGTGCAAGCTGCCGCCCATTATGAGGATGCCAAAATTATCGCGAAACTATCGAGCGGTCTCGGCGAACCGATGGTCGGTCTAACCCTGGACAGCCTGCCGCCAGAAGAGCGTATGCAGGATCGTGGCTGGTAGAGCCTCTGACCGGCTGGTAGTCGGCATCTTAGCATTGCAGGGTGATGTCGCTTTACATGTTAAGTGTTTGCAAGAGCTTGGGTTACGTCCGGTGTTGGTTAGAATGCCGGAGCAGCTAAAAGAGTTAGATGGTCTTATTCTTCCGGGCGGGGAGAGCACGGCATTATTAAAGCTGGCCGAGCCGATAGGTATGTTGGACGCCATTAAGAACTTCGCGCGCGGTGGCGGTAATATTTTCGGCACCTGCGCCGGTGCGATTATCCTAGCGCGTGAAGTTACGAATCCGGCCCAGTCAAGTCTTCAACTGATAGATATTACGATTGAACGCAATTCCTACGGGCGGCAGCTCGACAGCTCGGACGTGACCGGGCGGTCTTTTTTGCCATCCGGTCCGGCTGCCCTGCCCCTTACTTTCATCCGTGCGCCCAAGATCAGTTCGGTCGGAAAACCGGTTAAAGTTCTGGTCGAGTACGAAGGCGACCCAGTTTTGGTACGGCAGGACAATATCCTGGCGGCGACTTTTCACCCGGAGTTAAGCGGCTCGCTGGAAGTTTATAAATACTGGCTGGGTTCGTTCACGAAGCGGTCTCCAGCAGTTCGCGCCAAACCCGCGTCCGCCACCTCAAAATCAACCGCATAACCGGGCCCAGATAGACGGACCGCAGGTTTTTCTTAAGAAAATTGATGTGTTCCTGGGATTCATAATAGCTGGACGAGATGGCCCTGGCGCTTTCCAGCAGCAACTGGTTGACCTTGAAATAGTCTTCACTGAATTTTTCAGGTGTACGGACGACTTCCTCGAGGGACCGCAGCAAATCGTGGTTAATATGGGCGTTGGCGCCAAGCATTAGAGAAAGTGATGCCGGGTGCCTGTAGTGAAGCCAGCCCCGATTGACCTTATTCCAGCCGTCTGGCAGGAAACCTTTCACCGCGTAATGGTTCAGCGCATCGAAGTAGCGTTTGGCGAAGGCAACTTCCAATTCATTCATTAACTTGGAATGCTGGAACAGGCCCTCGTCGTTGGCTTGGTTAATCTTTTTGGTGACGATTATATAAGCCCGGTTGAAGAAGCTTACTGGCAACAGCTCACTGCCGGTTAACAGGGGGTTGAGTTTTTCCAGTTCGGCGATGACAGCCTTAGGCGTGTTGATACGTTTCGTAGATATATGGTAGGTGTACCCGTGGCCGGTTTTAGTCATCTAGAGAAGTATAGCGTAAGCCGGCGCAAAACATGCTTCTATAGCATATAGCTATTACATAAATTTGATATAACTGTCGGTCAATTGTATAATCATTCAATAAGTTATGGTAGGACAAGAACCCAACGGTGAAACAGCCGGTTTTCCCGATGCAATCCTGGGCATTAAGACAGAGGTAGCCCAACGGCTGGCCGCTGCGGCTGACTTCGACCCCGCGCAACTGGAAATCGTGCAGGGCTTAAGCGATGAGTGCTGGCAAGAGTTGGTCGACACTATCGACGATCCGGACTCTATGGACAACATTACCGGTGATAACTGGGCAGCCAGCCATGCCGAACCGGATATGGAATCATCCCTCTGGCGGTTAGCCAGCATAAAAGCCCTGCCGCCGGAAGAAGATATCAAACATTATAAGCACGGCGTTTCGGTCGAGAATCACATGAAGTTAGCCCTTGAAGCCGCTGGCGACATGGATAGCTTGCGTGTCTTCGGGGAGATACTGCGGGCAAAGCTTATAAATGGCGGTGATACGGTTTTGGCGCAACAGGCTTTGCTGGTTTGGGCGCCCGTAGCCGAAATAGCCGGTTGGCATGAGCTGAGGACGGAGATCGAGGAAGCCGGCTTCGAGAGCCTCTACCCGGACGAAAAGAAGGCCATAGAGAAAACCTACGCTCATTTGGGCGGAGACGAGGCCTTGGAGGAACTGGTAGAAGAGTACCGGGATGGTATGGGAATTATCCTCGAGGACGAACTGGACCCTGATGTTAAGTTCAAGATCAGCGGCCGTAAGAAAGCCTACTACAGCGTCTGGAGAAAAGTCACGCGGGACAGCCGTCCCAGCTACGCGTTGCCGGACTTCTTAGGCATGCGTATAGTCGTTACGGTTGATTCGGATGATAACGAAGCCAGGGCCGTAGAAAACTGTTACGCCGTAGCCGACATAGTAGGCCAATGTTTCACGCCGGAACCTGACAGGCACAAGGATTACATCGCGAACCCTAAATCGAACGGTTACCAAAGCCTGCATATGACCCTAACGGACGTTAACGATGCCAGGGTTGAATTCCAGATCAGAACCAGTGATATGCACGAAAAAGCCGAGACGGATCCTAACGCCTCCCACATGACCTATAATGCCTCTAGCAAAATCACTCCCGGCAGACATTTCAGCGCCAAACTACCAAGGCCGGCCCGCATATACGGCTGGCGCGAAGAGGCAGCGACCGAAATTCGCAGACGGCGTGGAGCCAGTGACAATAGCCTGGAAGGCCTAGAGCCGGGTACGCTGCTGGTTTTCTCCAAAGACGGCCACCTCTACCAATTCAATGAAGGCGATACGGCACTAGATTTTTCTTTTGCTATCCACAATCGGCACGCCTTGTCCACGCAAGCCATTTACAGGAAAGAGGGGCGGCCCGCCAGGCTTGACGGCGAACTTAGGTACGGCGATGTCATGACGATTCAATACCACCAGGTTAAAACGAACTTAACATGGGAAGATTCCTGGCTAGAAAAAGTTAATTCCGGAGGGGCAAAAAAAGCGCTGAGAAAAGCCCAGCGTGAAAGAGACGCGCCGGAGCACATAGCTAACGGCCTGCGTATAGTCGTCAGGGAACTCGGCGCGAGGGGACTTAAGGCCAGCATGCTGGCCGCACTGGAAGAAGAGCACCGCGCGGCCATAGCTGAAAAACTCGGTATTAAAAGCTTTGATACAGTCTTAAGAAACATCGGCTCCAGGGCTCTTACTCCAGGTAAAGTAGTTAGCTACATGGAAAGATTGGCGGGTATTACGCACGAGCGCAAGAAACCGTCCAAAAAAGCCGGGGGCAGCGCCGAACAGGTTTATGAAGACGCGGACGGCGGGAAATGGGAAATAGCCGTGCTCGAAACACTTAAGTTCCATCACCATTTCGCCGGCTGTTGTGCCGAGGAAATCAAAGTAGGCAAACCTATAGTAGCGGTTCCCAGCAGAAGAAAGGGTGATTTATCTATCCATATTCCCGGCTGCGTCAACCTGCCGAATGACGGCAGGGTTTTGGAATCTACTTGGCACGCCGTCTAACCCGGAAATATTTCGAGCGTCTTTAAGGTTCCTGCGAGCTTGGCATGTATAATAGAACCTTATGAAAGTGGCGATTGTCGGGACCGGTTATGTCGGGTTAGTGACCGGGTGCTGCCTGGCTGAGGCCGGCAACCAGGTTGTCTGCGTTGATACTAACGAACAAAAAGTCGCCGATATGACGGCGGGTATAGTGCCCATCTACGAACCCGGCTTGGAAGAGCTGATGAAGCGGAACCAGAAGCATGGCCGTTTGACTTTCACTACCAGTCTGGCCGAAGGCGTAGCTGACAGCGAAGTTATTTTCCTGGCCTTGCCGACACCGCCGATGGAGGATGGTTCGGCTGACTTGTCAGCCGTGTTGTCCGTGGCAGCTGCGCTCGGCGATTGCCTGCCGGCAAACTACTGCGTTGTCATTGATAAAAGCACCGTGCCGGTCGGTACCGCCGAGGCTGTCCGCGAAGCCATAGCCGCCAAGGCCAGTACCTCATTCGATGTCGTGTCCAACCCTGAGTTCCTGCGTGAGGGCCACGCTGTCGAGGATTTCATGCAACCTGAGCGGGTAGTGGTCGGTATCAGCTCCCCTGAAGCCGAAGCCGTGATGCGCAAGCTTTATGAACCGTTCGTCGATGACGACCGGCCGCTCTATGTCACGGATCCGCGCACTGCCGAACTGGCCAAATACGCCGCTAATACTTTCCTGGTCACCAAGATAAGTTTCATGAATGAAATGGCCCAGTTATGCGAACGAATGGGCGCCGACGTCGATATGCTGCGCCAGGCTATCGGCAGCGACAGCCGCATCGGGCATAAATTTCTCTATCCAGGCATCGGTTGCGGCGGCAGTTGTTTCCCTAAGGACGTGCGGGCACTCAAACATATGTCCGAAGAGCACGATTATGAATTTAAGCTGCTGGCGGCGGCCATGACCATTAATGACCAACAGCAGAACGTACTGGTCGAAAAGCTGTTGAAGCATTTCGACGGCGAAATCAGCGGCCTAACTTTTGCCCTATGGGGACTGGCTTTCAAGCCTAATACTGACGATATCCGCGAAGCACCGGCCCTGGTTATTATCGACCGCTTATTGGAAAAGGGCGCCAAAGTCATCGCCTACGATCCGGAAGCTGGCGATAATGTCCGCGCCCATTACGAAGGTAACAACAGCGTCAAAATCGTGGACGATAAATACGACGCTCTCGACGAGGCCGTGGCGCTGCTGATAGCCACCGAGTGGCCGGAATTCATCGCCGCCGACCTCGGACTTATCGCCAAACCCCTCAAGCAGCCGGTAGTCTTCGACGGCCGCAACGTTTTCCAACCCGACGTCATGCGAAAAGCCGGTTTCGCCTATTACAGCATTGGCCGGCAACCGGTTCCTGCTAAGATGAGAACGTGAAACTACGCATTATGCTGATACTGATGGCCGTCGTTTTGGCTCTCGTGTTTTTCGTTTTAGCCGAATTTTTGATTGTTAAATATAATGGCTCGCCTGTTTCGGCGCCAGAAATTCCGCGCGGACCAAAGGTGCTTGGTTCAGGACCGGCATTAACGTACGTGGTTATGGGCGACAGTACTTCGATCGGGCAAGGCACTAACTATGACCATAGCTACGCCCTAGCCAGCGCCGAGCAGTTGGCCGCTAACCACAAAGTAAAATTCGTTAACGTCGGCATTTCGGGAGCGACCGCCAAAAGTGTTTTGGACATCCAACTGCCCCAGGCCATAAAATACAAACCCGACATAGTCCTACTGGCGGTCGGCGCTAACGACGCCACCCATTTCACAAGTGGTAATTCTATTCAGATGTCGCTTCAGCAAATTATTGACGGTCTGAAGCAAGCTAACTGCGATGTCCGCATTGTCGTGACCGGCTCTCCGGCCATGGATTCAGTTACCCGTTTCCCATGGCCGCTCAAACAGCTTATGGGATTGCGCACGAAGCAAGTCAACGCGGCTTTCAGCCCTATAATCAAACGGAATAACCTGACGCTGGCACCTATTGCCATCAGAACCCGGGCGGCTTTCCTGGCCGATCCCACTCTCCTGGCCGCTGATAAGTTCCACCCCGACGCCCGCGGCTACGCCCTTTGGATTCCGGTCGTCAATCAGGCTCTCGACCAAGCCTTAAAAGCACCCGCGCCAGCTGATTGCCCGAAACCATAGCCCAAAGTGTTAAACTAGATAAGCAAATTGGGTTAAGCGCCCGTAGCTCAGCTGGATAGAGCGTTGGTTTCCGGTACCAAAGGCCGGGGGTTCGAATCCCTCCGGGCGCACCAATTGCGTTATGAACTTAGCTAAAGATTGGGCAGGCTAATCGCGGTCGCGAAAGATGCCTCACTACCAGCCCAGTCCATGACTCGCTCTTTGGTCCGGCCTTCCCTTACCACGTCGTCAAAAACTACGGTGCCGGGCGGTAATCGGAAATCGGTGCCAAACGGGCTAATCTCAACACCGGCTGGACTTCCATCCATTACGAAACCAAGTGGGTACTCGGATGAAGCTAAGTGGTCGGGGTTAATTATGCCAAGCTTATTGCCTTTTTCAAGGCTGTGCCGAGCCATAACATCGAGCGCTATAAAAGGATAGTTGGCTACTATGAAAAGCGCCGCGTCCGGTCTGCCAGCTAACTCGAAGTCTAGGACTTTATCAAAAGACTCGACGTCGCCAGTTGGGCCATGCCTTGAGAATTGTCCCAGCTTCTCGCCGCCGACCGTGCCCGGCTCTTGTCCTGGCCCTCGCTCCAGGGCCGCCGTACCGATGCGTATATCTTCTATCCCCAGACGGCTATAATCAAAGCCTGAAACAGCAAGTCGGTTGAGCATTTTCATCTGGGCTTCATGTTGTTCGCTGGCAGCTTTCATTGCCAGATAATATGCCGCCCTCGGAAAGCCGCCCATGTGTAGTTTTTCTACGTGTCCGGCCGACAATTGGGCACCTCGATATTGCATGGCGAACCTTACGTCGGACGGCAGTATCGTATGAGCTTGGGCGCTCAGATCGTGACGCCCATCGCCTCTCAGCAAGCCAACGAGCCGGCTTGCAGCTCCGGCTACTTTTTGGCCGGTTTGCTCTTGTCCAGGTGTAGATTCCGCTCGTACTTTGCCCATGTATCAACCACGCATCAATAGTTAATTTTCTAAATTATACAACTTTGATGTTATTTTTGCAAGGATTCGCGGTTATTACTGCTGTTCGTGGCAGGAGAAATTCTCGTCTAGCCTCGGCGTATACTGCGTGAGCTGAATAGTGCCGCCTGTGAACGATTGGCTTTGGCAGGCTTTGGCGGCGTCTGTCCGGCTCGTGCTGCCAGTAGCCAGCCAGACCGGTTGCCTGGTCAGCCAGGGGCCTACGATTTGTTTCCACTGAAGAGGAGCTGAATAAATCCCGACTGTTGGGACCAGGACTTGTTGTCTGATGGCCGTTATAGCGCCTTCCAGGAATTGACGGTTGACCAGAACATTGCTGGTCCAGCTGTTTTCAGTTTCGACGTCCAGCCACCAGGTATTGGCGTGGACATTTTGCATATTAGCGTATTTAATCGAGTAGCGGGCGGCGTTGAAGCCGTAATTATAGGCTAGGCAAGCGCTTTCGGAAAAACCGCAGCGGCGGGGTGAGTCCATGAATTTACGGCCGCGGGCATCGCCCGGATAACCGGTATTCATATAGACCGCGTAATGGCTAAACCAGGTAGATTCATCCGCCAGACAGGGATTAGGATGAAAATCCAGGCCGCCATTGATGCCGACGATACCGGTTCCAAAAACATCCTTTGGTAATTTACCGCAATTTGGCCATGACACGTCGACGATCACTTGCCGGTAGCTTGTGCCGGTCGGCTTGGTCGCGAATACTATGACCAGCAGAGCCGCCACGGCCACCAAAACCAAAAAAGCTCGCAACTTCATACTTAATAATAGTAGCACGCCATCAATAACGTCAACGCGCCAGACCTGGTTTCGTTTAACGTAGCTTTATCAAAACCAAGCTGGCCGCTATTTTTGCAGCATTTATTCCCAATGGAAACCCTGGTTAGTTTGTGGTCGCAGGGGCACCGCCACCGAAGCTGGGGTTAACGAGGATGCGAGCGGCTTGGGTTTTGTCGGTTGTACTTGCCGAGACCAGTACAGTGTCCCCAGTCTGGATATCGCTGGCGGTGACGGTTTGGCCGTTGTCTGATATTTGAGTACTGCTGGTTATGCTTAGGGTCGTACTGGCGCTGGTGTTGGTGTCTTGAACCGTGATGCTAGTACCGCTGATGGCCGTGACTTGGCCGATCGTGGGTCGTTGGCCGCCTAAGCGTCCGCGAAAACCGCCAGTGGCAGCCGAGCCGCCAGCCGTACCTAAGACAGCATTAGGATGCTTGCCTTTCTGGTAAGCGATGCCTCCGTAAAAACTTAAACCCATAAGCATGACCGCGGCTATAATGGCCAGGACTGGCTTGGGAAGGCTATTGTTGGCGGTATTAGCGGCTGCCATTTCGCGGTGTTGCTCGCCGGATACGTATTTTTCTGATTTTGCCATGGCTATTTATCCTTAAACTTTCCGTCCTGCAAGCGGAACGTTCTGTCGGTTTTGCCGGCGATTTCCAAGTCGTGGGTGACAGTGACTATGGTGGTATTCTCGCTTTTGGCCAGGCCGTGCAGCAGGTCGAAGATCATTTTGCCGGTTTGTGAATCAAGGTTGCCGGTCGGTTCGTCGGCCAGGATCAATTTAGGTCTATTAGCCAGCGCCCTGGCGATAGCGACGCGTTGCTGCTCGCCGCCTGACAGGCGGCCGGGCTTGCGCTGTTGCTTGTCATCCGACAAACCGACCTGATCGAGCAATTGTTTAGCCCGCTCGACGCGTTGCTGCTTGGGCACTTTGGCGAATTCCATCGGCAAGAGCACGTTTTCCAGCGCCGTGAGGTTGGGCACCAGATTGTAACCCTGGAAGACAAAGCCGATCTTCTGGCAGCGGTATTGGATGAGTTCATGGTCGCGCATTTGGCTGATGTCCTTACCGTCTATTTCTATACTGCCCTCGGTCGGTTTATCCAAAGCCCCTAACAGGCTAAGCAGCGTGCTTTTACCGCTGCCGCTCCGGCCGACGATTGAAGCGAACTGGCCTTCGGGTACCGTGAACGATACGCCGTTGACGGCTGCCACTTTCAGGTCGCCGGCCTGGAAAATTTTCTTGAGTCCTTTTACTTTTAACATATTATTCTGCCCTCATGACTTCCGCTGGTCTTACTTTTGCTATGAAGAACGACGCGATGGCGCTGCCCGCAACCGCGATAATAATCGCCGCGGCAAAGCCGTACAAAATTATGCTCCAGCCAACCGAAGCGTGGATAGACGACAAGCTATTACGGAAGCCGCCCCCAAAACCACGCCTGACCGCGCCGCCCCCAAAGCCGCCCGGTGCCGAAGCCGTAATAGAAGTACTGTTATTGACCAAAAGCTTGGTAATCGGATTGCCGGCCGCGACACCGAGCCCTATACCTATAACAGCACCCAAGACGGTTAGGGTCACGGCTTCCGTCATGAACTGGAACATGACTTTGGCGCTGGAAGCGCCGATAGCTTTGAGGACACCGATTTCACGCCGGCGTTCGCGGACGATCATTATCATGGTCAGCAGGATTATGACGGCTCCCGCGACGACAGCTCCGACTAAGCTATAGAGCGAAATGGTCTGAATGTTCTGCAGGGGTGCTACGGTCTGTTGGGCGGTAGCGGCGGCATTGGTGACGTCAGCCGCGCTGCCCAGGGTTTTTTCAACCGACGAGGTAACACCGTTGACATTGGTTATGGAATCGACGTTTACGGTAGCGCTGGTAATATCACCGGCCTGGCCGGAAAGCGTTTGAGCCGTTGCCAAAGGCATAATGACTTGGTTATTCGAGAAAGTGTTGCCGGCGTCAAAGATACCGACCACCGTGATAGATGTGTTATAGGCCGTAAATGTCGAACCGACTTTAAGATTATTCTTGCTGGCCAGGCTGCTGCCCACGAGCGCTACGTTGCCGGT
>Ga0075522_10001391_pt1 | contig 18311 bp, 22 predicted proteins | sample NGEPerA_FD_74796 | JGI IMG/M metagenome (GOLD analysis project Ga0075522, IMG submission 74796) | Arctic peat soil microbial communities from the Barrow Environmental Observatory site, Barrow, Alaska, USA - NGEE PermafrostL2-A | ecosystem: Environmental > Terrestrial > Soil > Wetlands > Peat ... | reverse complement strand
TCCCAAGGACGAAATGTTTTGCTCATCCACCGTTTGAATCACGACGCTTGTTCTTCGTCGAGAAAAATCCGATTACTCGGACAGGCTCCTAGGCCGGAGGGGGACGGTTGCTCCTTCGGCGCCGGCATTCAAGCCGGTCCCTCCCGACGTGATGGTCGCTAGACTAGTTAACGCATGATGACGCGATTGCTGTCAAACACTAGCGTTGACTTTTAATCGAGGTCACGAAAGGCCGTTTCTCGATATCCAGATATAATGATCAGGCTGATAAGGCCCGCCGCCATAATGTAGGCAACTGGCGCGACGGGGTTGCCTGTAGCGCGAATCAGATAAGTCACAATGAATGGAGCGAAACCACCAAAGATTGTAACAACAAGAGCATAGACAGTCGTCATCCAGGTGGTTCGAATATTTGTCGGAAAGAGTTCCGAAAGCGTCGCCGCAGCGACCGAACCGACAGTTGCATAACCTAGGTCAAGCGCCGTTTGCGAGCCTAACACCGTCCAAAATCCGGCTCCTGACAGGAGGAGTTTGAAAATCGGGTAGGGCAGGATCACAAATAGAGCACCAACCGTCAGCAATAGCGGCTTGCGCCCGATACGATCAGATAGCGCACCAAGGAACGGTATCGCAGTGACTGCCAATATTGCAGCCGCTGTGTTTGCCCATAAAGCGTCTGCCGCCGGCAATTTCACCTGGATGTGAATGAAGGTGGGAAGATAATTCAGAAACACGTAGCTTCCAACCGTAAACGGCAAGATGAGTCCTACCGCGCGAAATGTGCGCATGCCGTTTGACATGTTATATTTGGGATCAATCGCTTCCGAGGTTCGCTTTCGGTAAACAGGTGGATCTTCCATCGCGCGACGCATAATTGCGATTACTAAGCCAAGGACCCCTGCAAAGATAAAGGGTAGACGCCAGCCCCACGTTTCCATCGTCTGCTGGCCAAGTGCGTTATAAAGCAATGCACAGACGCCGGAGGCGCTTAGTGTTCCGAGCGTATTACTGACCGCTTGAAAGCTTCCGTAAAAGCCGCGGGCCTTGCTCGGTGCCCATTCTACTAGAAAAGCGGCAGAGTTCCCCCACTCCCCACCAACTGCAAATCCCTGACAAAGTCTTGCTAAAAGAATTAGTATCGGCGCCGCGACACCGATCTGCGAAAAATCTGGTACCACGCCCATCGTTGCCGTGCCTAGCGTCATTAGACTCATGCTCAATATGAGCGCGAAACGACGGCCCCATTTATCACCTAGACGGCCAATGATGATTGCACCAAGCGGCCGCGCCAGAAAGCCGATCCCAAAGACGGCCCATGTCTCTAAGAGCGAGACGCCAGGTCGATCCGAGGGGAAATAGTGTTTGGCGATTATAACGGCGACAAAACTGTATATTGCGAAGTCGAACCATTCGATAAGATTGCCGGCGACTGCCGTGACAACAATTCTCGATTTAGCCCGTATCCTTTCATTTTCGAATGCGATGCTCGCCATTTCATCTCCCTAAAGCATTTTCTTGCTAGTTGAAGTTTGAGTGCCGAATTCAGTTTCTCGCTATCCGACTTGAGGTATCGAAACGACCTGCGCGAAATGGCATCGGCTTGAGCGGCGGACCATCGCCAACTACGAGTTGATAAACTGCTTTGGCCACCCCGCACTCCAATCAGAAGGGCCTGTCGCCGCCGGGTGGCTCGTCGCCGTGGTTGGCTCGCAGTCCATCGTGAGGACAACTTTGATTTCCTTGGGTGCCAACGAAATATCCTTTCGCCCTTTCTTTGACGTTAGGCTGATGGACTGCGCGTTCGTCGTCAAATATCCATATTTATGAAGGTTATGCCTTTTGGTTATAAACTATCCTAACTTTGCGCAGCGTGCGTTCACCGGCGGCTAGTTCGGTTGTCAGGTTGCGTACGATCGAAACAAATCTGCGTATAAGCGGAGAAGTCGATGTTCGTGAGCACTTCAAAATCGAATTCGAACGACGGCTCGAGTGACCGTACTGCAATGTGATCTCGATAAATATTGGCTGTAATCGCATCGACAATTGCTAAGCCAGGCCTGTGCCGCGAGCGCTGCCTCGATTCCGAGCGGTTGTAGGCGCACGATAGGGCCATCGCGAATCACCTCCTCTGCGAGGAGAGCCAGACTCGCGTTCAAATGCCGCGTCAATGGGATCAGCGTGCGCACGCTAATTCGGGGCACCGCAGACCCCTTTGCGTTGGCTGTGATGGGGGCTCGCCAAGATCAGTCGACGACACCCGGATCGAGCGTCTTCGTCCGTCGGAAAGCTCCACTACGACGTAGGCGGGACCTCGTCCCGAGCGCTCCGGCAGCACCGCAAGCTTGCTGCCAAACAAGGAATGTTGCGGATCAGTAACCGTGACATGGGACACCGCCTGATCGAGGATTGTGGCGCTCTGCAGTGTACGGTGACCCCACCTTGGGCGACGCCATCCTGGACCGCCTCGTTCACAACGCTCACCGCCTTCAGCTCACCGGAGAAAGCATGCGAAAACAGAACGCCCGTAATCAACCTCTTGACGCCAACTCAAACCCCTGAACCAATCACCATGTCGGTCGAAATGGCCGCTCACGATCACGCCAAATCCATGCTCACCATCACCGAAATGCGCAATACTCGGGCGGTAGCCGGTCCTAAGGACGGCCTGAATGCCTCCAGCTGTCGAATGCGGGTGCGCGATGTGATTGCCGATCATAGCCTAGATGAATGAACTTCTATCGCCAAAATATTTGACGGATTGCCGGTGCGTTGACAACCTACAAACTCATTCGCGTGCTGGCGACGGACAGTGGGAAACAAATGATGATTAACGAAAAGCTAGATGACGTGTCGCGCAGTAACGAAAAGCTCGATGACGCGTCCCGTAGTATAGAAAAAGAGCTAAGAGCTGCGATTGATCAATGGTTAGGCGATCAGCCAGTTTATTGGAATTCGAAATGGAATGTTTGGGTTGCCACAAGCTATGACGCTGTCGCAAAAATTCTCAAAGACGCAAATACCTTCGTACGAAATATGAATAAACGAGAGGGAAGCCTCGAATTTTGGGGGCCCAATCATTTATTATATCAAGGTTTAGATACTGCCGAGCATAGGCTTTGGCACGCGGCACATATGCGACTTACTGGGGAGGATTTTGCTGAAGGTATTAGAAAGAGGGTAAGTGAAATTTCATATGAGGTGAGCACGCGCCTGTTAAATCAGGGGCATGCTGAATTGGTGGCAGATTATGCCAATATGATCCCATTTCTCGCCGGCTATGACTATCTTGGGTTTGATCCCAGTGACACGTCACTAAAGGATACCCTTTTAGCCCAGTTGCCGATAAGAGAAATATGGAAGCACCAATTAGATATCGGCGACGGAGTACCTTTAAATTCAAAGGTGGCACGAGATGGGTTGGAGGCGATACAGATCATGACGTCTGCTATGTTGCCGACGATCATTGATCGTAGAGATCATCCTCGCGATGATTTAATTAGTAAGTTTTGGGTCAAAGGACGTGAGATATTCCCTAACTGGAATGAGAGGGATATTGTAAGCAACTGTTGGAGCAATATAGACAACGAGGCAAAACTTTCTTTGCGTGGGCTATTATATATCTTGTGCCGCAATCAAGAACTGCAATCTATCCTGCGTAGTGATCCATCTTTAGTTGATAATTTTGTCGAAGAGGGAATTAGATTTTTATCTCCCAAACGTACCATCGTGCGTACAGCAACGAAAGATACCGTTCTTGACGGTCAGCAGATACGCCGCAATGATGTCATATATGCAATAACTGCGACGGCAAACCGAGATGAAACACTTTGGCCATGCCCATATCACTTCGACTACACCAGGCCGGAGGAGGGGACTAGCTTCGCATTCGGTTATGGTGCCGGTTATTGCGTAGGGAGATACGTAGGCAGATCGAAAGCATCAGAGGCAATAAAGGCGCTCCTTTCTGTCACCTCTTCCTTTGCTATAGATCCGAGTAAACCAGAGCCGAAATGGAAGGGTGATATGTATCATGTACCGTCTCCGGTTCATGTCATTTTGCGGCGATAACGAGATGGTTCGCCGTGGCCAGTTCTTAGTCGGTGGTCTGGTTTTGGAACATCGATCGCATCGGTGCTCCAAATACCAGCCCACAGACGGTAGGCGCAGCCTCTCGGGATTCTCAATGCTGAAATTGAAATCGGCAACGCGTCATGACTCACGTAATTACTGAAGCGTGTATCGACTGCATCCATCGCTCATGTGTCAAAGAGTGTCCGGTGGACTGCATCTACGAAGGTGCACGAGCACTCTACATTCAACCTGACGAGTGTATCGACTGCAGCGCCTGTGTGCCTGCTTGTCCCGAAGACGCAATCTACCACGAGGAAGATCTTCCGGAGTTGCTTCATCGGCACCTCGAAGATAACAAAAACTTCTTCGCGCAGACACTCTCTGGAAAGTCCGCACCGCTGCAGTCTCCCGGCAGTGCAAAGCGCATTGGGCGCTTAGGCGTAGATACGCCACTCGTCACATCGTATCCTTGCCGCCAAGCAACATGTACATAGACTGCGCGGTTCGTGTGCAAAGCGGCAGTTCCGTTCCTGCCGCTTTATTAAGCGGGAAATATTGATAGTGAATAGCAACGCGGACGCATCCACTGCTCCCTTCGTCAGGCCCCTGCCAGGGTCACATCGAAACGCCAGCATCGTGCGGGTCGCAGTTGTTGGCGCGGGTCCGGCTGGGCTCTACGCTGTAGAGTCCTTGTTAGAGGCAGCGCCAGATTTCTGCATCGATGTTTTTGACCGACTTCCGACTCCGTATGGTCTGGTGCGTTACGGTGTAGCTCCCGACAATCAGAAGATGAAATCGGTCACACGGGTGTTGCGCAACTCATTCAATAACGAAGCGCGCGTGCGATTTATTGGCAATGTATGTTTCGGTGTAGACGTCAGACGCGCGGATCTGCTCAAGTTTTATGACGCGGTCATATATGCTACCGGGGCTCCGGCCGAGCGTCGGATTGGCATATCTGGTGAAGACCTTCCGGGAAGCTACGGGGCAAAGGAGTTCGTTGAGTGGTATAACGGGCACCCTGATATTGCTCACCATAACTTCCTTTTGGACAGCCAGCACGTCGCGGTCATTGGTGCGGGCAACGTTGCACTCGACGTCGCCCGTATGCTCATTCGCAGTCCTGAAGAGGTCGCCTCAACGGACGTGCCCGACCGCGTGCTTGCCGCGTTTCGCAACAGCCAGATCACCGATGTGCATTTGATCGCCCGCCGAGGGCCCGCTCAGGCGAAGTTCACGCCAGTGGAATTGCGCGGAATCGGCAGTCTGCTCAACGCCGACATAGTCGTTCGCCCCGAAGAAATGGTACTGAGCGATAGCGATGATATTCGCATCGGTGCAAATCGTGAATTGCGTACAAACATCGCAATGTTGCGAGAGTGGGCAGGAGTGCCATTACAGGGAAAGGCACGACGGCTCCACATTCGTTTTTTGCGCAGTCCGGTGCGAATCCTCGGCGAGAAACGCGTTGAAGGAATAGTGCTCGAAGGCAATGAACAGCTTGCCGACGAGCATCTCTGCGGAACTGGAAATTTCGAGACGCTCAAGGTGAATATGATTTTTCGTGCAGTCGGCTACCGCCCATTGCGATTGCCGGACGTGCCGTTTGATGAAGCGAAGTCGATCATCCCAAACAATCGAGGTCGCGTGCTAAACGAAAACGGTCAATTAACAGAGAAGGAATATGTTACCGGATGGGCCAAGAGAGGTCCGTCTGGTACGATCGGCACCAACAGGAGCGATTCAGCTGAAACAGTTTGTACTTTGCTGGCAGATATTCCTGCTCGGAAGGTGTGTAACAGCAGCGATCCCGAACAGATTTTGATTTTTTTAGACAGTCGCCGCGTGAACTACACTAACTGGATGAATTGGCTGCGGCTGGACGATTACGAGACGCAGCTCGGTCGCAAACAAGGCCGCCCTCGGGTGAAAATCCCTGACCTGCGCTCGATGCTAGAACTCTCGCGCAATTCTGACACCTCCGACTTTGCCGGCGACGATTAGTCAGCATCTAGGTTCGTAAGTCTGTACTCGTCGAATGAAAATGCAAGTCAGATCCTACAACGTAAGCGTCGTCCAGGCCCCACCTTCCGGCTAACATCCTGATCTGCGACTTTTCGGTTCTTTCCAACCGTTACTTCGCTCGTCGACCTTGTATGCAGATCGCTGATGAGTGCATGTAACCAGTTGGTAGCTGGTGAATCGAAGAGCAGTGTGTAGCCATCCGGCGTTGCTAACCGACATTGCCCCAGGAATCGAATTGCCTCCTGGCTTGTTTACGATATTGACGGGCTGCCCCAGCTCCTCGGAAAGACGTTTCGCCACGACTCTTGCAACAACATCCATTCCGACGCCGGCAGCAAAAATTACGACAAGGGCGATGGGCTTGCGTGGGTAATCTGAGCTGAGTCTCTGCATTCGAAGCCGCGAGGAGAATCGAGGTAAATCCGACTACGGCAATCATTTTAGGAAGTAGCCTTAAAATCATGACAAGCCTACCCAAGGGTTTTCTGCGGTCAGTTTACTTGGTCGATCTCGACGTGCTCGGCCTCGAGATCGAAAATAGCGCCTTCACATACGAATGGTTCATGCTTCGGGGGCGAGGCGAGAATTTCGTCGGTGACGTGCTGCAACGTCGCTCCCTCTGCTTTAATTCCTGCCCCCTCACATGCGGACACAATCTCGTCGAGCATCAAACGCAGCCGTCGATAAATGAGATCCGAAGTGTTCCGATAATCGTAGTGATTGTGAGTGATCGCGCACAACGTAGGAATGACCGGGGCGCGCTGACTCACCTGTCCGACGATGTTGGTGGCAATCGTTCGATAGGTCACACCATACTGGCCGGGCCAATCGACGTCCGGCCTGAGGTCTGCGTACATATTGCGCCCGGCGGGGCCATCGAGGATTTTTGAGAAATCCGCGGAGAGCGGCATGTTTGCAAATTCGAGATCGCCGGGAGCCTGCCGGAAATTTCCATTGGCGCGGTGCGGATCGGGCTGGCTACCGCTCCATATGGCCTGCATCTCCGGGATAATCCGACCGGGCGCGGTACAGGAGCCCCCACGAAATCCCTGCGATGCAAGCACACGGAAGATGGTGTCGTTCGCGGAGAATGTGCCCGGCCGGAAATAACACGGTCTGTGTCCGATGGCATCGGCCCATAGGGCAGAAGATTCAATGAGTAGTTCCTCCTGCTCTTCGAGGGAAAGGCCGCCATAGTGCGCCATGTATTTGCGTCCCTGATGGCGCCACAGCGAATACTTCCAAGGATGCATGTGGAGACCTAAGCAAGCGCCGTCGTTCTCCAGTTCGCGAAACATTTTCGCTTGGGCGATGGCGGCCTCAGGGTGTATAAAGAAGGTGACGGGGAGGCCGTATTCGGTCGCGATCTCGACGTAGCCGCGTACGGCCCTTTCGCCCACGTGCCAATCGGCAGGCCCCGTGGCTGCGTGATGACTGGTCGCTGTTGTCGGCTCACAATCCATTGTCAGTAGGACTTTGATCGCTTCCACCTATGCACCCCCTTCGACGAGCGGAGACCTAGTGGTGAAAATCAGACGCTTCGATCCCCCCGAAAAGCCGCGGGCACTATAGCTGATTGCGGTTTCAAGGGTTCGATCTGTTAGATTCCTACCACTAGCACGGGGAAGGCTCTAGATTTATCGAAAGAGCGTCAAATATGTAATTATGACCAGTTCATGCCTAGAGCTTATGAACGACGTGATTTGCCAGGTAGCTGCGACGCTACGATGATCGCTTGAAGAGCGGCGGTGACTGCTTGCAAGAAATCATGGACAATTGATGATTGTGGCTGACCCGCGAGCATGATGGTACCGAAGTCGAAATTAAACGTCGGATTGACCGGCTTGATCACGACGCGGCCGCGATAGAAATTTGCAGTGACGGCGTCGATCAAGGCAATGCCGGCCCCGCTTGCAACGAGCTCGCAAGCGACCGCAGCGAATTGCGTTTCAATTACTATCTGCGGTGCCACCGACGTTTTGCCGAATATGACATCCATATTGTCGCGCGAGCGATCCTCACGTCCGAGCGAAATAAATGGGTCGCCGCTAAAAAGATCGTCAGGCCGTAAAACGCTGCGGCGTGCAAGTCGATGGCCGCGAGGCAACGCGGCGACCGCGGGAAGTATTGCTAGCGGATGCCGCATCAGCGTACTGGGTGTGCCTGGCACCGGATAAGCGAAGCCGATATCGGCCTCGCCTGCCGCCACCATCTCGACGACACGCTGGGACGGCGCCACCGTAAGCACTGCGCTGACGCCGGGATGAACGTGTCGGAGCTTCGCGAGAACATGCGGAACAAGACCGAAGCCGAGAGCAGGCAGCGTCGCGACACGAAGTCCGCCGATCCCCTTCGCACGCATCTCGTTGCCAAGGTGCTCTATGCGGCTCAGTTGCAGGAATAGGCCTTCGACTTCCTGTCCAAGGCGACGTCCTTCTGGCGTGGGTACCAGACGCCTTCGGACGCGCTCAAAGAGGCGAAGGTCGATATCTGCTTCAAGATCGAGCACAAGCTTGCTGACAGAAGGCTGCGAAATGCGAAGTAATTCGGCAGCGCGCGTTGCCGAGCCGGTTTTGAGGACGGCATGGAATGCTTCCAGCTGTCGGATGCGGACTCGCGACATGATTTCCGATCATAGCCTAGATAAATGAACTTCGAGTGGCAGAATATTTGACAAACTACCGGTGCGTTGAGACGTTACAGGCTCACTCACGTACTGGCGAGTGAAAAGCGGCTAAGGTGACGAGAAACTCATGAGATCTAATAGGGTTGTTGTAATCGGAGCAGGCGTGGTCGGTGCTTGCACGGCATTAATGCTTCAGCGTTACGGTCATGCAGTCACGATCATCGATCCGGAGCCACCGGGTGAAGGTGCTTCCTTCGGAAATGCCGGCTGTTTTAATGCTTCCTCAATCGTTCCGATGTCGATGCCTGGCCTCTGGAAGGACGTGCCGGGGTGGTTACTCGATCCGTTGGGTCCGCTATCCGTGCGCTGGAGTTACCTACCTAGAATTATCCCATGGTTGACGCGTTTCGTTCAGTCGGGGCGACCCGATAAAGTCGCGGCCCAGGCTTCCGCGTTGCGCGGGCTTCTGCAACCGACGCTCGAATTAATGACCTCGCTTGCAAAAGAGGCCGGAGCAGAAGATCTCATACGTCATCAAGGGCACCTGTACGTCTATCGATCCGAAAAAGGGTTTCGAAAAGATCAGGGCGGTTGGACCTTACGGCAGGAAAACGGAATCAAGCTGCGGATATTGGCCCAGCCGTCGTTGAAGGATTTCGACCCCTCGCTTGCGCCTCATTATTTCCGCGGCGTTTTTCTCGAAGAGAATGGACACACCATCAATCCATCTAAGCTGGTCAAGCGTCTGGTCGAGCAGGTGGTGAGAAACGGTGGATTTTTTATACCCGCCTTTGCTCAAGAAATTATACTTGATGTGCATCAGGTTCGCGCGGTTCGAACGTCGGTTGGTGAAATTTCCGCTGACTGCGTCGTAGTTGCGGCCGGAGCGCATTCCAAGGCTCTAGCGGACCGAATGGGAGACCATGTGATGCTTGATACTGAGCGCGGATATCACATGATGATCCGCGATCCTGAGGTGAAGCCGGCTGTTCCGACAACGGAAGCGGAAGGCAAGTTTGTCGTTACTGCGATGGAGGACGGATTGCGCTTGGCAGGAACGGTCGAACTCGGCGGACTCGATCTGCCTCCAGATTGGCGCCGTGCTCGCATTTTGCTGAAAAACGCTCGACAGATGCTCCCGGGACTCGCCGCCGAATATCCGGAAGATCGGCTGACGCAGTGGATGGGATTCCGGCCTAGCATGCCCGATTCGCTGCCGGTGATTGGTCCGTCAAAGCGCTCGCCGAGAGTGCTCTATGGCTTTGGCCATGGTCATGTCGGTATGACCGCAGCCCCGATGACGGCGAAGATCTTGGCCGCGTCCATCTCGGGGCAGAACCTTGGGATAGATATTTCGGCGTTTTCTCCCAGCCGGTTCATGAGACGCTGAACGGTCGCGAAGTGGAGCAGCATATCTAAGATTACGTTCGGATCGACTATCGCTTACCTTATGGTAAGGAAATGGAGCAGCTAATGAATGTCCATCAAGCAGTAAAAAGTGCAGTCGGCAACGATTTGACTTCCCAGGTCAAGCGTAAGGCTCTTGAGTCTGGCGCAGACCTGGTCAACGCTGCATCAACTGACCGCTGGGTCTCTCCCGATTACGACGAGACAAAAGCAATCGTGTATCCACACAGTGGTTATCTGTCGACAGAAGTGCTGCCGTCGGCCAAAAGCGTCATTATGATAGCGGTTCGTCATTTGAATGGCGTGCTAGATACAACGGTTACAGGCTGTAAAACGACTGCTGTGCAAGGTAACTTCGGCTACGTCTATCTAAACCGAAAGCTTTCAGATGTGACGTTTAAGATTGCGCAGTGGCTTGAGGATGAATTTAATTATCGATCCGTTGCAGAACGAAGGCGAGGCATAGTTGGAATAGCTTGTGAATAGTTATGTTTGATAGCATTCTTCTCACCAATATCCATATTTGCATTCTTTGGTTTGAACCTAGGGAAGCGGCTGTTGCTTTCGGCGAAAGGTGCCCATGACTCTTTCGCTCGAGACAAGACCCGATAACCCGCATAAACCTGATGTTTCGTCGGTCTCGATAACAGACGTATTCACGATTGGTATCGGGCCATCGAGCTCCTACACGGTCGGTCCGATTTGCGCGGCGGCACGGTTCGCCGACGAACTGAAAACGCGCTTGTTGCATCGAGAGTGCGCCCATGTCTGAAGTTCCTGATGACCGAGAATCGAAAAGACAGATAGCTCGTGCAACGGGCCCAATCAGTGTCTTCGACCTGTTTACGATTGGCATTGGCCCTTCGAGTTCTCACACCGTCGGCCCGATGCGCGCCGCGTTTCGTTTTGCTGAAACGCTCGGCCCAAACTTGCCTCGATGCACGCGTGTTGTCGCAGAGGTCTACGGTTCGTTGGCCCTTACCGGGAAGGGGCACTGTACCGATGCGGCAATTCTGCTTGGCCTTTCGGGTTGGTTGCCGGAATCGGTCGACCCCGATGCTGTTCCAGTCATCCTTGCGTTGATCCGAAGCAATTGTGAGCTACTTCTCGGTGGCACAACTCTGGTCGGATTCCGTGAAGCGACAGATCTTATTTTCAAGATGGCAGAAGTTTTACCGCGGCACGCGAATGGCATGAGATTCAAAGCGTATGCTGGCGATCAACCGCTGTTGACCGAGATTTATTATTCGATTGGCGGTGGGGCGATCGTGCTCGAAAATGGGAAGCTGGCGAAATCCTTCCCAGCGAAAAATAGCGACCGCGAGCCGCTCCCATACGCCTCTTCGAAGGAGCTTCTCCGGCTCGGACAAGAACGAGAACTTTCAATCGCTGAAATTGTTCTTGCCAATGAGCAGGCATGGCGGGATCAACGTGAAACCGAGACATTTTTGGATCACGTTCACTCTGCGATGATGCAAAGCATCGAACGGGGATGTTCAAACAAGGGCGTGCTACCGGGCGGTTTAAAGGTTCGCAGAAGGGCTGCGGATCTGTATGAAAAGCTCAAACATTCCGTGGAGCCGAAAGAGCCGCTTCACGTTATGGAATGGGTCAGCCTATATGCGCTCGCCGTAAACGAAGAGAATGCGGCTGGGGGACGCGTCGTAACTGCGCCGACCAACGGAGCGGCCGGAATTATTCCTGCGGTTCTTAAATATCATGACACATTTTTCCCAAATGCAAGTCGCGCCAGCGCTCACATCTTCTTACTAACCGCTTCTGCAATCGGCATGCTTTACAAGAAAAACGCGTCGATTTCAGCTGCGGAAATGGGCTGCCAGGGAGAGGTCGGCGTGGCGTGCTCGATGGCTGCAGCCGGGTTGGCTGCAGTGCTCGGCGGCACGAACGAGCAGATTGAAAATGCGGCTGAAATCGGCATGGAGCACAATCTTGGGCTGACATGTGATCCAATCGGCGGGCTGGTCCAAATCCCTTGCATCGAACGGAACACAATGGGTGCCGTCAAAGCAATCAACGCTGCAATGCTCGCATTGCGCGGTGATGGTTTGCATCACGTATCTTTGGACGATGTTATCGAAACGATGCGCCAGACGGGTGAAGACATGCGTTCTAAGTATAAGGAAACAAGTCTCGGTGGTCTCGCCGTTAACGTCGTGTCTTGTTGAGGAAAAACTTATGAACGCGTTCTTTAATCGACAGCTACAGTATAATGATCCGCTGATCGGCGGAGCCGTGACGTCCGAACTGGCACGCCAGCAAAATCAGATTGAGTTGATTGCTTCTGAAAACATCGTTTCACCTGCGGTTATGGCAGCTCAGGGTACGGTATTTACCAACAAGTATGCCGAGGGATATCCGGGCCATCGATACTATGGTGGATGCGAATTCGCCGACGTCGTCGAGTCTGCCGCGCGAGATCGCGTCAAAGCAATTTTCGATTGCGGTTTTGCCAACGTCCAGGCGCATTCCGGAGCGCAAGCGAACGGTGCTGTTCTGCTAGCTTTGCTTAAGCCGGGAGATACGCTGCTCGGAATGTCTCTTGACGCAGGTGGGCATCTCACTCACGGCGCGCGTCCAACATTGTCGGGCAAGTGGTTCAACGCAGTTCAATATGGCGTGAGTCAAAAAGATTGTCTAATCGACTTCGATGAAGTCAGAGCTCTTGCGATTGAGCACATGCCGAAGTTGATTATTGCTGGCGGATCGGCCTATCCGCGCGTGATTGATTTTGCCCGATTCCGAAAAATTGCCGATGAAGTTGGGGCTTACTTCATGGTGGATATGGCGCACTTCGCAGGCCTCGTCGCAGGCCACGTTCATCCGAATCCCGTCGAACATGCTCACGTTGTCACGTCCACCACGCATAAGACGCTCCGCGGTCCCAGAGGTGGAATCATTTTGACTAACGACGAGAAGCTTGCGAAGAAAATCAACTCTGCGATTTTCCCTGGGCTTCAAGGTGGACCTTTGATGCACGTCGTCGCAGCAAAAGCTGTCGCGTTCGGTGAGGCTCTACAGCCGGATTTTAAACTCTACGCGAGACAGGTCATCGCAAATGCTCAATCACTTGCGAGTTCGTTGTCAGGAAGGGGCTTCGGCTTGGTGTCAGGTGGGACAGATACCCATTTGGTGCTCGTCGATTTGAGGTCGAAGAAGCTGACTGGCAAGGGCGCCGAAGCCAGTCTTGAGCGTGCACATCTCACTTGCAACAAGAACGGAATTCCCTTCGATCCTGAAACGCCTGCTGTGACATCTGGTATCCGCCTCGGAACACCGGCTGGCACAACGCGAGGTTTCAAGGAAAGGGAGTTCACACAAATTGGAAATCTCATTGCCGACGTGCTCGACGGGCTTTGTACTAATAAGGATGAAAACGCTACCGTCGAAAATCGCGTACGTGCGGCTGTTCTCGATCTTTGCGGTCAATTTCCCATCTACGGGTTATTGGGCACGGAGAGCTGATATGGATAGGGCAACAGAAACGTTCCGCGAAAGGTCGCGACGAATGAAGCGAGATGCGGCTGTGCTTTTCAAGGCAGCGCCGGAGCCAATGCGTGCCTTCGCTTCCCTTATGGCCGTAGCTTCCAAGGATGGTGTGATTTCGGCGCGAATCAAGGAGTTGATGGCGCTTTCGATAGCGATCGCCACTCGATGTGAGGGCTGCATCATTCATCACGTGGAAGCGGCCACGCGTCACGGTGCCGTCCGCGAAGAGATTGTCGAAACAATCGGTGTGGCGGTTGAGATGGGCGGTGGACCGGCCACAGTGTACGGTGCGATGGCTCTCGCGGCATTTGATGAGGAACAGGCATCATGAAGATGGATGTCCAAGGCTCTTCCAAGGTCCTGCGGACAGCACTTTCTGATTGTCGTGCGAAGCACGGTGCGAAGTTTGTCGTCTTCGCGGGTTATGAAATGCCTATTCAATATCCTCTTGGCGTCATGCGCGAACGTATCCACAAGGGCCGCGCGGTCAACTTGCGGCGCTCCAATGGTCATTCCTGCGCACGCCACCGGGTCGAGCATCCACGCCGCCATGGAAACAACAACACCGGCCGGGCCCTGGGCTTTCAAGAATCGGCCGATCGCTCGGTGCTCCACACGGCGAATGCGGACCGGGCAGCCAAAATATGGATGCCATCGGCAATGAACTTCTATTTCCTGCCCGACATGGGCAGAATGAACGGATGATAGCGCTCAACCGGAAGAATGCTCTGTTCGCAGGATCGGATGGCGGCGCCGAACACTGGGCCACCATCGCTTCACTGATCGAGACCTGTAAGCTCAATGATGTCGATCCCGTCGCATATCTGGCCGACCTCCTCACCAGGATCGTCAACGGTCATCCGAACAGCGACATCGATCAGCTCCTGCCGTGGGCTTACCGAAAGCAAGACCTCAAGGCAGTGGCCTGAGAACGACGCTTACGGACAAGTGACTTTGGATAACGATGAATACCCGAAATCAGCCCAGCAAGTGCTGGCTAGCGCGCTTTCCACTTGATATGGGTCAAGCGTATCCGGCATGTCGAAAGTAGTTCGCGCACTGCTTGGGTGCAAATGTCTTGATGAGCTTACCTATCAGCTTCATCAGCGTTTTCACGGTGCGAGCGGCACCCTTGCGCAGTGCCGTCTTCAGCTTGGAGAATGCCATTTCGATCGGATTGAGGTCCGGCAAGTAGGCGGGCAAATAGCGCACTTTGGCACCGACCGCTTCGACCGCCTGGCGAACGCCGTCGATCTTGTGGGTGCGCAGATTGTCCATAAAGACGATATCGCCTTTGCGCAGCGTCGGCGCGAGGATCTGCTCAACATAAGCGAGGAACGATGGCCCATCCATCGCGCCGTCGATGACATAAGGCGCCGTCAGGCCATTGATGCGCAGCGCGGCAATGAGCGTCAGCGTCTTCCAGTGGCCATGCGGCACGCTCGCAACGAGACGCTCGCCGCGTGGTGAGCGGCCGCGATGCCGAACCATCTTGGTCGTAACCGCCGTCTCGTCGATGAAGACGAGGCGCGGCGCATCAAGCGTACGCATCCGGCCAGCACCCCAGGCAGGGCGCGATGGTTTGGCGCGAGGCGCTTAGGCAGCGACGGCGGCCTTGGACTGTTGGTTCGCCTTCCAATTCCAGGGAAGAAGATCAGCGACCTTGTTGGCAGGATGATCTGGAAGGCGGGCGAGCACGTCGGCGAGCCAAGCCTGGGGATCGACGTCGTTCATCTTGCAGGTCTCGATCAGGGTATAGACGGCGGCGGCACGATCCCCGCCGGCATCTGAACCGGCGAAGGTCCAATTCCTTCTTCCGACCGCCACTCCTCGCAACGCTCGTTCGGCCGCGTTGTTCGTAAGACACACGCGACCATCGTCGAGGAAGCGGGTGAACGCTGCCCAGCCGTTGAAGAGGTAGTTGATCGCTTTGGCGGTGTCGTTCTTGGTGGAGAGTAACGCTTGCTGCTGGCGCATCCAGATTTCAAGGTCGGCAACGAGCGGCCGCGATCGTTCCCGGCGTACGGCAAGCCGCTGCTCCGGCGTTTGGCCTTTGATGCTGCGCTCGATCTCGAAGAGCATGTCGATACGACGTACAGCTTCGCTGGCGATCGGCGCCTCTCCCTGTTTCACCAGATCGACAAACTTCCTCCGGCCATGGCTCCAGCAAGCCGCTTCAAGGATCGGAGCCGGCTTCCTTTGAGCCTTGTAGAGCTGGTTGTATCCATCAAAGGCGTCAGCCTGCATGAGACCCACATAACCAGCAAGATGGCCTCGCGGATGCTCCCCAGCCCGGTTGCGTGAGTAGTAGAACAAGGCCGCCGGTGGATCTTGGCCGCCAAAGGGCCGATCATCGCGAACATAGGTCCAGATCCGGCCGGTGACAGTCTTGAGTTTCGCCAGTACCGGCACCGTCGTGTCATCAGCGTGGATACGTTCCGCGCTCATGACATGGGTCCGGATCGCGTCAATAATTGGCGCGAGCGCCACCACGCAGGCGCCGACCCGATCCGCCAGTGTCGAGACATCGATCTCGATCCCTTCCCGGGCGTAGGTCTTGCTCTGGCGGTTCAACGGCTGATGCAGCAAGAATTTGTTGACCAGCACCATCGCCAGCAGGCTCGGCCCGGCAAAACCGCGCGGGATCGGATGCGAGGGCGCCGGCGCCTCGGTGATTGCCTCGCAGTCCCGGCAGGAGAATTTCTCACGGACGTGCTCGATGATCTTCCAGCGCCGCGGCTCGCATTCCAGGGTCTTCGAGACCACCTCGCCAAGCTTGTGCAGCCGCTCACTGCCACACTTACCGCAGGCGCAAGGCGCGGGTTCGACGATACGTTCGACCGGCAGGTTATCTGGCAGGGGACGTCGAGGCAGCCGCGGATTTTGCGCACGCTTCTGCTTGGCGGCTTCAGGTGCCGCAATCTCAGCCCTGGTTTCCTGCTCGGCCTGGGTCTCTTCAAGATCCTCGATGGCCAGCTCAAGCTGCTCGACCAGCAGCCTGCCGCGTTCAGAAGATTGCCCGAACTGCTCGCGCCGTGCCTTGGCCAGCATCAGCTTCAGCCGTTCGATTTCCAGGCGGCCGACGGTCACTTCGCTCTTCGCCAGCGTCAGCTGCTCGCGCTGCGCAAGGATCATTGCGTGCGCAGCGGCAAGGTCGGTGGGAAGTGGATCGGAGGGCGTCGTCACACCCACAAATCAATCATATTCGCCGTAAAAAATCCCGCCGGATTTCCTTCGTGAGTCAAAAAGCCACAGCTTAACCGGAAGCCTGCGGACGCCAGGTTGCCTGCGGCATCCGCCAGTCAATTCCGGACAGAAGATAGGATAGTTGCGCAACGCTGACCGTGACAACGCCATCTGCCAGCGATGGCCACAAAAAGCGGCCGCGCTCTAACCGCTTCGTGAACAGACACGCACCCTGGCCGTCATGCCAGATGATCTTGATCAGGTCACCGCGGCGACCCCTAAAAACGTAGAGATCACCAGCGTGCGGATCCCGTTTCAAGCTCTCCTGAACTAGACGCGCAAGGCTCGGGAATCCGCGGCGCATATCGGTATGACCGGTCGCGAGCCACACCCGCACATTGCCAGGTATGGCAATCATCGGCGTTCAAGTACGTCGAGGACCCGCGCCAGCGCTTCCGGGTCAACGTGCGCATCCACCCGGATGCGTCGCCGGTTGCCAAGATCGATCTCAATCAGTCCGTTCCGGGCGATCGGTATCTGCCGCATCCGTCGGTCATCTTCGGACGAAGGCTTCGGATTCTCTTCGACCGCTTCCGCGGCGGCGATCTGCACTGGCGCAAAACGCGGTCCTACCTGCTCAATGGTTCGGGCCTGCCGGCGCCAGGTGAACACCACGCTCGCCGCAACGCCATTACGGCGAGCAACCTCCGTCACCTTCGCCCCTGGCGCCAGCGTCTCCTCGACAATCCGCGCCTTGTCATCCTGCGACCAGCGCCGCCGCCGCTCCAACCCGCCCAAAACCTCAACCCGCATCGCCTGATGACCTTAAAGCTAGACTTAAGGTCACACGCTTCGCGAAATACCACGCCTCAGACAAGACGGCGCTCGTCGGATGCGTACCATCAAGCTTGGATTGCTCGACCTTCAGTTCGGCACGCGCCGCGGCGACGTCAGGACGATCCTGTTCGGCGGCGTGCAAAGTTTTTTTTAAACGTGATGTCATGGCGTTCATAGAAGCGCCAGACCGAGGTCGTCCCGGTTTTCAACCGCTTCTCGGACTTGAGCCGCGCGCGAATCTCTTCGAGCGTCAAGTCCGGCTCCGCTGCGACCAGATCAAGCAGCCATTGGCGATGCGCCTCGAGCGGCGAGCGACTGTGGCCCGTGCCGGGTAATGCCGCTACACTGCCCGTTGTCGCCCAGCGTTCGATCCAGCGAATTGCGGTCGAGGCGCCGAGACCGAGTATCCGCGCCGCTTCTCGTCTGCTTTCGCCGTCTTCGACAAGCGCGACCGCTCGCGTCCTGAGATCCTTCGAGTATCCCTTCGCCATCGTCAGACCTCGCCGTTGCTGTCAAAGCAACCCGAATCTGATTTGCGCCCCTTTGGGAACCGTTAGCATCCGGTGAGGACCGCGGCGGGATTGCTCGCAGGATGTAACGGTCAAGCCGCCTGACGGTTTCTGACGTCGAGCTGGCGCCAATTCCAGGGCAG
>Ga0075522_10001389_pt1 | contig 18324 bp, 14 predicted proteins | sample NGEPerA_FD_74796 | JGI IMG/M metagenome (GOLD analysis project Ga0075522, IMG submission 74796) | Arctic peat soil microbial communities from the Barrow Environmental Observatory site, Barrow, Alaska, USA - NGEE PermafrostL2-A | ecosystem: Environmental > Terrestrial > Soil > Wetlands > Peat ... | reverse complement strand
GACCGGGGGCGCGGGTGGCGGTTGTGTCGCCGAGACCGACGCTCAATTCTGCGCGCGCCTCGGCAAGAGCTGCGAGACGGTGGCCGGGACCGACAACTGCGGTGTGGCCCGCAGCGCGGGCTGCGGCACGTGCACGTCCGGTATGGGCTGCGTGGTCAATGTGTGTCAGACGCCGGTCTGCACGACGTTCAATTACACCTCCACGGCGTTCGCCTCCTTCAGTCGGCCCAGCGCCCAAGACGACATCATCGCGGCCAGCTCGAGCGGCCAATCGATCGTCTATGGCCAGTCATCACCAGCCGGCACTTGTAGCGCGTACACGATCTATCTGGCCGACGAAACGGCGCCCGACAGCGGCACCTACACCCCGCGCGACGTCACGGGTTTTTTCAATATGAACAGCCTGTTCAAGGGGACCGCCGAGATGGCGGCGCTGTCCGGCGACGGTCTGACGATCATCGTGTTGTCGGCCGATCAGACGAAGATCGAATCGGCCCAGCGGTCGGCGCTGCAGCTCATCGACTTCGGGACCCCGGCGGCGACGAGCTTCGTCACGGTCAACGGCTTCGTGGCCGGCACGGCGGGGAAGTTCCGCGCGCCGGTGATCTCGGCCGATGGCCTCGAGCTCTACTACACGATCAACGGGATCAGCACGGCCGCCGACGGGATTTATCGCTCCGTCCGCGGCTCCGCGAGCGTCCCGTTCCCCGCCGGAGCGCGGGTCACCGCGCTGACCTCCGACTACGAGTACGTGACCGGCATCTCCTCGGATCGGCTGACGATCTTCCTCTTCAAGGGCTTTATCAGCACCATCTTCAGCCGCCTCAGCACGAGCGCCGAGTTCGCCAACCCGAACGCTCCCAATACGCCCCCGCAGATCGGCGATTGGGACCACAAGCCGTTTCAAGACTGCCGCACGCTGGTCGCCACCGGAGTGACCGCCGGCGGCTGCAACAACGAAGACGTCTGCTTCCTTTACCGGCAATAGCCCGAACGCCGACCGCGGGGGTCGAGAGATCACTGATTGTCGGTCGGCGCCAGCTCGATGAGCGGAATATCGACACGGCGCCGCGCGCCGAGCCGCAGACCCTCGGGAGGGCCAAAGAGCGGCCTCTCGGTCGGCGAGAGGCGCGGATTTGCCCACTCGGCCAGCGAAGCGTGCAGCTGGCGTGACTCCAGGCGGGTCTCACCGATCTCGCGCCCGCGCACCGTCGGCAGCACGATGTGGTTCGAACGGGCGGTCAACTCCAGCAAGAACGTCAGCGGGTTGTAGGAATAAATCGTCTGATTGGAAGGTAATCCGGTGGCCTGAGCGAGCTCGTCGGTCCAGAAGACATAGGGAGCGATGGCGATCTGGTACAGCCGATGGCGTTCAGACTCGGTCATGCCCGAAAGCTCGCGAAGACGGACGAAGGTCTCCTCGGTGTCTCGGTCTCCCCATTCGTGGCGGTGGCGAATCGCCACGCGCCGGAATGCCTGTCGTCGATCGAGGCTGCCGCTGTTGAAGAATCGTTTGATCTCGTCTCCGTCGAGCTCTTGATCTCCATTCGAGTCTTCGGGCGTGATCAAGTCGGCCCTTCGCACGATTGGACCGTCGTCAACCGCGTTGATGTAATGGAAGGCCCGTCCGAGCTCGCCGGGAAGCTTCTCGGCGGTGAAGATCTCGAAATGAACCTCCGGCCCTTCCTCGGGACCTCGGCTCACGGTCCCCACGTACCCGACGAGGTCACCGGCCTCGACCCGTTGGTCGAGAAGGACCACTTTCCCTGCGTCGAAAGCGGCACCAAGTTTGTTTCCGGGCTGCGCCAGGGCTTGCAGCCACGGGATGGAGCTGGCCCGGGTCGACATCCGGTCCGGCAGGTCGAGGTGCGCCAGGAGGGAATAGAACGTGATCGGACCTTCGCCGAGATCCAGATCGTGCCGGATGAGCACGAAGGAAGCCGACGAGCGGCCCGCCGCCGCCCGACGAACGGCGAGGATCCGGCCGCGCACGGGCGCGCGCACCGGCGACCCCAGCACAGCCCGGAGATGCACACCCGAATGCCACAGCCGGTCCGCGGCCACCGGGAAATAGCCCGTCGCGCGCTCTTCGGCGTTGAAGAAAGCGGCCCGGCGGGCGGCCATGAGATCCGACTGCGTTCGCGGCAGCTCGGTGAACGATCGAATTTGAACGGGAAACTCGAATCCGTTCAACGCCCGCAGGATGCGGTGCCAGTCGAGCGCCCCTGGATCCCACTTTTTCTTCTCGATGTGTAGATGTCCCAGAATGCCTGAGAATGCCAATGGGTCGGCGAGAGTGTCCATGATGGGGCGGCCGTCGATCTCGGGAATGATCGGCTTGATCTTGGGAAACACCCGCAGCAACGTCCGCGTCAAAGCGATGATGGCGTCGTATTGTTCGGGCCTGAATTCGTAAGCTTCGTGGCGCTCGCCGTTGATGGTCACCTCCCGCGTCGGCCGCGTCGCATAGTCGCTCGGCAGCTTGGGCCATTCGCTTCGGTCGACCCGGCCACGGTTACAGATCTCGACGCCAATGGAGTCGGAGTTGGCCTCCTCGGCGTGAAAAGCGCGTTCGACGAGGTCGAGGGTCTGATAGATCGTGCCGTCGGCGTCGATCATGAAGTGCGCCGAGAGACCGCACCCGGCCCCGCTCGGCCGTGGACGGTTGTGCATCGACTTGAAACACGAGCGGGAGTTGACGCAGCCGTCGAAGTGCAGAACCAGTTGAGAGATATTCTTCTGGAGCTCTTCCAGGCTGCCGTCGTCGACCCCCTTGCGGACGCCGTAGCGCTTGGACTCCTCGTCGCAACACCCCCCATTTTGGTCGATGCAACGGGTCTGATAGGCGTTGAATCCTTGTGGGTCGCGCCAGAGCACCACTGGGCGCCCGACCTCGAATGCTTGCCCCGCGACGATGATGGAGGTGCCGGGAGGGTCTCGCGATGGTTCGGCGACCGCCGCGCTCTTCGCGAAGACGGCCGCGGCGACGAGAACCGCGGCGACGAGAACCGCAGTGACGTTCCGAATATGGGCGATCATCTGCGGAATCTGATATGGCAGCCAAGGCGTCCCGGCGCTAGCGGGGTTTGACCGGTCGAAAGGGCGAACTTATGATGAGTTGCGTCGGGCCGTGTTCGAAAAATTGAGAAAAATTCTCGGAGGCGACGCGGCGTCGTCGCCTTCGTCCTCGAATCGCCCGCGAACCGGCGGGGCGCGGCGGCCGGCCCGTCCGCGCCCAGCCCGCTCGAAGGACGCCGGCGCGCCCACCAACCCACCGATCGCTGGCCCTCGGTCCGCACCGGAGCGGCAGCTCACCCCGCGCGAGATCCCCTGTCCAAACTGCGGCGAGCCGATGCTCGCAGACTGGGGCACCACCTGCGGCCGATGCCGGCCGAACCTGGTCGCGCCCAAGACGCTCTTCATGACGCCCAACCAGGCGACCACCTCTTCGCCGGCGGGCCACGGGATGACGTTGGGTTGGCTGGTCGTCGTCAGCTCGCTCGACGAGCGGCATCCCGGCACCCTCATCGAGCTCGATCAAGAAAGATCCACGCTCTCTCGGGGCGATGCCGCACACCCAGGGCAGCCGGGACTGGTCGAGTTCTCCGACATCTACATGTCGAATGGACACGCCGTCGTCATCCGACCACGGACGAGCGATCGAAACGATGCCTTCTCGATCCGCGAACGCGAGGGCGCGCCAACGGCCAACGGGACCTTCGTCAATTCCCGTCGGATCTTGCCCGGCGAGTCACTCGGTCTGGCCGATGGGGACGTGATCAAGGTAGGGGCCACGCAAATTGTGTTTCGATCGCTCTGGCTGCCCGGATCCGATGCGCGGGCCTCATGAGGGGCCGACGCTCGGTCGGAGGCGCCTGCGCTCTCGCCGGGCTCCTCTTTGGCGGCAGCCCGGCGATCGCTGGCCCGACCATCATCACCACCCGGCCGGTTTCGGCGGATGGCGGCAAGATCGAGTTTCTCGTGGGCGGGATCGATGAGGGCGGCCGGTCTCTGAGCAGCTCCGGGTTGGAGGTGGCGGTCGACGGACAACCGGCGGCCATCGGATCCGTGCAGTCGCTGTCGGATTGGGCCACGGCCGCTTCCGAGGCGAGCCCGACCTGGCATCCGCCGCTCGCCGTGGGCCTCGTGTACCTCTGGGTCGACGGCGTGCCGGCGGGAGTCTTGGATGGAATCCATGCCTTCTTCCAGCGCATCCCCTCACGCACCGTGGTCTATCCCACGATCTACGGACGCCTGCGCCAGGGGCGGGCCCGACTGACCGCGGGAGACATCAGCCGCCTGGACGAGATTCCCTATCTCGAAGGCTACCGACCCAATCTCATCGAGGCGATCCGGCTCAACCTCGCCGATCTGGCGGGCGATCCGGCGCCGCTCAAGATCCTCCTGGTCGTCACCGACGGGCGAGACTTCGCCGATCCCAAAGGCGAGGGACCGGGCGATTTCGCCGCGCTTGGCGCCGAGCTCCGAAAGGCCGGGATCACGGTTCTCGTGAGCCGGTTCAGACCCGAGGCCGATGCCGAGCAAGCCGCGGCCAACTTGAGGGACCTCCGGGAGGCGACCGGCGGATTTTTGAGCGCGCACGATCAACCGGAGGAGCTCGAAAATACGTTGGAGTCATTGGGGCAGAGCGTGGCCGATCTCGAGCGCGTGGAGCTGGCGACGCCCTGGACGTGGCGTCTGCTTGGAAGCACCCACCGACTTTCGGTACACTTTGCGACGGCCAATGGCGAGCGTCTCACGGCCGAAGTCGGAGCCGTCACGTTCGGTGCCGGGCTCGCCCGATCGATCTTCGCCGTACTGGCGCTCGTGAGCGTCATCCTGCTCGCGGGCGCGGCGGTCGTGAAGCTTCGCGGACGAAAAGGGTCCGACTCGGCGCCGCGTCTGGACGCCCTCCTGGCGAGTGCGCACAACATGATCCGGCGGGGAGCGTCTCCGGAGCGGGCGGCAGAGGAGCTCACGCGGGACCATCCGGAGGCAGCAGATCTGCTCGTGAACATGGATGAAGGGTTGATGTCCGACCCGCGCTTTCCATATTTGCGCACCCGTCCAGGGCGCAAACGGATGAAGGAGATTCGCGAGATTCTCAAGCGTCGCCAGGGCGATCGCCCTTCCTTGTCGGACGTGATGGCGCGGGTGTTGGCCGAAGGGGTCACCGGCAACCTTTCCGCGCCGGCGGTGGCGCAGAAACTAAGCGCGCTCACTGGATCGGAGGAGCGCGCCGCCTTCGCCGCGCTCGACCTCGAGCGATTGGCCGAAGCTCTCCGGGCCGTCGCTTCAGTCCATCCCGTCTTGGGAACGCCGCGCGCTCGCGGCGTCGTGGTGTCCATCCAAGACGCGCTTCGGTCCGACGAGAGCCGGACCTTCGGCGTGTGCGTTGGATGGTTGGTCCGCGCTGGGGGCCCCGGTCGGCGAGGCGAAACCCTCAAGCTCGGAAACGAGCGAAATGTCATCGGACAGGGGGCGGCCTGCGGGATTCAGATCACGGGGGACCCGGCCGTCGCGCCGGCGCATGCGGCGATCTCGATGGAGAACGGAGAATTTTCGATCGAGCCAGTCGGCGGTCCGGTAAAGGTCGAGGGGGAAACCGTGAGCGCCCGGAGGGCCTTGGTCGATGGAGAGACCATCGAGCTCGGCGGCGGAATCTACGTATACAAGGTGGCCAGCGTTTGAATCCAAACACGCGCGGGGCGCGGGACGAGGCTCCGGCCGAAACAGACCGATTGCGTCGGACTATTCGGTGTCGGACCCGTTGCGCTTCGGACGGTCGCCCAACGTGACCCGCGCATAGGCCCGAGCAAATTCGGGACCAAAGACGACGGCGTGAAGGTCCTGATCTTCGGTCAGGACCTGATCGAATCGTTCTAGGTAAGCCCTCCACTGTTGCTTCGACTTCGAGGCAGAAAAGAGCCTCGCTCCGACGTCGAGATCGTTGGCGCGCGGATCGAAGGATTGCAGGAGCGCGCGGACCCCTTCGGTCACCGCCGCCATCATGGCGATGTGGTGGATCCCGAAGTCGGCGAAGATCGCGATCAAATCGTGTTTGACCGTCGCGACATCGATCGTGGGTTGCAGGAGATGCTCGAGCACGGCCTGGCTGGTGTGCGCGCGATGAAGTGGGGTGCGGCCGTTGATGGCACGGACCCCGACTTCTGCGCCAAATTGCTCGTATCCCTTTCGAAGCCCAATAAAGGCCTCGCTGAACGCCTCGAGAATCTGTCGCTGGCGCACGAGTGTTCCGTCGTCCCCCGACTTTCCCTTTTCCGCGGCGTCCGCGGCGAGGGGGGGCGGGGTGGCCGAGAATCCCGAGGATCTGCCCTTGTCCAGGCTCCGGCGGGCGCCGCGATCATCCGCCGGTGGGTGTCCCCAGGCCATGGTCTTCCGAGACCCGGTATCTCGAGAGCGGCCAGAGATGGCCAGCTCGATCCGACCCAGCAGAATTCGGGACTCTGCGGTCAAGCGCGTCGGAGCATTCTTGGCCAACCTGATGCCGTCGATGACGCTGCCATTGGTCGAGCCGAGGTCGGCGTAGGAGATGCCCTCGTCGTCGAAGCGGATCGTGCCGTGCCACTCGGAAACGAACGGGTCGTCGATCGGGATGTCGTTGAGCTGGTTTCGACCGATACGGATCGGCGACTCCAAAAACGTCAGGGTTCGATTGGTGGTGGACCCCGGGAGCTTGACGGTGATTTCGAGTGACATGAGGTGCGCCGGCTCGTGGCGGGCGTGGGGAATAATAGCCCATCGGTCGCGACCCAGAGTCGAGGCGAGCCCAGACGGCCAGATTGACAAGGCGCGGTGTGTGATAGCTAATAGGCTGAGCGCGAAACGTCATGCAACTCGCCCACATCGAGGCCCTTCTAGCGCCCATCGGGTCGGACGATCCCTGCGGCCCAAATCTTGAATACGGCGATGCCGCGTTCACGGCGCTCGAACGGGCGACCCAGGCGAAACCCGAGCAGCAGATCGGTTCGACCATCAGACCGGCCGAAGAGCCGGATTGGAAGGCCGTCGGCCGGCAAGCGGTCGATCTCATGGCGCGGACCAAGGATCTTCGCGTCGCGGCCCACCTGACCAATGCCCTTCTCAACACCGACGGCCTCAAGGGGCTCGCCGACGGTCTGACCATGCTTGAACGCCTCGTACAGGATTACTGGGATGGGTTCCATCCTCGGCTCGATCCCGACGACGGGCACGATCCCACCATGCGGCTCAACATCCTGGCCACGCTATCGGCCGGCGACGTCCTCGCGAAGGTGCGGAGCACCCCGCTCATCGTGTCGCGCACCGTGGGGCGGTTCTCTTTTCGGGACGTTGAAGCGGCATCGGCGGACGGGTCACCAGGGGCCAACGGCACCGGGCACGCGACGACGGCGAGCATCGACGCGGCTGCGATGGACTGTGACTTGGCCACGCTGCAAGAGGAGACCGCCGCCGCGCTGAGCGCCGCCGTGGCGCTGAAAAGCCTCGAATCGACGCTGGTCGAGCGGGTGGGCCCGGAGTTGGCTCCGTCCTTCGGCGCGCTCACCGCGCTGCTCCAGAAGATTGCCGGCTTCCTGCAAGCCCTCGTGGCCCGGCGGGTTCCGGCTGGAACCGCCGCTCCCGAGACCGCCGGCGCGCTGGGCGCCGCCATCGCCGCGTCGTCGGATGGCGAGATCCGGTCCCGGGACGATGTTTTGCGCACCCTCGGACGGATTTCCGCCTACTACCAGAAGCACGAGCCTTCGAGCCCGATCCCGTTGTTCGTCGAGCGCTGCAAACGCCTGGTGACGATGAGTTTTGTCGAAATCATGCGCGAGCTGGTCCCCGACGGGATCAAACAGATCGAGATACTGGCAGGTCAAAAGCAAGAGTGAGAAGGACGCCGAGGGTGTAAAACCCTCTCACAGGAGGTAAGAGGTCTCATGAGCAGCCAAAAGTTCATCGCGCGCAACCGGGCGCCCCGTGTTCAGATCGAGTACGACGTCGAGCTCTACGGGGCCCAGAAGAAGGTACAGCTCCCCTTTGTGATGGGGGTGCTCTCCGACCTCTCCGGTAACCCGGCCGAGCCTCTGCCCGCCGTCGCCGATCGGAAGTTTCTCGAGATCTCGGTGGACAACTTCGACGAGCGGCTCAAGGCCATGAAGCCGCGGGCGGCGTTCCAAGTTTCCAACACGCTCACGGGAGAGGGGAATTTAAGCGTCGATATTTCGTTTGAGAGCATGGACGACTTCTCGCCGGCGGCCATCGCCCGGAAAGTGGGCGCCCTGAACGAGCTCCTCCAGGCCCGGCAACAACTCTCCAACCTCGTGACTTACATGGACGGCAAGACAGGCGCCGAAGAGCTGATCAGCAAGGTCATGCACGATCCCAGCTTGCTCAAGTGGCTCGCCGCGACGCCCAAGGGCGGCGGGGAAGCCGGCGCGCAGCCCGGGGCGGATCCCGCACCCACGCCCGGTAAGGGAGAGTAGTCGTGGCCGAATCTCAACAGAGCAAGGATCAGCCGGAAGCGATCGTCGCCGACGAGGGCGAATTTGCCTCGCTGCTCCAAAAGCAATTCAAGCCGCAGTCGCCGCGGGCGCGCGAAGAGGTCGAGAGCGCCGTCCGGACGCTGGCCCAGCAAGCGCTGGAGAAGAGCACCCTCATCGGCGGCGATGTCGTCGAGTCGGTCAACGCGATGATTGCGGCCATCGACAAGAAGCTCTCCGAGCAGATCAACGCCATTATCCATCATCCGGATTTCCAGTCGCTCGAGAGCGCCTGGCGCGGACTGCACCATCTCGTCAACAACACCGAGACCGACGAGATGTTGAAGATCCGCGTGATGAACGTCTCCAAGAAGGATCTCCATAAGACCCTCCGGAAGTTCAAAGGGACCAATTGGGATCAGAGCCCGATCTTCAAGCGGCTCTACGAGGAGGAATTCGGCCAACTCGGCGGCGAGCCGTATGGCTGCTTAGTCGGCGACTACTACTTCGACCATCAGGCGCCGGACGTCGAGGTATTGGGCGAGATGTCGAAGATCGCCGCGGCCATCCACGCCCCGTTCATCTCGGGCGCCTCGTCCGCGCTCTTGGGGATGGACTCTTGGCAGGAGCTGTCGAATCCGCGGGATCTCACCAAGATCTTCACCACCCCGGACATGGCCGCTTGGCGCTCCCTGCGTGAGTCGGAGGATGCTCGGTATCTTGGGCTCACCCTCCCGCGGTTTCTGGCACGGCAACCGTATGGCGCAAAGAGCAATCCGGTCGAAGCGTTCGATTTCGAAGAGGATACGGCAGGGGCCGGCAGCGAGAAGTACAGCTGGGCCAACGCCGCCTACGCCATGGCGGTCAACATCAATCGATCATTCAAGCTCTATGGATGGTGCTCGCGAATCCGTGGTATCGAATCGGGCGGGGCGGTCGAGGGACTCCCGACGCACTCGTTCCCGACCGATGACGGCGGCGTAGACATGAAATGTCCCACGGAGATCGCCATCAGTGACCGGCGGGAAGCCGAGCTGGCGAAGAACGGCTTCATGCCGCTCATCCACAAGAAGAACTCCGACTTTGCGGCTTTCATCGGCGCCCAGTCCCTGCAGAAACCCGCCACGTATGATGATCCGGACGCGACGGCCAACGCGAACCTCGCCGCGCGCCTGCCCTACCTGTTCGCGACCTGTCGGTTCGCGCACTATCTCAAGTGCATCGTCCGCGACAAGATCGGATCCTTCAAAGAGCGGGCCGACATGCAACGCTGGCTGCAGGGATGGATCATCCAATACGTCGATGGCGATCCCGAGAACTCGACGGAAGATATCAAAGCGCGTAAGCCTCTGGCGGGCGCGGAGGTCGTCGTCGAGGAAGTCGAAGGCAACCCGGGATATTACCAGTCGAAATTTTTCCTTCGGCCTCACTATCAGCTGGAGGGGTTGACGGTCTCTTTGCGGCTCACGTCCAAATTGCCATCGGCGAAAGCGGGAGGTTGAGCAGCGAGCGGAGTTGGTGAGCGCAAGCCCACCATAGGTGGTTCAACAACTGAAAAGGCGTTAGAGGAGACACAACCATGGCCGTAGATATTTTTCTGCAGATCCCGAAGGTTGCCGGCGAGTCGACGGATTCCAAATTCGCGGGCGCGATCGACGTCGTATCTTGGAGCTGGGGGTTGACCCAGGCCGGCAGCGCCGGCTCGGGCACCGGCAGTGGCACGGGGAAGGTCAATTTTCAGGACCTCACGCTGACCAAGTACGTCGATAAATCTACCCCAGCCCTGATGGCCGCTTGTTGCGCCGGAACGGCCTATGGACCGGTCGTGCTCTCGATGCGCAAGGCCGGAAACACGCCGCTCGTCTATATGGTGATCACGCTCGGGAACGTCACGATTTCGGCGCATGGCCATGCGACCTCATCCTCGGACGACCGGCAGACCGAGCAGGTGGGATTGCACTTCGGGACTGTCAAGATGGAATACACGCCGCAGAACGCCGATGGATCCGGTGGCGCCACCATCACGACCACCTGGAACGTTCCCGGCAACAGCTCGGCGATCTGACGCAAAGGGATCTGTGAGCGAGGCGAGTCGCCGCGCCATCGTCTGCGGACGGAGGCGCGGGGATTCATCCAAAGAAGATGACCGTCGAAGAACAGGTCCGCGCGGGACGCCTCGCTGAGGCGTTGGGCGACCTTCAATCCCAAATCAAGAAGGCGCCCTCGGATCCCCGGCTTCGGATCTTCCTCTTCCAGTTGCTGGCGGTCATGGGGCAATGGGATCGCGCCCTCACGCAGCTGGAGGTCGCGGGCGAGCTCGATTCCAGCGCACTGCCGATGCGCCAGACCTACCGCGAAGTTTTGCGGTGCGAGATGCTCCGCCGAGACGTCTTCGCCGGTCGGGGAGCGCCTCTGATATTTGGCGAGCCGGCCGAATGGATGGCATTGCTCGTTTACGCACAACGGGCCTACGGCGAGGGCAAACTCGAAGAGGCTGGCCGGTTACGGCGGCGTGCGTTCGAAGACGCGCCGGGGACTGCGGGTACCATCGACGATCGACCGTTCGAATGGATCGCGGATGCCGACGGGCGGCTCGGGCCGATGCTCGAGGCCGTCATGAACGGGAAGTACTATTGGGTTCCGTTCGCGCGTCTCTCGGAAATCCAGGTTGAAAAGCCGACCGACCTCCGCGATATCGCCTGGCTGCCGGTCACCCTGACCTTCACCAACGGTGGGCAAAGCGTGGCGTTCGTTCCCACGCGCTATCCGGGCTCGGAAGATTCGGCCGACCCCCGCATCGTGATGGCCCGCAGCACCGAATGGAGCCAACCCGCGGACGACAGCCAGATTCCTCTCGGCCTCGGGCAGCGGCTGTTGGCCACCGACCAGGGGGAGTTTCCACTCATGGACCTGCGCGTCGTGAAGCTCGGCGATCCGGTGGGTGCGCCCGCCTCTTCTTCCCTCGGTTGAGCGATGGCGGAGCTGACACAAAAGGAGCGGCTGCAACCGTCGTTGCTGGATCGACTCACCGACGACGCCCGGGAACAGAGCGAGGAGTCGCGAGACAAGAGGGTCCTGTCGCCCGCCCGGCTGCGCGAGTGCGTTCGGCGTGACCTGGCCTGGCTCCTCAACACGACCCACTTGGCAGCGCTTCAGGATCTGGCCGAGCACCCCGAGATCCAGCGATCGGTGCTGAACTATGGGATGCCTGACCTCGCTGGCCGGACGATTTCCAGCGTCGACGTGCGGGCGATGGAGCGGCTTCTCGGTCGCGTGATCGCGGACTTCGAGCCGAGACTGATGAAGAGCTCGGTCAAGGTGCGGGTGATCGCGGACGCGGAGAAGATGAACCACAACGCCATGTGCTTTCAAATAGAGGCCGAGCTGTGGGCGCAGCCGCTGCCGCTTCGTCTGTTCCTGCGCACGGAAATCGACCTCGAGACCGGCGGCGTGAACGTCGTGGACCTGGGCCAGAGCGGCTGATGGATCCGCGGCTTCTGCAGTATTACGGGCAGGAGCTCAACTACATTCGTGAGCTTGGGGGGGAGTTCGCCCGGGAGTTCCCGAAAATCGCCGGACGGCTGGGTCTCGACACCTTCGAATGCGCCGACCCGTACGTCGAGCGCTTGCTCGAAGGATTCGCCTTCATGGCGGCCCGTGTTCACCTCAAGATTGACGACGAATTCCCCCGCTTCACGCAGCACCTCTTAGAGATCGTCTACCCCCATTACCTGGCGCCGACGCCATCGATGGGGATCATGCAGTTGCGTCCCAACCTGAACGAGAGCGTCCTGGCTCAAGGATACCGCGTGCCCCGCGGATCATCACTCCGCAGCGTGCTCGGGCGCGGAGATCAAACGGCCTGCGAGTACCGGACGGCGCATGACGTGACGCTCTGGCCGCTCGAGATCGCTCAGGCCGAATACACGGGATACGTGGGAGACCTCGGCGAGATCGAGGTTCGTGGCCGCCCGCGGGCCGCCCTGCGGCTCACGCTGCGCGCCACCGCGGGGCTCAAGATCTCCGAGCTGGCGTTCGACGACCTCACCATCTTCTTGCGCGGCGGCGACGAGTTGCCGACCCGGCTCTTTGAGCAGCTCTTCGGTCACGCCCTGGGAATCGTGGTCCGTCCAACCGTACGCCCGGTTCCCTGGCAACATCTGATCGTCGAGGATCCCGTCGCCCCGGTGGGGTTCGACGACGATGAGGCCTTGCTTTCATATGGCCCCCGCTCGTTCCAGGGGTATCGCCTGCTTCAGGAGTACTTCGCCTTCCCGTCGCGCTACCTCTTCGCGAAGCTCCAAGGCCTGCGGCCGGCAACCAGCCGGTGCGTCGGGCAGGAGATCGAGCTGCTGTTCTTGAGCGATTCCCACGTGGCAGACTTGGACGGCGTCGTCAGCGCCCAGAATTTCGCGCTCTTCTGCACGCCCGCCGTGAATCTGTTTCCCCGCCGAGTCGATCGGATCCATTTGACGGAGGCGACCCATGAGTACCACGTGGTGCCCGACCGAACGCGGCCCATGGATTTCGAGATCCATTCAATCGGCGAGGTGATGGGGTTCGGCTCCAGCGCCGAGGTAAAACAGGCATTTCATCCGTTTTTCGCCTGGAACGATCACACCGCCGACGGCGAAGCCCCAGCCTATTACACCGTTCAGCGGCAGCCCCGCGGTCTCTCGACGCGTCAACGTGCTCACGGCGCCCGCTCCAGCTACGTGGGGAGCGAAGTGTTTCTCTCGCTGATCGATCCCGACCAGGGACCCTATCGTTCAGACCTCCGCCAGCTCGCCGTCGAAACCCTGTGTACGAATCGCGACCTGCCTCTGCACTTGTCGCTCGGGCAAGGTCGGACGGATTTCACTCTCGACTCCGGGGCGCCGGTGGAAGCGATCCGATGCATCTCGGGGCCGACCCCGCCGCGCGCTTCCCATGCCTACGGCGAAATCAGCTGGCGCCTCATCAGTCACCTGTCGCTCAACTACCTGTCGCTCGTCGACGTGGCGGACGGCGCGGGGGCAAAGGCCCAAGCGCTGCGCGAGCTGCTCTCACTCTATGCCGATTTGACGGATCCGGGCGCGCGCAAACAGATCGAAGGCATTCGTGCCACGGCCTGTGCCGGAATCACGCGTCCCTTGCCGGTCGCGGGTCCAACCACCTTCGGTCGGGGGATGGAGATCAGCTTGACCTGTGACGAGACGGCCTTCGAGGGCAGCGGTGTCTTCCTGTTGGGCGCCGTCCTGGAGCGTTTCTTTGCCAAGTACGTGTCGCTCAATTCCTTCACGGAGACGGTGTTACGGACCATTCAGCGCGGCGAGATCATGCGATGGCGGACGAGAGCGGGGCGGCGAAAGATCCTCTGACGCCGGACGAATCCGGTGAGGGGAGGGGGGCGACAGCGCGATCTTTGGACCGGCTGCTGGATGCGCTTGCGCGTGCGCCTCAACAATTCGACTTTTTTCAGGCGCTGCGGCGCATCGAGGTGCTCCAGGCCGGACACCGTCACCAGCCACGACTAGGCGCCGCGTTGCGGCCCGCGGACGAGCCCATTCGGCTCGGCCAAGCCGCGGATCTCACGTTCGCGGCATCGGCCCTGGACCAACTTCAGCCAGGCGTGGATGGCGCGCCGCCACGGCTCACGGTGAACTTCTTCGGACTGCTCGGCCCCAACGGCCCGCTTCCGCTCCATTTGACCGAATACGCGCGCGACCGTCTGCGCAACGCCGACGATCCGACGATGGTGCGGTTCTTCGATCTGTTTCACCACCGAATGTTGCTCTTCTTCTATCGGGCCTGGGCGACCGCCCAGCCTACAGTGAGCCGCGATCGGCCGGCGGACGATCGCTTCGAACGCTACGTGGGAGCGCTGGCGGGATACGGGTTGACGGCGGTCCGCTCGCGGGACGCCTTTCCCGACACGGCGAAGCTGTTCTACGCGGGGCAGCTGGCGGCCCAGAGTCGAAACGCGGAAGGGCTGGCGGCAGTCATCGGGGACTTCTTTGCCATGCCCTCCCGCATCGAGGAATTCGTCGGCGGTTGGATCGATCTTCCGTCCGATCGTCGCTGGCACCTCGGCGCGAGGTCGGATCGCGGGCAGCTCGGCCTTTCGACCATCGCGGGGGCGCGGGCCTGGACGGCCCAGCAGAAGTTTCGCGTCGTGCTGGGGCCGCTCACGCGCGCGCAGTTTCAGCGGATGTTGCCCGGCGGCGCGAGTCTTCCCAAGCTGATCGCCGTGGTCCGGAACTACGTAGGGGACGAGCTTCGCTGGGACGTGAGGATCATCTTGGAGGATCGGATCGAAGAGCCTTGGCGTATGGGAAGCTCTCGGCTGGGTTGGACGGCGTGGCTCGGCCACGCGGTCGGAGGGCGGCGCGAGGATCTGGTGCTCGATCCGCAAACAGAGGCGCAGAGCGCATCTAACTGAGAAGAAGGGAAATTATGTCGGAGATCAGCCGCGTCGCCCTATTCGGAAAGCTCAACAGCCTCGGCTACAAGACCATCGAGAGCGCCACGACGTTCTGCAAGTTGCGGGGCAACCCATACGTCGAGGTGGTGCACTGGTTTCACCAGATTTTCCAGCAGCAGGACTCCGATTTGCACCACATCGTGGGGGCGTTCGAGATCGATCCGGGCCGGCTGGCCAAGAACCTGACCGAAGCCCTCGATCGCCTGCCGCGCGGCGCGACGTCGATCTCCGACCTGTCGTCTCAGCTGGAAGAGATCGTCGAGCGCGGTTGGGTCTACGGCAGCCTGATGTTCGGCGACGGTCACATCCGGACCGGCCACCTGCTGATCGGCGCGCTCAAGACACCGGTGCTGAGAAATGCCCTCTTGGCCATGTCGCAGGAGTTCAAGAAGGTCGGCGCCGACCGCTTGACGGAAGAGTTCGCGGCCATCGTGAGCGGATCGCCGGAGGCGTCGCTCGGCGCGGCGGGCCCGGGCACCGCGCCACCCGGCGAGGCGTCCGGCGGCATGGCGCCGTCGGCGCTCGGACGGGCCGACGGCTTGGCCCGCTTCTCCGTCGATCTGACCGAGCGCGCCCGGAACGGGGAGATCGATCCGGTCTCGGGCCGCGACGAGGAGATCCGCCAGATCATCGACATCCTGATGCGCAGGCGCCAGAACAACCCGATCCTGACCGGAGAAGCCGGCGTCGGGAAGACGGCGGTGGTCGAGGGATTCGCGCGGCGCATCGCGGCCGGAGACGTGCCGCCCCCGCTCAAAGACGTCACCCTGCGCGCGCTGGACGTCGGCCTGCTGCAGGCGGGCGCCAGCATGAAGGGTGAGTTCGAAAATCGCCTGCGCCAGGTGATCGACGAGGTCCAGTCCTCGCCGAAGCCCATCATCCTCTTCATCGACGAGGCGCACACGCTGGTCGGCGCCGGCGGCGCGGCGGGGACCGGCGACGCCGCCAATCTCCTCAAACCAGCGCTCGCGCGCGGGAAGCTGCGCACGATCGCCGCCACCACCTGGGCCGAATACAAGAAGCACATCGAGAAAGATCCGGCGCTGACCCGCCGCTTTCAGGTGGTGCAGATCCCGGAGCCCGAGGAGGCCAAGGCCATCGGGATGATGCGCGGAATGGCGGCCACCTTGGAGACACACCACAAGGTGTCGATTCTCGACGAAGCCATCGAGGCGGCCGTCAAGCTCTCGCACCGTTACATTCCGGCGCGCCAGCTTCCCGACAAGGCGGTCAGCCTCCTCGACACCGCCTGCGCCCGCGTCGCGATCAGTCAGAGCGCGGTGCCCGCCGAGATCGAGGACTGTCGGGGGCGGATCGCCGGGACCGAGATCGAGCTCGAAATCATCGGCCGCGAGCGGGCCGCCGGCTGGGAGACGGTCGCCCGCGAGACCGCCGCCCGCGAGCGGCTGGACGCCGAGAAGAAGCGCCTCGCTGAGCTGGAGGTGCGCTGGACGACCGAGCGGGATCTGGTGACGAAGATCCTCGAGATTCGCCAGAGCGGACGCGCCGAAGCGGATGCGGGGCCTCTGCGGGCGCTGCAGGACCAGCTCACCAAGCTCCAGGGCGACGCGCCGCTGATCTTCTCGACCGTCGATGGTCAGGCGGTGGCCGCGGTGGTGGGCGATTGGACCGGCATTCCCGTCGGGCGGATGGTGAAGGACGAGATCCAAACCGTGCTCAAGCTGGCCGACACCCTGGGCCAGCGGGTCATCGGTCAGGGCCATGCGCTGTCCATGATCGCCCGCCGTATTCAGACCTCGCGCGCGGGCCTGTCCGATGTGCGCAAGCCGATCGGCGTCTTCCTGCTGGCGGGACCCTCCGGCGTCGGCAAGACGGAGACGGCGCTGGCCCTGGCCGAGGCGCTCTACGGCGGCGAGCAGAATCTCATCACGATCAACATGAGCGAATTCCAGGAAGCCCACACCGTCTCGACCCTCAAGGGCGCTCCTCCGGGCTACGTCGGCTACGGCGAGGGCGGTGTGCTCACCGAGGCGGTGCGGCGGCGTCCCTACAGCGTCGTCCTCCTCGACGAGGTGGAGAAGGCGCACCCCGACGTCCACGAGATCTTCTTCCAGGTGTTCGACAAGGGGATGATGGAGGACGGCGAAGGGCGGCTCATCGACTTCAAGAACACGCTCATCCTGCTGACCTCCAACGTAGGCAGCGATCTCATCGCCAACCTTTGCAAGGACCCGGAACTCAAGCCCGAGCCGGAAGGGATCGCCACCGCGCTGCGGGCCCCCTTGCTCAAGACCTTCCCAGCCGCTCTGCTCGGGCGGCTGGTCACGATTCCGTACTATCCGCTCAGCGACGACATGATCGGGAGCATCGTGCGCCTCCAGCTCGGCCGCGTGGCGAAGCGCGTGAAAGAGGCCCACGGCGTGCCGCTCGAGTACGACGATCGGGTGGTCAAGCTCATCATCGGCCGCTGCACCGAGATCGAAAGCGGCGGGCGCATGATCGACGCCATCCTCACCAATACCCTCCTGCCGCGCATCAGCCAGGAGATCCTGGTGCGCCTCGGAGAGGGTCGCCCGGTCACCAAGGTGAGCGTGTCGGCACCCGGCGACGACTTCGAGTACGCGTTCGGTTAGTATGGCGACAGGATCTTAACTTTGAACTTCAGGTCGCAGAGATATGGATCGGCGGCCCTCCTCGGTCTCGTCTCCTGCGGAAGCGCTTCTCTCCAGACATACGACGAAAGGGGGCGGCGGCATCGGCGGAACATCGGGCGGCGGAACAGGAGGTCAACGGGACGGCGGAAATGCTGGAAGTGGTGGCTCCAGCGGAGCGGTCGGTGCGGCCGGCGACATCTACATCGCCGGCACAGTTTCTGGCTCCGCTATGTTCGGTACCTATCCGGTCGGCGGCCTTGGCGGGCTCGACGTCTTCGTGGCCAAGCTGAATAACACCGATGGGAGCGTGGCCTGGGCGACCTCGTTCGGGTCGACCCGGGGACGATACGGCGAGCGACATCGCGATTAGCGAATCGGGCCAACTCATCGTCTCGGCAAACGTCGCTGGTCCACTCGCGACGGGCGGTCCGTCTTTCGGAGATGGCGACGCCGCTTTGGTATCGTATGACAGTAGCGGGTCTCGCCTCTGGTCGAAGGTCATCGGGACAAGCGGCACGGATTATGGTTCGGGCGTCACAGCCAGCTCGGACGGCTCCTTCTATGCCGACATCGATCTGGGCGCCAACATTGGCCCGAGCGTCGAGGGGATCACCATTTCGGGCGCTCCTGACCCGACGGGGCTGCTGCTGAAGATGGCACCCTAAGGACCCGCGCACAGATTGTCGTTTCAGGCTGGTGCATGCGGCGTGATGACGTAGTTCCAATCGCCGTGGAAGCTTGCGGGCTTGATGTTGAGAGTCCCGAACTCGGCCTTGGTGAA
>Ga0075522_10001388_pt1 | contig 18329 bp, 25 predicted proteins | sample NGEPerA_FD_74796 | JGI IMG/M metagenome (GOLD analysis project Ga0075522, IMG submission 74796) | Arctic peat soil microbial communities from the Barrow Environmental Observatory site, Barrow, Alaska, USA - NGEE PermafrostL2-A | ecosystem: Environmental > Terrestrial > Soil > Wetlands > Peat ... | reverse complement strand
CGCGTGACTTCGTAAGAGCATGCCCTCGCCGTTCGAGTGGCTCATGATTGTTGTGTCCGCTGTCTTCACCCCGGAGCCCCAAAACAGGGCTTGACATTGATAGGAGCGTCGCCGGGTCGGTCGATCCTCAGTCCCCTGTGGAAGGGTCGATAACCGATGCCACGCGGGTCACCTTGTCGGCGGGGAAACCGCCGCAGCGCGCGTGCTCGAGGATGATGTCCTCGTCGGGCGCGACGTAGACGCAGTAGAGCTTGTCGTCAGTAACGTAGCTCTGCAGCCATCGGATCTCCGGACCGAGAGTGCCGATTACCTGGTTCGACTTCTCGCTGATTGCCTGGAGCTCCTCAGGTGTGAGATTCCCTGCCCCTGGTAGCTCCCGCTCGATCATGAATTTCGGCATGTCTCCCCCTGTACCGCTAGTATCGTACTAAGAGTATTTCTCTTACATACGGTTGGTACGTCATTATGGATACTATGGGTATGGATGTCAAGGGCTCTCGTGACAAGCGCGTGGCGCAAGGTGAAGCGACCCGGTCAGCCTTGATCGACTCTGCTCGCGAGTTGTTCGGTGACCAGGGCTTTGCCGACACATCGACTGACGAGATTGTTGCCCGGGCTGGAGTCACCAAGGGCGCCTTGTACCACCACTTCCGCGGAAAGGACGATCTGTTCCGCGCCGTGTTCGAGCAGGTCCAGCGGGACGTTTCCGACGAGGCAGTCGCCGAGTTCCTCGGCCCTGACTCGTGGCAAGCGCTCGTTAACGGTTGCGATCTGTGGGTTCGGGCTCACCTGGATGCGTCGGTCCGGCGCATCGTGATGCAGGACGCTCGAGCCGTACTGGGCGCGGACGAGGTGCGCGCCATCGAGAACCGTTACGGAGTTGTGGCCCTCCGGGGCGCGCTCCGCAAGGCAATGCACGCCGGCGTATTGCAGCGACAACCGCTCCGTCCCCTTGCGCTCCTCCTAATGGGGGCACTTAGCGAGGGTTGCTTCTATATTGCGGACGAACCGGATCCGTCGGCGGCCCAGAACGAGGTGGCCGCACTGATCACACAGATGTTGTCCGCGTTTCGGACCACCACCCTGGACTAGCGATTCAGCAATGGCCGATCGAGTTTCGGTTGCCCTGCCCCACTCGTGCCGTTGGGTGACACCATCCTTGAGGAGGTGGCCGTTCACCCCAGTGGGCCGTCATCATCGCTCCCCGACTGGCGGGTTCGGCCGTGGCGCTAGAGACCCCCGGTCGTGGAATAGGCGGCGCCGGCTACTTGCCCAGGTGGTGATGAGCTACAAGCTCAATCCAGGTGATGCTCGCTGGTGGTCCCTCGACGCCGCCCTTGGCGAGCGCCTCACCGAGTCGTCCCTCCATGAACTTGGCTTGGTGCTCTGGAGTATCCCAGATTTCGATCACGACGAAGCGGCCAGCGTCATTTATGCCTGCTGAGTGAGCGACCAGTCCGTCGGGCCAGTTGCCTTGACCAGTCTTATAATCAATACCGAGTTCCTTGTTGACGGCGTTGTATTCCTTTTCCGTTACACCGTCGAATTCCAATATGACTTCAGCCGCCATGGTCCCATCCTCCTAATTCGTGCCCTTCGAACACGGTCGAGCCTTACAGAGAATCGGGCGCACTGCCACTGGCTCGGCAGTCGGTGGCAAGGTCGAGCCCAGGACCGTCATCCGCACTCTCCGACTGGCGTATCCAACCCTGGCCCGAGCCGAAGGAGGGCCAGTCAAGGTCAGCAAATGGCCGCCCGAAGGGGTCACCTTGACGGGCCCGGTCACTTGCTCAAAGGGAATGTGGCTGGAGTCAGCAACGGCTGACTCCTGAGTGCGCCTTTCCCCCACCGTCCATGACTACGAATTCGGGTCAAGCACCCGTCGGCGCTTCACCAAATCGCGGGAGTGGAGCAGACGGCACACTCCACGGCACGGGCTCAACAGATGGCCTGACCGCCCGCCGCTCCCCCACCCTCTGTTCCACGCCTTCAGCGACGACAGCCAGGGTTCGAAGAACGAGCCCTGCCCAAAGCATCATCATCCCCACCACAACCCCAACGACTCCGACGCCCACTGCACCCACGTACCCCAGTGCTGCGACGCTTCCCGACGCAGGCGCTTGCTCAGCCAAGTCCGCGACTTGCGCAGAATGCACCGAAAAGCCGATCAGGAGCCCACCAAGCACCGATCCGATCGCCAGGACCACTCCCAGCGCGCTGAGGAAGCCTCCGAACGCGTCGGCACTCGTCACCGCATGTCTATTCACCATGCCTCACCATCGACCAGCCCCAACATCACCTTGACCCTTCACCAAGTGATGAGGCGCTCCGGCGTAGCTCGTGCCGCGGACGCGTCAGTCCCCTGGCGGGAGGGACCGACGGCGAGGCACCGTATGGGAGCTGGTTGGCGGTATCCGCTCCACGGGCCGTCGTCACCACTCCCCGACTGGCGGATCCAACCGTGGGCGGGCGCATAACCGGCGGTATGGAATACCCCATGGCAGGTTGCATCACCTAGGAAATGCCAGGGCCTCGTTCAAACCCTCGCCCGTCGTAATCGTTGGAGAGAAGCACTTCTCCACTCTCATCTCGAATGCGGTTCTCTCCCATGGCGAGCTATCGACCGGCTACCTCCCAAGCTTTACGCCAGTGTTGGGTGTGCCCGATGTTGCCGAGCTGGAAAAACCGGAAGCACGGGCCGGGAATGGCCGAGAACGCCTCGGCGTAGTGCGGACATCTATTCATCTGGCGACGATGGCAAGTCGGTGTGATGACTACTTCAGTCAGACCGGTCCTTCGCAGGTCACGGGGGTCGATCAGATTCGAACACCGGCCTTGCTGAGGACCTGGAATAGCTTATTTGGCAAGGGCATCAGAGTGTCGGAGGAATCGCTGTCCGACGACCGGTCGCCAATCCGCACTTGGACATCGATTGGAATACCGACCCATCCCTCATAGACAGTGCTGTGAGGAAGACCAGAATCATGAGTGCATTGGGATGGCCGCACCCTTACTGTGCCGTCATCCATGAGGGCGACTGTTGCGTTCCAGTCAGATAGGCGATCCGATGCTTGACTAGAGATGTGGGGCATGTCGTACGTCCAACCGATAACCCAGCCGCCCTGTTTCCAAAGAGTGCGAGCCTTCGATTTTTGGGATCCGCGGCGCTGCATCCTGGCCTCGGCAGTCAGAATTGGAGCCTTGACCCGGGCAGAGCGCATGGCCCTCAGGAACTGACTGGCACTTTCCTGGTCGTCATGATCGGAAAAGACCGCGTCAAGTCGAGGTGCCCGCTCTGGATTGCGATATCTCTCGATCCAGTCTTGGAGCAATTTCTGCTTGACCCCAACAACTCGGTCATGTTCATCCTGAAGTCGTCGCATCTCGCTGGCCATGTGTGCAATGTACTGTCCAGGCCATTCGATCGTCCCGAATTCCGATCCTCGGACCAGGGTTCAAGGCGAGTTGTCCGATGCCCTAGCCCACGCCTCCACGACACGCTGTGCCCACACCGGGCCGGCGCTGAATCGCCTCAGCATCCGCTCGCTGCCTAGCCACCGGATCGTCGATGGCATCCATTTGCCACATGGGGCCCTCAGGTGAGACGGCGACCTGTGCCCTAGTGCCGGTGTTCAAGGTCTACGTCCAGCCCCCCGTCGGCCCATAGGGAGCGGTCCAATGGCGAAATTGCGGTCCATCCAAGCGCAATAATCCGGCGATTCCGGCTCCCGTGCGCTGACCCGTTGCGTGTCATGGAGTCAAGATACGTTCAGTGCCGGTCACCCGTGGTCATTTAGAGCGTCTGACCAGGAGTTTCCGATTTGTCATGTTCACCGAAGTTCACGGGGGTTCGGCGGCGTTGCTGACATCGTTGCTGACATAGATCGACCTACAGCCGCCTAACCCTCTCCCACGATCCAGCGGGGTAGGCCGCCACATTCGTTATGCCCACAGCATCTTCCGAGTACACCGTCAGCACACCGTCAATGACTTCCCAACCGGTTCCATCCAACTCGTCCGACGTCTCAGACACAGTTCCAGCACTCGCCACACGAAACACCTTGATCTTTGCCATGACCCAGAGTACCGAACCACCAGGCCGGGCTTGCGGACCCACGCCGCTATTTATGAGTTCCTAAGCAAGTGCGACTACGCCGCACGTCTCAAGCCGCAGATCTGCTATTGAAACGGCGGAATGTCGATCGGCAATCCAACTCTCATGAAGAATCGGGCAAACGCCTGCGACAAATGTTCTCGGTATGGTGGCAGCAATCGAAGCCGGTCGCCGGTTGTATCCGCTCGTTCTCGCAAGAACTGGAAGCTAACCGCATAGACCTCTTTTAGCGCCACGAAACTTACGCCAAATTCTTCCCCCGCAATCCCGCATTGCTCAATAATATGGAATCCAGGTAGATTGCCTCTTCTTGCGGTCTCACGCTGACTTGTCGAGGCAAGAGGATGCTGACCAGTAGCCTCAGTCAGTTCTGCGTATGGGCAGACCAGAACATTCCGAATTTTTGGTCGAGCTGTGACTAGGTCACAGGACTGAGAGACCACAATTACGTTGTACTCTCGAACCTCTGCACCGACCGTCTCTCCCTCCGCATACTGACTTGGCGGAATTACCACCGGACACCTGGCGATAAAATCACCTTGTTCAAGATCCGATTGAGGTGGCACAACGTCGTACCAGGGATAATCAGGCAAGCGCCTAATCCTCCTGATAGTCGTCTTGACCCGGGACTTCGTGCACGATTGAATCGATTCGAAGAGAGATTCGGAATTGGGCCACCGGTTCTACGTCCATTACCTCCGGTGCCAACTGCTGGTTCAGCCACCTTGCACCTGACAAGTTGCGGGATACCGTAGAGCCCGCCTCTGCATTCCAGGAAGCTGCGCGCCCGGTCGGGAGCGACGCCATCGAGCCCCCCGCTATCCCAAGTGATGCGATCGCAAACGCTGCCGTCGCTGCAGCCGTCTGCCAAGCACCTGCTCGATGTGAGCGCCGATCTCCTAGCACTGGTGATGTCGGAGTACTTCCAGAGACCGTGACTACCCACTCAGCCAAATTCTGATTCGCAGAACCTGTGCTCTGTGAGGATGCAATTTCGAAGCCAGTGAAAGTCACTCGAACCGCCCCCTGAGTTCGCTACTCAGCATCTCAAAGAATACATTCTCGATCGCCATGTGGGCCTTCTGCAACCACTCCTTCACTTGATCGAGAGATGATGGTGCATCTCCTCGGTTCGCCTGCTGGGAAATCTCCCAGATCAGCGCCTCGGCATCATCATACTTTCCGGTGGCGAATCGTAAATGCATGTAACCCGATGGCGACTGGGTCGAATAGGACACCCGTGCGTCCAGCTCGATAGGCTTGGGTGACGAACCAGCGGCATCAAGAACATTCTTTTTGACACCGATTTCGGTGTCCAGATGTTTACCAAGAAATTCTACGAATGAATCTTCGCTGACCGAAAACGGAATCGAATTAATGTATCGCAGAGTTACATTGAGGATTTTCACTTCTTTAGATCGTGGGTGACTTGACCCAAAAGCATCGAGCACTCGTTCGATGTTGCCGCCATACCGGTCCCACTCATAGTCCGTGGCTTCATTAACGGTGAGGATCCCCGGACCCAACTGCACTAATGGCCAGGAATCGGCACTGGCCCGAAACTGGTGCCTAACGAAGAACGGCCCCACTTCATTTGGCATCTGTGCCGCCGGCAGCGTTACGTGGACTGGATAGTCATCCTTCAACGCCGTCATAAGTATCCCTGGCAACACACCCGCCTCGGAATCGACCAGGGGCGCTCCTAGCTGCGGGGCTGTTCCCTCCGCCGGGGGAAACGTGATTCCCGTGCCTTCCAACGTCCAATGGAGTTCGAAGATCGCCTCAGCTAGCGGTGCTTTGCGCAGCATCTTCTCCATTACGCGTGCCTCTCGCTTCCCGTCGAGCCCTCTGGCGGTCGCTACCGAGGGAAGATTACTAGAAGGGCAATCGACGTCCGTGAACTTAGTCTTCAGACCGACCTGCCTACGATCACCCATCGGAGCGCCTCTCCTAAACGAACCTCATTGAGGAGTGCTCGGGAAAGCCAGCTCGCCGCCGCTGGCCCCCATCGGCCTTCACTATTCACTATCAGTCCTCACGTGACGTCAGTGAACGACTCGGCAGGGAGCTGAAAACGGCCTTCGTCTCAGTCCAGAGATTGGAGGCTTCTACGGCAGCCGTCCCGGTATCGGCCGGACGTTCGCACGGTCAAGTCGTCGGCCACGTGCCGCCGCCTGGCTCTCCGACCAAGGCCTGAGGGTCAGCGGGCACTGACACGCCCGACCGGCACGAGGCCCCTCCCCTGTCTCCGCCAGCACACTCGCTCCGGTACCGGGCAAACCTTCGGGTGCGTTCCCTGTAACACAGCACCCTCTAACTGCACGGTACATCGTGAGTCGGAAATTTCCCGCCTCTAGAGGCTCGCCGTGAGCATCCCGATCCGGACGATCTCAAGATCAGAAACCCTGCCTCCTCCGGCTTTCTCAGGGTCCATCCTGTCGCCGAACTCGGCGGCCTCACGTAGCCGCTCTTGAATCTCGGGCTGCTCGAAGATTCGAGACGGGGTTTCGAGAGTGGGAAATGCCTTCCGGAAGGCGGCCTGGTTCCTGTAAGCGGTGCGATGAGACTGCCGCCACCAGTCGGCTACTTCCTCCACCGAAGGATCGTGACCGATCGACTGTCTCGCTACAGCCCAGCTGTAGGCCCAGCCAAGCGCAGAAATCCCTTTGCGGATCCCCGCATTGGCGACCGCAACTTCCATCCACGTCGCAGCGTGTCCACGCTTCCGTGCCATGTTCTCTCCCCAAAATCGCCCTGCAGGGAGTGTACTGCCACATGATGGCAGTAGGTGTTACGCTGCCAACATGTGGCAGTCAGAACGCCGATGAAGGCGCCTACAGATTCAGGAATCGTGGAGTTGGCATCGGGAATTGATGCCTTGTACTGCTCTGGTCGTGGACTGCTCCCAGACGACGTACTTCATCGCTTGGAACTGGGAAGGGACGAGGCCGAAGTCACCGGCGAGAGCGTTCCGATTGAGTTCGGCGGAGTCTTGTTCGAATTGATGCCTCACAACTTTGGACGGCACCGGTATCGACTCGATCACCCCAACGGCGTGCTCGGCGTGACGTCCTCCGCCACTCTCCCGACCATCAAGATTCAGCCTCGGGCCGCCTACATCCACGCAGTAGGCGCTCTTCCCTGTATCCGGTGGTTCAGGTCGGTTCTCGATGAGGAGATCCTGAATCTCGAATTGACCGCCAGCCGAATCGACCTCCACGTGGACGTTCAGGGTTGGTGCCTCGATGGTGACGATCGGACGAGGTTTCTCACCCGGGCGACGAATCGTGTGACCTTCGAGGACAGCGAGGACTTCAGCGGCTTCCTTTTCGGTAAGCGGAAGTCGAAGACCTATATGGCAAGGATTTACGACAAGACGTTGGAGATGCGTCAGTCACGGGCCGACTACCTCGAAGACATGTGGGGAGACTCGTACGATCCCGAGCGGCAAGTGCTCCGGGTGGAGTTCGAGATCGGGCGTCAAGGGCTCGCCGAATTTGGTCTTCGAGAGCCTGAGGACGTCATTGCGGCGTCCGGCGTGCTTTGGCAGTACTGCACGGAACAGTGGCTTACTTATCGCTCCCCGACTGACGACCAGACTCGATCGAGGTGGCCGCTATCTCCTGAATGGCAGCGGATCCAACGGTCGGCTGTCGCCGACAGCGGTATCGGACTCCCCCTGGTTCGTGCTGGTATCCGTCGTGGTGAAGGAAAGCGGATCGTCGCTCAGTTGACCGGGTACATGGTGTCCTACGCCGCATACTTCGATCTGGACGATCTCGAAGAGACGTTCGCAGCCCTGGCGCCAGTTGTTCGGAGTCAGTGCACGTCGAGAGAACTGAGTTTCGAGAAGCGAGTCCAGAAACGGCGACGCACGATCGGGTTACCGTGACGGTCGAGCCAGACTATGGGCGAGTCGCTGCAGTTCTGGTGGGAATCGCACTACGGATGACCGGTGGCGAATTGGAAGACAAGAGTGGAGAGCGGACCCATGTTGACGGTGGCGTACTGTCGAGTCTCGACGGAGGAGCAGGCCGAGGAGGGGTTCTCGATCGGCGGACAGGCGGAGAGGCTTCGGGCATACGCGGAGCTGCATGAGCTGGGCGACGTTACGGTCATCGAGGACGGCGGTTGGTCTGGAAAGAACCTGGAGCGACCCGGTCTGGAGCGACTGCTTGAGATGGTCGGGGCCGGTCACGTCGATCATGTCTTGATTTGGCGGTTAGACCGACTGTCGAGGCATCTGGGCGACCTGATCCTCTTGGCTGACACCTTTGGTTCCGCTGGCGTGTCGTTGCACTCGTTCACGGAGAAGCTTGATCTCTCGTCCGCAACGGGCCGGATGTTCTACAACATCCTTGGTTCGTTCGCTCAGTTCTACCGGGAGCAATTGGTCGAGAACGTCCGCATGGGCACTGAACAGGCAGTGCGGCAGGGTCGTTGGGTGAACCGGCCCAAGACCGGCTACAGCCTCGCTGGCGGCCTACTGGTGCCGAATGAGGACGCTGAGCGGGTCCGCAGTATCTTCCGACTGAGAACCGAGGGTCTGAGCTACCGGGAGATCTCAGAGCGGACCGGGATCAACTACTCCACGGTTAACGGCATCCTCCATTCGAGGATCTACCTCGGCGAGGTTCTCCACAACGGAGAGTGGTTTCCAGGGGTCCACGAGCCAATCATCACCGACGAGGAGTTCGCCGCCGCTCATCGAGGTCATGTTCCTGGACGGCGTCGGGGTAGCGACTTGCTCTCCGGTCGGGTCTTCTGTGGACTCTGCGGGAAGCGAATGGCGGTCGAGATCAACGGTGACAGTCGCTGCATGTACCGATGTCGTAGTCGGGGGTCGGGTTGTGACCAACCTCGGCGAACGAACGTGGGTCTGCACCGGGCTGCAGTCCTGGGACTGGCGTTGGTGAGTCGTGATGAGCGTCTCCAAGAGGCCATCCGAAGGCACCTCGCTGGGGAGAGCCGAACGGAGCCGAAGGCCCGGCGGCGCTCCCGACGAGGTGCAGCGGAGTCCCTAGTGACGCTCTCCGATCAGCGGCGCAAGCTCCTGAATCTGCACTACCAGAACCAGATCAGTGACGAATTCTTTGGTGAGGAAGAACGCCGAATCAACGGACGGATCGAAGCGATCCGCGGGGAAGTTGCCGAGGCATCGAAGAGCACGGAGCAGGCGGATGGAGTCGCAGAACGCTTCGAGGAGGTTCTCCGAGTACTGGCGGCCCTGGACATCGAATTGCTCTGGAGGGCCGCTGAGGACAAGGAACGACGAGTTCTGGTTGACGAGCTGCTCGAAGGAGTCTCAGTCTTCCCCGACCATCTGGAAGTTGCGGTCGTGGGCGTTCCCCGCCTGAATGTGAGGCTCGGAGAGGTTGGACTCAGGGAGTCGCAGAATGTTGGTGTCGGAGGGGGGACTTGAACACAGACAGCGCCCGTGTTGAAAACCCAAGTCGTGCCTGTCGCCTGGTCCTACTCCGCCGCCGTGTCCGTCCTATGCGGGTGAATCCGGGGGGTGCGGTAGAAAATCGGGGTAGAAGCCTGGGACCGAATACCAGTCGGCTATTCGGGACTGCCAAGCGGCAGAACAAACTCCCACCCCAGAGCATCGCACTTCGGACACCGAGGTTCGCCTCTTCCAACCAATACCTCAGTAAGCGGGAACGTCTGACCGCATCCTCCACAGCCCCACCCTGTTGACAATCTGGGAGGGGTGGTGCCAAATGCGCGACCGGTCGGTTTAATGTCGGGGTATCGCTTTCGAGCCTCTTCCAGAAAGACAACCTTCTCGTCCGTTGGCAGGATTCTGAATGTTGGTGCCGCCTCCATAGTTATGACGATAGCGCCAGGCCAGAGTAGGGACCCGATGGTCTGTCACTCGCCGGCACTATCTTGACGACATGGAGCACTACGCCAACTGCTTCAGTCTGCTCTCTCAGCAATGCTTCCGGATGATCCAAGCGCAGAACGGAACGGGCCACGCTCAGCACTGCCCCTACTTCATCGAGTGGAGGGGCCGATTCAAGGATGGAGCGGGCAAGTGGCACGCGGTGGAGGCGTGCGACGGTCATAGGGCCGACCTCGACGCGGTGCAGAGAATCGGCTAGCTAGTGCCGGGTCCGGAGCGCAGGCGGCGGAGCCCTTGCTCAACGAACCCGGCAATGTCCACGCTAGGCGAGCCTCCCCTATAGCCCGAACCCTCGGAGCAAGTGCCGGGTCATCCCGTTGGTGGTCCGGTACACCTTGCGACGGGCTACCCGCTTGGCATAGGAGCCAGGCCCCTTCGAGGCTCTTAAGGAGCTGTGGCCCACAGGGGCCAGAAGCAGAGCGACCTCTCAGAAGGAACGCCAACAGGCCACGACTTCATTCGGCCGAGAGCCACCTTGCCGTGGGAATGCCCCGCCGAATTCAACATCAGCCAGTGAGACTTCCTCGGGAATCATCGCTGCAAGGACTGTCTGTAACCATTCCAGTTGCGCCGGAAGCTCGCAAGGTCCCGGTAGGGGCGGCAAGCTGAAGCCAACCCAAATCTCCTCAAGCGTCTCGTCTTCCGCCGCAATGTCAACAATCTCGACATATACACCTACGTCGAGCCGACCCGCTATGAGGTCGCGGACCTCTTGCCCCGGATTTTGGCGAGCCTGAGCCACAAGCTCCGGCGCCTGTTCACTGACCTGAGCCACGAAGGAGTGCGCTTCCTCATAGGACATTGCAAGGTCGAGGAAGTCATCCTCATCGGGCATTAGCGTGCCAGCTTCATCACGCGCCTTGAGGATGGCGTATGCGTCGTCTCGACTTCCCGATTCGTGCCATCCGACTCCGAGGAGCCAGACCACGTCAGAATCTTCGTCGTGCCACGTCAGACATCGATATCGCCCATGGTGGAGGTTATATACGGTGGCCTTAGTGACCGGTAAGCTCGTAGCCTCCTGACCTACTGGTGACTGTCCGCGTCGTTCCACAAATGCCTTGACGACATCGTGGGCATCTTCGTACTCGGTGGCTGGGCGGCGACAGAACTCAGCTACAGGTAGGCCTAGGTCCTTCAGGGCGCGACGCGCTACTCGTAACTCCACCTGTTGACCGTATCCCGGTCGTGCGTCGGGACTACGGCAATCGCTCTAGCGACGAAGCGCCGCAACCGCAGCTGCTCGCTGTCGAGCGCGTTCGATCGACTGATCGTGAAGACGGCTGGCAACTAGATCAAGGTCTCCGACCGAAAAGGCCTTTCGGGCAAGGTCGAAATCCTCGGCAAACTCGGGGCTCTGCCGGAATGATTCCCAGGCTCGTTCCAGGAGCTCCGATGGGTTGCAGCCCAGCACGCGAGCAGCGGCGTGGACTTCGCTATGCACTGCTTCTGGGGCTCTGATGACTTTCGTCGCCATTGTGGATCACCACCTCGTTACGGTGTAACAATGATACATCGCTACACACACACGTCAACGAAATTCGCAGAAATGCTAGCTGAACAGGGAGTTCGCGGCACGAATCACCGATCGTCAAAGGCCACGAGGGTCCAGACGGCCGACCCGTCCGTGACGGACGGCTGACGGACGGCTGAGGACCGGCGCTGGTCGGGGGCCAGGCGGATGATGCGAGCCTAGGTACGAGTCTGTCATGTGGGTTCCTTTCTACAAGTCGGGGCGAGCGCGGGCCGCGGGCGGAAAGGCGACACCCGCGACCGGCACTCAGCCCCAGCGACGCGACCGGAAGCGGAATAGCTCCCCGGTCACCTGGATCGCGACAGCGGCTAGTCCAGGGTTGTGCCCCACGACTGGGCGATTCGATCGGCATCTTCCGCACTGATCCACTCGCCATCCGACCCGTACACCATGTTGAATAGGTGGTTATTCGTCTTCCACTTTGGGTTCGTCGGACTAATGGACTCAGATACATCAGGCCACTGGATGCGCGCCAGCATGTACGGCACGCCTTCCCCGTCAGATTCGATCGCGTACTGGATCGGTAGAGGCACGTCCTCCATTTTCCCACGCCTTCGGAGCCGAAGAGTTCAAGTTCACTTGCGGCACTGGGAGGCCCCGAGAGGGGCGAGCGCCAGGACGAGGGGAGATTGGACCCCCGCCCGGCGCTCAGCCCGTCAGCCGACAGAGACCAGGAGCGGGAACTGTCGGCGATACGGCGCATGTCGTCACGGGAGTAGAGGCCCGATCAGACTTCGGGGCCGAGGAGCCCCCTAGCGCCGCTGAGTTGGCTCCAGCCGTGACCGTGGGCTTACGCACGGCTGACGGGGCCAACAGTGCCCGACAGCAGCGTGAACCGCTGCCGGGCGACCAGTTAGAGCACTGGCAAGCTTTGCTCAGCTATCTCCCTGAGATGGGAAGTACTCCGGAACCGAAGTAGTCCCAGGAGCGATACCTGAGATGAGGCCATTCCACTGTGGAGAATTGTGAGCCAGGGTCGAAATCCAGAACGTGGACGAGTCATAGGTCATACCCATGACAGGCCATTGAAGCTGAATATAGTCCTGTACACACACCATCTCGGCGGTAGCGGAAATGTTCGCATGCGGTAGCGGGAGTGTGCGCTGTCGTACAAGCATGTTGCCCTGGGCGAGCCAGGGATGGACCTGTAGATCGACGGACTTTCCGGTGACTTCGTTGGTCACGCTCTGAACAAGAGCACCAGCGGTGACGTTGTTCATCTGGTCATTCTGAATGACCACGCGATACGAGTTCACGTTCGGTCCACCGAGCAGCGCATTGCTGAGCTGCAAGCGGTCATAGCCGTTGCATAAAACGACGTCAGCGTCGCCCTTTACGGCGTCCCACAGACTCGCAAAGCAAGTCTGCAGCTCACTGCCCGGCGAGCTTGTGCTCAACGGGCCGTTAATACGAGTGACGTATCCACCGCTGGCTGCGGTGTTCGCCAAGAGGCCATCGTAGTTATTTGAGAACGCACTTGCGTCAGCCGCGCCCGAAGTGGTTGTTGCACCACCAAGAGGCTGGTTGCTGATGTACCCAGTATTAAATCCGGTCCTGCCACTAAAGAAGTAAGGGCCAGCTTGAACGGATGCAACGTACATGTTGTATCCCAACGCACCAACCGCATCAGTACCGACGTTCACCTGAATAGCCTTGCCAGCCGACACGCCGGTCACCGATGCGGCAACCGTCGAAGGCCCTTGGTGCAGGACTCCAGTGGGAGAGGTGAAGTCTCCAGCGTCTGCGGCGACAATCACCCACGACGTAGACGCGAGCGCCGTTGTCGAGTTGGGATTGGTGCCAGTAGCGGGAGCAACCGAGGCGGCGACAGCGGAAAGCGTGATGGCGCTCGGCGTACCGAGTGCACCAACGTAACCGTTGCCGACAGTGCCTCTGCCGTTGATAATCTGACGCTCTTCCCCAAGAAATGACGCGTACAATAGCGCCGTCGCAGAAAGCCCGCGGACATCGTCGAACCCTTCGCCCTGGTAGGCGGCTTGGAACGTCACGCTGTCCGAGATACCCGAGGTCACAAAACTCTGCACAACGTCATAGGCGCTGTACGTCATGTAATTCGGTCGGACAAGGTTGATCCCGCTGCCGGGCGTCACCGTTGTCGCGTTCTCAGAGAAGCCGATGTTCATGGAGTTGAGGTTCGCTGTCCCTGATCCAGTGATCCCGTTCAAAACTTTGAACCTGTAGGCCGCGCCTTGCCCAGAAATTCTAGGAATCTCGTTGCGTAGCGGACTGTTAATTGGGTACAGCTGACGAGCGGGTGCGGACAAATCGAACGGGACGAATCCGGTGCTCAACGGGAAGTTGAGCGTCATTTCCTTCGACATGCGGCCATCGCTCTTGAGCAGATCATCGAGGTATTCCCCGACGAGCTGACCCTGTTGCTTCTTGAGACCACCCGCACCGGCAGCGTTGGCGATTTCCTTCTGATACAGCTTTCTCGACTTGTAAATCGGTCGGCTGCTTCCACCATCGGGCGGAAGTTCCAGGACATCGCCAGCGAGACCTTCTCGGATAGCGGCGTTCATCGTAGAGACGAACGTTTCGTGCTGCTTAACCAGTTTTCCTGCTTTCGGGGTACCGAGTGGGTGCTGGGGCGTGGGTACGCCGTCAGTAGCCAATTCGCTACCTCCATGCATCTCCGTAACGGAGGGCAATCGAGCCATTGTGTGGCTCCTTTCGATGAGAAGTTTTGCAGTGAACAAAAAACGACTTACGCGTCCAGCCGTATGGCTCTTGTGACACGTCTCTGCGCTTCTCTTTGTTGCTTGGTGTTGCAATCGCTCCGCATCGAACTATGACGCCGACCGCGAACGGTCCTCTGACATCATCTGTTGCCGATGCTGCGACGGTGCCCATAGCCGGTTTGAATCGACTACGGGCGCTAGCGGTGGGCTCTCGCGTCCCGCTAGGAGAAAGTGTGTTACCAGGTGCGGCGCCCGAACGCGAGGTTCCGCTTTTGATTCGGGTTGTGTTGATTCTGGAGGAAGTTGACTAACTCAACCTGAGTGGACGGCGACTGCACGCCACTAGGAATCGTCGGTTGCAGGGCCGCTGCTGCGATGGGTTCGGGCACGTATGCCGGTTCGGAATCAGGCGGGGTCAATGGCTCTTGGCACCGAGAGCACATCACGGCTTCTCGGGCGTTCGGCTGGCCACATGAATGAATTGGACTGAGGCTCTCCAGCCAGCGCTTCGCCTGCGACCCGCTGAGGGACTCCAGCTGCGTGACCACGGCCATTGCCAACGTGACTGCCATGTCGTCATGACCTGATGCTGTGTGAGTGAGTCTGAACTGACCCGGCCCGGTCTCCTTCAGCTGCACACTCAACAGCTCCTTAATGAGAGCCGCGTCGTTCCAGATTGCGACACGCTGTGACCGGATGGCTTGACTCAATCCCAGTCCGAGACGACCAACGCTGGACGTTGTGAAGAGAAATGGGTCGGCAAGGACGCCGCGGGACCGAAGATTCTGGGCAGTACCTGCGGCCTGGTGCGGATCGTAGAGCAACCGCGCATGACCGAACTCTGCCGACATGGCGACGATGTGCTCCTCCACTTCTCCGAGCTGCACCGGGTGTTCGTGTGATCCATGCCAGGTGCGGAGCTGGTCGAGCACGACTCTGCGAACGGAGTCTTCGCCGTCGATAGATTCGCCACCTTCGGTATGAGTGACCATGACCACTGTCGCATCGTTGACGAGACCGACGTCGAGCGTGATAAGGAATCGGCGGCGAGGGTCGTAACCGGACGGTCCGGATAACACGATGCACGCTTCTAGCTGTTCGCGACTTGCCAGGCTGGATTCACCGGCTACCCATTCATTTTGAAACAGTCGCCGGTAGACACTCTCGGGAAGTGCTGCTCGCTGTTCTTCAAGGTAGGCCGGATCGGTCCACGGCAGCGGACCGCCCACTTCCCCGAAACTCCATCGCGGCGATTCCTGTGCGTGCATGTAGACATCGTGTGACCAGTGGTGCGGGCTACCCGCCATGGAGATCACGAGTAGTCGAGCACCGGCTACCTTTCCCATGGCGGTGGTGATGGCGTGCCACACCTCTTCGCTGTTGGCCGTCGACTTCCAGGCGCTCAGTTCGTCACATACGACCAGGGAGGGCTTGAGGCCCCAAGTACTCGGACCGTCAGATGAAAGCACCTGGAGGAATGAGGTTCCGTTCTGCGCCGTCACGCGATCATTGTTGACTGTCACCAGTGCGGCGATGCTCGGCGTACGGTGCACAAATCCCCGGATGTCGTTGAGCAAGAGGCGGGCCTGATCTTTGTCCGCCGCTATGCAGTAGCACTCACTGCCGGGCGGGAAGACAGAAACTAGAGCGGCGAGAGCAATCGCAGCGGCGTCAGAGGTTTTTGACCCGCCACGCGGACGACTCTCCCACCGGTTCGGTGGCGCATCGGGGTCTAGTACGGCCTTCGCACACTCCCACTGGAATGGGTAGGCGATGTCTCCAAACTGCGACCCGTCGTCCATGACGAATGCCGCCAGTAGGTCAAGGGGCTTCACACTTCCCCGTCCAAGATTTGCTGCAGCTCACGGTCCATCTCTTCTCGGCCCAGCTCAATCGCTCGGCGGGATCGTTCGACGGATTCGAGAAACCATTCCCGGTCGGGCTGTCCATCCTTGAGCATTCCGGTGCGGGTCATGTGGACGGGCGTGGACGGGTCCATCTCATACTCGGGCGGTGTATCCATCAGACAATCTCCTGCAGTTCGGCAATCTCGTCGCGGATGCTGGCGAGCTTTCGTTCGACGCGGGGCCGGTCATCGCCGGTCAGCCGCGGGTTCTCCAACTGATTGGCAATTCGGGCGCTGGCCCGCTGCAGATTCGACAACCGGCGGCGTGAACTCGGCTCCTCCGTCGCGGTCTTCACTTGCGGCATCGATGGTGGCGACTTCCTCTTGAAAAACATCCGTCTCCTCTTTCGGTTGAAACTTCACTTTGTGGCCGTTGTGCCAAAGTCCGCATCGTCCGCATCGATATGGATGCATTGCACCGCCCGGGAATTTGTTCTGCGCAAATCGGATCGCAGACTTGGCGGCCTTCTTATTCGCATAGCTCCGCTTGCCGGTGCATTGGCGCTCGGAGTCGTCGCGGTGTGATGAACTCATGCGACCTTCCAAACAGATCGCTTGTCTCCGATGTTGACAATGAGCCCGGCATCCTCAAGCTTGTCGAGAGCCCTACCGACTGAGACACTCCCGGCCTTTGGGTTGTCGACCCTGACCTTGCTGACAATGTCGTGCGTGGAGGGTAGGAGAAGGACGCCGACCAATCTAAGGACTTTTTTGTCAAATGGTCCGATCATTTCGCCGCCCTGCGTGCCTTCTCGGCCAGCTCGCGGCAACCCTTCGCCATTATCGGATCGCTGGTCGACCTGGCAAGCTGCAAGTAGTGGGCCTCGTCAGCACGGGGTCCGACAAGGATCTCGTTAATCGATGTGATCTCGCCGGTCTCGGAAACGGTCACTTCAAAATCAGCGGTTGCCATCGGTACTCCTCATCGCTGCGGCTCTGGCTCGCAGTTCGTTCTCGGCGGCTTCGTCAATCGCATAGTCCGCATACATCTCATACGAACTGGCGACGACCTCCCGAATGGCCTGGTCGAGATCAAACGTCGTCATCGTCAATCACCTGTCCGGCTGCGCGTGCGAGAAAGACGGAGCGCAAAATTGGGTCGCTGCAAGTTCCGGCCTTGAACGTCCATTCGTCCGCCTCACGGCCCCGCCGGGCAGCCTCCAGAACGGTCTGGCGGTCCCGCTGGTCTTGCACCTGAGTGGCACCCGCAGAGGCACGGGCCATCATCTGATCGATCTGTGCGGATGCGGCAATGGCGAACTGTTCGACCCCGTGCCTCACTGCCTCGTTTTCGGCGAGGGCGGTGGCGATGGTCTGATCGATGGCGTCGGACTGAGCCTTGAGCAGTGCCGTCCTCTTCCTGATCTTTCGTGTCTTGGCTTTCAGTGCTTCGGTCTCACGTCGGGTCTGCTCGGCCCTGGCGAGGTTCGCTCTGCGCTCGGCCAAGAAGTCGAGTGCTCGGCTGAGCTTGTGCTTTCGGTTCTCCTCTCGGATGCCAGCGAAGAAGCGGGCGGTGCTCTTCTCCATCCGTGCATAGTCAGGCTCGGTCGTGGCGGCATCTGCCCCGAACTTCTGCCGGTAGTCGTCAAGTGCTGCGTCGATCGTCTCGGCGGCCTGGCTCCATTCGGCGCGATGGTCCTTCATTGCCTTGGCGGCGTCTTGGCACTGATCGCAGACCGGCTTTCCGACGTCGTCGTGACTGTCAATCGGTGTCTTGTACTCGGTGTGGGTTCGGTACTTGTTGCACCGCGTGCAGCGGATTGCCTGCTTCGTAGCTTGTGTCATGTGATGCTCCAGTCAGTTCGTTTCGGTTGTGGCCGCAGTCGTGCCGCGGTCGTTGCGATCAATCGGGAGTCGTCGTCGGTGCGAGGTCGGACGACGGACGTGGTGTCGAGTGGTCGGGCTGACAGCGGAGTGACGCGGTCGCCGTCGACGCGCCAGCCGACCAATGGGTAGACGGTGACCGTGACATCCGGTTCGCGGAACTCGACGACCCAATCGCCACCAGGAAGCACGGGCGCTGTAGTGCCCTGCAAATTGTCGGAACTAAGAGCCTCAGCGGATAGGTGATGGTGCCGGTGACCAGCGATTCCGCCAGTCGATGAGCTTGGCGGTGAGCAGGAACACGATGGCCAGCGAGAGCTGGGCGAGCCGGTGAATGCTCT